>ENA-ORLY01004094-ORLY01004094.1-human-gut-metagenome-genome-assembly--contig:-NODE-4094-length-10904-cov-2.914196_pt1 | contig 10904 bp, 12 predicted proteins | sample MGYA00243071_ERZ508832 | MGnify/ENA primary metagenome ERZ508832 (study PRJEB26277, sample SAMN04329777) | human gut metagenome | biome: human-associated habitat | host: Homo sapiens | place: USA...
ACTGTTTTTTTCCTCCGTCCCCAAATTCAGGTTTTATTCTCCATCCTCAAATTTAAATTTTAATTTTTTTAATAGCTTTAATTTCCTCAAATAATTTATTAATATGTTCATTTTTAGATTTAACAATATTTCTATAAGAATCTAAAATTTCAGTGTAATTATCAATAGTCTCTTGCCCAACAAGAAGATATTTCATACCTTCTAAATAATAATTCTTTTTATCTTCACTTTTGGCAGATAATCTTTTTTTATCATATTTTTCAATTTCTTCAAGTCTTTTAATTTCGGATTTTAAATCCTTTAAATAATCCATAATACAAGAAATTTCATACTCTGTATCATCAATAATAACTTTAAGTAAAGCTTTAACAATAATCGGATTAACTTTACCCAATGTAGGAATTTTAACTTTCTCAGAATTAGTATTTTCTGGTTTTGATTCATTTATTAAAATATTTAAAGTATCCATAATTTCAATATGTGATTTATATTGACGTTTACTAACAAGAGCATCATATTCATCAGCCACTCTAACGATTTGTGCCTCATAAGGAATATCATCTTTAGTAAGCCCATTAGGATATCCAGAACCATTTAATGCTTCATGATGATATAAAGGACCAGCGGCATAAGGACGTAGCTTTAAATCGTTCATACATATATTATAACCTATTGTAGTGTGAGTTTTCATAATTTTAAATTCTTCATCTGTTAGAGCTGACTTTTTTTGTAAAATACTAGCTGGTATAAATTGTTTACCAATATCGTGTAAATAAGCACAAATTGTACAATATTCAGTAAAACCTTTTGTGCAATGTAGGTATTGACAGATTCTACAAACTATACTAGCAACATTTTCAGAATGCTTTCTAGTAAAAACATCCAAACTTCCTAAAATATTTAATTGATACTGCATTGTTTTATCTAAATTATATGATTTTAAACTTGTTCTATCATAAAAATCAAAAACTTCTTTTGGCATTTTTAGTCTCCTTTTAATAAATTATTCCTATAATACTTAAATTTTAGCATAAAAAATAAATAAGTTCAATTCACTAATTGTAAATTATGTAAAAATGTGTTACAATATTTAAAGTTCAAAATTCAAAGGAGATGTAAAAATGTATAGAACAAAAACATGTGGAGAATTGAATATAGCAAATATAAATGAAACAGTAGAATTAGCCGGATGGATACAAAAAATAAGAAACCTAGGAGCAATGATATTCATAGACTTAAGAGACCAATTTGGAATAACACAAATAGTAATAAATGATGAAGAATTACAAAAAGAAGCAAAAGAACTAACAACAGAAAGTTGTATCCACATATCTGGAAAAGTTGTGGAAAGAAGTAACAAAAACACAAAAATTCCAACAGGTGAAATTGAAGTAATAGCAAACGAAATAGAAGTATTAGGAAAATGCAAAAACGTACTTCCATTTGAAGTAAACACAGACCAAGAAGTAAGAGAAGATTTAAGACTAGAATATAGATTTTTAGATTTAAGAAACGAAAAATTACACAACAATATTTTACTACGTTCAAAAATCTTAAAAACACTAAGAGACAAAATGGATGAACTAGGATTTGCAGAAATTCAAACACCGATACTTGCAAACTCATCACCAGAAGGAGCAAGAGACTACTTAGTACCAAGCAGATTAAACCCAGGAGAATTTTATGCATTACCACAAGCACCACAACAATTTAAGCAATTACTAATGGTATCTGGATTTGATAAATACTTTCAAATAGCACCATGCTTTAGAGACGAAGACCCAAGAGCAGACAGAGCACCAGGTGAATTTTATCAATTAGACTTTGAAATGAGCTTCGCAACACAAGAAGATGTATTCAAAGTAATAGAAGAAGTTGTACCATATACATTCAAAAAATTCACAACATGGAAAGTAGACGAAGGACCATTTATAAAAATTCCATATAGAGAAGCAATGGAAAAATACGGAATAGATAAACCAGATTTAAGAAATCCATTAATAATACAAGATGTAACAAAATGCTTTGCAAATTCAGACTTTAAAGCATTTGAAGGAAAAACAATAAAAGCAATAATAGTTCCAAATGGAGCAGAGCAAGGAAGAAAATTCTTTGACAAAATGACAGAATATGCTACATCAGACGAAGTTGGAGCAAAAGGATTAGCATGGACAAAATATGAAGAATCAGGAGAAATTACAGGAGGAATTGCAAAATTCATTACAGATGATATAAAAGAACAATTAGTAAATGAATTTGGAATGAGCAAAAACTCAAGTGTATTCTTCATAGCAGACGAATTCAAAACAGCGCAAAAAATAGCAGGTTTAGTTAGAATTGAATTAGGAAAAAGATTAGACTTACTAGAAAAAGATGTTTACAGATTCTGCTACATAGTAGATTTTCCAATGTATGAATTATCAGATGAAGGAACAATAGATTTCAACCATAACCCATTCTCAATGCCACAAGGAGGAATGGAAGCATTAGAAACAAAAGACCCATTAGACGTATTAGCATATCAATATGATTTAGTATGTAATGGATATGAAATGGCATCAGGAGCAGTAAGAAACCATAACCCAGAAATAATGGTAAAGGCATTTGAAATTGCAGGATATAAAGAAGAAGATGTAAAAAATAGATTTGGTGCATTATACAATGCATTCCAATATGGAACACCACCACACGCTGGAGCAGCACCTGGTGTAGACAGAATGGTAATGTTAATTGAAGATTCTCAAAATATTAGAGAAGTAATTGCTTTTCCTAAAAATAAAAGAGCAAGAGACTTACTTATGAGAGCACCATCAGTTGTTTCTGAACAACAATTAAAGGATGTACATATAGAAGTGAGACAATAGGGACAGTACAAATTTGTCTCACAAATCCTATCAAAAAAAGTCGAAAAAAGTCTAGTGTTAAACTAGACTTTTATAAAATAAAAAGCTAAAAAATGGAGGTAATAAAATGCAATATACATATGAACCAGAAGGAGTTTGCTCTTACGAAATGATAATTGAAGTCGAAGGAGATACAATAAAGAAAGTAACAATACAAGGTGGATGCGCAGGAAACACAGTTGGAGTATCAAGATTAGTCGAAGGAATGAAAATAGAAGAGGCAATAAAAAGACTAAAAGGAATACAATGCGGATATAAAGGAACATCATGTCCAGACCAATTAGCAATAGCATTAGAAAAAATAATAGAAAATAATAAAAAATAGAAGTTGTCAAAAGGGTATACCTTTTGACAACTTTTTATAATACTAAGCTGATAAAATAAAATCTTTATTTGCTAATAACAATTTTTTTATTAATTCAATTTGAGCTTTAGATAAATGAGAATTATTATCTAAAGAATACAACTTACTTATTGACATTGCAATTCCTAAATCAGAACTTTCTTCAGAAACCGGAGAAATTTTATCATCTGATAATCCAAGTAAATAATCTAAAGAAACGTTAAAAACAGAAGCTATTTTTGTAACAACATCAAGACGAGGTATTCTTTCACAAGTTAAATATCTACAAATAGTAACATTTGAAGTACCAATCTTTTTTGCTAATTGAGTTTGTGTCATATTATTTTCATCCAATAAAACAGTTAACCTATAACTAAATTTTTCTATATTAAAATCCATAGAAACCTCCTATATCAAATATTATAGAACTATAACTAATAAGTTCTATAATATTTACCAAAGTTATAAAAAATAAAGAAAATTAACCAATTGGAATAACTTAAAAAATATAACAAATTTAAAATAAAAAAACAACAAACTATTTGTTTACAAAATCATAAAAATTTCTAAATTCATAACCCTGTGATTTTAAATAAGAAATAGAATCTTTAAGAATATTATAGGTTTTATTAACATCAGCAGTATCATGCATTAGAATAATTAAAGTTCCTTTGTTTTTGGAAGTCTTCTTTAAATTATTTAATAGTTGATAATTAGAGTATTTTTTTTCAGAGTCCCTATTTAGACAATTCCAATCAACATATACATAATTCATATTTGAAAGAACTTTAAGAGCTTCCTTTTTTTGATTTGTATAAATGTGAGACATATAACCATTTGGAAATCTAAAAATATGAGAACAATAATTATCAATTCCAAGAGCCTTAGAAATTTCAATATCTGTTGATAAAATTTCATTTTTAAAAGAATCCATATCTTTATATAATATTTTATTATTATGATTGTATCCATGATTTGCAATATAATGTCCTTCATCATATTCACGTTTTACTAATTCAGGATGTTCTTTTACATGTTTACCTACAACAAAAAAAGTAGCCTTAACATTTTCTTCTTTTAATACATCTAAAATTTTTCCGGTTGCTTTAGTAGTCGGACCATCGTCAAATGTAAGATAAGCCCTTTTTTCATCAGATTTTTCTATATCATTTAAAGAGACAGTTACATCAATATTAAAAAAAGAATTTTTAGAAAATTCAAATGCAAAAGATGGTGACTTAATTATATAAAATATACATATCAAAGTAAAAAAAAGAATAAACAAAAAAGAAAATAGATATAAATGTTTTCTGTTTTTAATTAATATAATTTTCATAAAAGACCTCCATATTAAAATATATGAAGCAAATAGAAAAGTTACTACTTAAATTAAAAGTAGTAACTAAAATATTCTTTTGTAATATAGCCATATTCAAGCATTGTGTTTAAAACATGGTATTGACGTTTTTTGGCTAAATCTGGATTAACCGTTGGAGCATATACAGAAGGAGCATTTGGAACACCTGCAAGCATAGAAGATTCAGATAAATTCAAATCTTTAGGAGATTTATTATAATAGCCATAACTTGCATCATGAATTCCATAGTATCCATCACCAAAATATGCAGTATTTACATATAATTCAAAAATTTCTTTTTTCGAATAGTTTTTTTCTAAATCATATGCTGCAAAAATTTCACCTATTTTTCTAAGCCAAGTTTGCTCTTGAGAAAAAACAATATTTTTAGCAACTTGTTGAGTTATTGTGCTTCCACCTTCTTGAAGTTGTCCATTTTTTACGTTAGTAAATGTTGCTCTTGCAATTGCAATAAAATCAACAGGACCATGATCATAAAATCTATGATCTTCGACGCTTATTACGGCATTTCTATAATAAGAAGACATGTCTTCAAACTTTACAAAATTATCTTGGTTCGTAATTTCATCAAATCTTGTAATTAAAGGTTTCTCTTTTAATGCTTTTGAATAATAAGAATGTCCTATTAAAAATAGTATTGAAAAAATTATTATTATTATTAATACAAGAGCAATGAATAATTTTCTTATAAATTTCATATTTAATAACCTTTCTTTGTATTTGAGTATATTATACAATAAAATAGAAAAAAATCAAATATTAAGAAATAAACAATTTACAAATAAAAGGTACTATGATAAAATACAAAACAATAAAATATAATTATATTTTATTTATTATTAATACCTAAACGAGGTGATATTATGATTAAATTTACAAAAATGCATGGGCTAGGGAATGATTATGTTTATATTGATGCAATAGATCAAAAAATAGAAAACGAATCATCTCTAGCTAAATTTGTCAGCAACAGACATTTTGGAATAGGCTCAGACGGCTTAATTTTAATATGTAAAAGTGAAATTGCAGACTTTAAAATGAGAATGTTTAATTCAGATGGAAGCGAAGCTGAAATGTGTGGAAACGGAATTAGATGTGTTGGAAAATTTGTATATGACAAAGGACTTACAAATAAAACAACGGTAAAAATCGAGACTCTAGCTGGGATAAAAACATTAATATTAAACATTAAAGAAGGAAAAGTTGAAACAGCAAGAGTAGATATGGGAGAGCCTATATTAGAAGCTGAAAAAATACCAGTAATATCAAAAGAACAACCAGTAAAAAATTTAGTATTGGAAGCAGAAGAAAAAAAATTCAAATTTACATGCGTATCAATGGGAAATCCACATGCAATTACAATAGTAGATGATACAAAAAAATTTGATGTAGAAAAATATGGAAGAATACTAGAAGTTGACAAAGCATTTCCTAAAAAAGCAAATATAGAATTTGTACAAATTGCAGACAAAGAAAACATTAAAATGAGAGTTTGGGAAAGAGGTGCAGGAGAAACATTAGCATGTGGAACAGGTGCATGTGCAACAGCGGTTAGCTGCAATCTTAATGGCTTAACAGAGAGAAAAGTAAATATAGAATTATTAGGTGGAATATTAAATATAGAATGGAATAAAGAAGATAATCATGTTTATATGACAGGCCCAGCAGTAACAGTATTTGACGGAGAACTTTATGAGGAGGCAATTAGATGAGTTATATAAATGAAAATTTTTTAGAATTACAAGACAGCTATTTATTTTCTACAATAGCCAAAAAAGTAATGAAATATTCACAAGAAAATCCAGATAAGAAAATAATAAAATTAGGAATTGGAGATGTAACAAAACCAATAGTTCCAGCATGTATAGAGGCGATGAAAAAGGCAGTGGAAGAAATGGGAACTGCTCAAGGATTTAGAGGATATGGGCCAGAACAAGGATATGAATTTTTAAGAGAGGCAATATCAAGAAATGACTATAAATCTAGAAATATAGAAATAACAACAGACGAAATATTTGTATCAGATGGTTCAAAATGTGATTGTGGAAATATTGTTGATATATTTGCAAAAGACAATAAAGTTGCAATTACAGACCCAGTCTATCCAGTATATTTGGACACAAATGTAATGTCAGGAAGAAGTGGAAAATATAATAAAGAAAAAGAAATATATGAAAATATAGTATATTTGCCAGTAACAGCTGAAAATGATTTTAAACCTGAATTACCAAAAGGAAAAGTCGATTTAATATATTTATGTTTTCCAAACAACCCAACAGGAACGGTTCTAGACAAACAAGAATTAGAAAAATGGGTAAAATATGCAAAAGAAAATAAATCAATTATTCTTTATGATGCAGCATATGAAACATTTATAACAGAAGAAAACATACCACACAGCATATATGAAATCGAAGGTGCAAAAGATGTAGCAATAGAATTTAAAAGTTATTCAAAAACAGCAGGATTTACAGGAGTAAGATGTGGGTATGTAGTAATACCAAAAGAAGTAAAAGGATTTACAAAAAATGGTGAAGAGGTAAGTCTTAACAAATTATGGAATAGAAGAACATGTACAAAATTTAATGGAACTCCATATATAACACAGGTAGCAGCACAAGCAATTTATACAGAAGAAGGAAAAAGACAAATAAAAGAAAATATAAATTATTACCTAGAAAATGCAAAGATTATAAGAGAAGGATTAACAGAAACAGGATTTAAGGTTTATGGAGGAGTTAATTCACCATATATTTGGCTTAAAATTCCGGAAGGAATGACATCTTGGGAATTTTTTGATAAATTATTAGAAGAAGCAAATGTTGTTGGTACACCAGGAAGTGGATTTGGACCACATGGAGAAGGATATTTCAGACTTACAGCATTTAACACAAAAGAGAATACAATAGAAGCAATTGAGAGAATAAAAAATTTAAAATAGAGGTGTCAATATAGACATCTCTTTTGTAATTACAAAAAATACAAACAAACAAAAATTTGTACTAGCTATTGACTTTTTAAATTTAAATTTATATAATAAGCAAAGAAAATTAGAGAAAACTAAAAATATTAAAGGTCAAGAAAGTAGGGATAAAATGAAAGAACAATTTTTAGAATTATTAAAACAAGTCAAAAGAGAAGGAATAAACGAACTAATAGAATTTATAGAAAAAACAGACTTTTTTACAGCACCAGCAAGCACAAGATTCCATGGAAACTACGAAGGTGGACTAGTAGAACATAGCATGAAAGTATACGAAATACTAAAACACAAAGTAGAAACAAACATAGAACCACTAAACGTAAATCCAGAAACACTAATATTAGTACCACTATTGCATGACCTATGCAAAGCAAACTTTTATAAAATAGACTACAGAAACGCAAAAAATGCATTAGGAGTATGGGAAAAAGTACCATACTACACAGTAGATGATACAATACCATATGGACACGGAGAAAAATCAGTAATGATGATAACAGAATATATAAAACTAACACCAGAAGAGAAATATTCAATCCGTTGGCACATGGGATACACAGAACCAAAAGAATTATATAACACAATAGGAGCAGCATACAAAAAATATCCATTAGCACTATTAATGCACGAAGCAGACTTAGAAGCAACTTATTTTTATGATATATAATGTCCTTTTAGGGACGTTTCTTAAATGGACAAAATGTCCATTTGGTACCTGTCCCCAAAAGGACAAAAAGACGAAAGGAGAAAAATATATGTTAGCATATATAAAAGGAACACTAGAAATGAAAATGACAGGATACATAGTGATAGATGTAGGCGGACTAGGATACAAAGTATTTATGTCAGAATCAGGAATAGATAAATTAGGAAATATAGGAGATACAGTAAAGGTACATACATATTATAAAGTCAGAGAAGATGATATTAGTATATTTGGATTCAACAGTCTAGAAGAATTAAGAATGTTTGAATTGTTAATATCAGTAAGTGGAATAGGAGCAAAAACAGCAGTAGCAATGCTTGATGTGTGTGAACCAACAGAATTTGCACTAGCAATAATATCAGAAGATGTAAAAACATTAACACAAATTCCAGGAATAGGAGCTAAATCAGCACAAAGAATAATTTTGGAATTAAAAGATAAAATGAAAAAAGAACAACAGATTCAAGAATTAACAAAAGCATCAAAAGGACTAAATACAGTAAAGACTAAACTAGAAGAAAGAATAGAAAACGAAGAAAAAATTCAAGAAGCGATGGCTGCTTTACAAGTTCTAGGATATAACAAGAAAGAAATTGAAAAAGCATTTGATAAATTAGCAAAAGAAGATATGTCAACAGAAGAATTAATAAGAAAAGGACTAACAATACTTGGAAAATAAAAGGGATTAAGGGCCACCACACAAAATCCCGGATTTTAGGAGAAGACTATGAACGATAATGAACCACTAGCATACAGGATGAGACCAAAGACATTAGAAGAATATGTTGGGCAAGAACATGTACTGGGAAAAGATAAAATTTTGTATAGAACAATAAAAGCTGATAGGCTATCTAGTATTATATTATTTGGACCTCCTGGATGTGGAAAGACCTCACTAGCCAAAGTAATTAGTGAAACAACAAAATATAAATTTTATAAAATTAATGCAGTAACAGCTGGAGTATCTGATATAAAAAGAGTAATAGAAGAAACTAAAAATTTTATGATAAATCCAACAGGTAAAAGTATATTATTTATTGACGAAATTCATAGATTTAATAAACTTCAACAAGATGCATTGCTTCCATATGTAGAAAATGGGCTAATAATTTTAATTGGAGCAACAACTGAAAATCCTTATTTTGAAGTAAATAAGGCTTTAATATCAAGGTCAATGGTAATAAAGTTAGAACCATTAACTGAAGAAAATATATATATAATTTTAAAAAACTCATTAACAAGGGAAGATGGACTAAAACAATATAGTATAAAAGTTGAAGATGAAACATTAAAAAAATTGGCATCTATTTCAAATGGAGACGTAAGAACAGCTTTAAATGGATTAGAAATAGCAGTACTTACAACAAATATGGAATCAGATGGATATATTCATATAACAGATGAAGTTATAAAAAATTGTGTTCAAAGTAGAAAGGCAATATTTGATAAAAAAGGTGATACACATTATGATAATATAAGTGCATTTATAAAATCAATGAGAGGATCAGATGCTGATGCAACTGTATTTTACTTAGCTAGAGCATTAAAAGGTGGGGAAGATCCAATGTTTTTAGCAAGAAGAATTGTAATATGTGCTTCAGAAGATGTTGGAATGGCAAATCCAAATGCACTAGTTGTAGCAAATGCTGCAATGCAAGCAGTACACATGGTAGGAATGCCAGAAGCTAGAATATTACTTTCTGAAGCAGCAGTATATGTTGCAACATCAAAAAAATCAAATGCATCATATTTAGCAATAAACAAAGCATTAGAGGATGTAGAAACAAAGGATACAGGAACTATACCTATGCATATAAGAAATGCACCAATAGAAGAAATGAAGAAATTAGGCTATCATGAAGGATATTTATATCCACATGATTTTCCAGGTCATTGGATAGAACAGCAATATTTACCAGATAAAATGTTAGGAACTAAATATTATATAAAAGATGAAAATATTGATTAAAAAATAAAAAAATGGAAAACCTACTATAAAAGTAGGTTTTTTATTATGTTTAAAAATTTTATAAAAAAAATATTAATAGGCTTTTTAGCAGGATTAATAAGTCGGATTTTTTTCAACAGGTGGAGGGTTAATACTTGTACCAGGATTTATGTATTTATTAAAAATGGAATCACAAAAAGCAAGAGGAACATCAGTATTTTGTATATTACCAATGGTATTAACAAGTAGCTTTTTTTACTACAAAGGTAATTTTATAAATTGGAACGTTGCAATTCTATGTGGAATTGGAGGAGCAATAGGAGGATATATAGGCGCAAAATTATTAAAAAAATTACCAGATAAAATATTAAAAATTGCATTTACAATATTTTTAGTATATGTATCACTAAAAATGATACTAAAATAAAAAAAAGGCAAGTCATATAATAAAAACGATGTTTTATGAAAAAAAGGAAAAAAAGGTAGAAAAGTGTCGTAAGATATAATCGTTTAAAAGAAAGAAGGTACTAATGAATAAGAAAATATTACAAGAAAACAAATGGAAAAATAAAAATACAAAATATTTATTTGAACTACAAAAATTTTTAGATTTAGCAGATAATATAGAAGATGAAAGCCTAAA
>ENA-ORLY01004104-ORLY01004104.1-human-gut-metagenome-genome-assembly--contig:-NODE-4104-length-10880-cov-3.876516_pt1 | contig 10880 bp, 9 predicted proteins | sample MGYA00243071_ERZ508832 | MGnify/ENA primary metagenome ERZ508832 (study PRJEB26277, sample SAMN04329777) | human gut metagenome | biome: human-associated habitat | host: Homo sapiens | place: USA...
TAACTTTTTATGCACACCCGCATAGCGGGTGGTTGTTTGTACCACGCAAGCGTGGCACTGGGTAAACCCATTAAAACAAAAAGATATACGGCAGAAATTTTGCCGTATATCTTTTTTTGCTTTTAAGATATTTACTGTTTTACAAATGTGATTTCGTAGTCGTTATATTTAAGCACAACAGCCGTGATTTTACCATTGCTTTGCTTGAGTGCGGCGGAAGTATTTGTTCCGTCATCAAATGACAAATTGACTTTGTCCGAAGCTGACACGGTATATTTTCCGCTGTGAGTTCCGTCATCCGGACTTCCCGGCGAAAGCCATAAAGTAAAAGTGCCGTCATCGGAAAATGACATAGAACCCTGATAAGCGCTGTAATTTGTGTTGTAAACCTCACTCATTTCAACCTCATCACCGCTCGCATTCTTAGCACCTTCGGGAACCCATGCAGACGAGGTAAGCTCGGCGGTTACTGACGGTGAAAGCACATTAACGGCAACGATTGCCGCAATGATAAATGCGCAGGCGGCAATAACCGATGAAACAATTGCTGTTGTTTTCTTTTTCTTATTCTTCTTTTTTACAGCCCTGTTAGCCTCAAATTTTGCATAGTCAGGCTTTTTAACAGATTTTTTACTCATTTAATCACCGATATTTTACTTAAAGGATACAATAATTCCGCCGTAGTTTACGGTAATTTCAGCAGGAACATCACCGTTCCATTTGGTTACGGCAGCAATAACATTTTTATCGTTGGAATATGTTATTACAACGGAGTCGCCCTCAACAATGTACGCACCCGAATTTGCCGATGCACTTGTGATTCCGTCAATGAATGTTCCGTCCTCATTAAAAGTAAATCCGCCGCCTGAATAAGCAGAACCGAAAAGATCTCTCAAAGAATATTCTTCAGAAGAATTTTCGTCTTTTGCATAGTACGGAATAAGAGTTGCACTGAATTTTGGCTTTTGCTTCTCTCCGCTGATTGTCGGAACAACAATTTCACTGTCATTTGAAGATGTTTCGGCTGTGTATCCCTGTTCTGTCGGCTCTTGTGAAGCTTCACCCGATTTGGTTGCAGGTTGTGTGGTTTCGGATACAGAGTCGGAAACATTCTGTGTTGAGTTTGTATTATCGGCGGTTGTTGAAGCAGCCACAGTCGGTACTGTTGTTGCCGAATTATTATTTTTACCCGAAAGATTCATAAACAGGATAACCGCACCTGCAATTACTGCAACAAGTACAACAACACAAATAATTATTATCAATGATTTTTTTGAACTTTTAACTGCGTGTTTACCGCTCATTTTGCGTTCTTCCTTTCTTCAGCCTCTTTTTTAAGCTTTAAAAGATAACTTCTTTTCATCATTTTTCCGTTATAGAAAATAAATTCATCACCGTCAGCCGATTCATCAATTTCAAGATCCGAATAATCTTCTACAACAGGCTCTTCATCATCACGGAACTGACCTTTGCGTCTGTTCTCCATTTTCTTATCAATTGTCTTGCTCTTTGAATCCCTGTCAACAATCATTGAATACATATTCTTATAAACTGCAGAATTGATTATAAAAGATAAAATTGACGGAACAATGAACAATGCAAGAACAATTGTGAAAATGATGAGCAGTACCGGAGTAAAACTGCACATAAGCACCGTTGCGCAAACAAGGAATAAAATAAAAATTCCGAAAACTGCAAACAGATTGTGTTTAAGCTCACCGATTGTCATAAGTGCGCTGTTTTTGTAAATATCCTTCATCTTGATATCAAAAGTAACCGTCATAGGCGGAACATAGAAGAACATAAACAGAAAGAAAATTGCAATTAAAATACAAATAACAAGCGGAACATAAAACATTCCGTTCTTTGAACCGAGTCCGAGATAAAGAACAATTGAGTAGTAGCTGATAAAAACAGCGGCATACATCACAACGCCGTGTATGAGGAATCTGAGCAGATTTTCTTTTATTCCGCCGATGAAATTTGAGAAAACATCAACATTTTCCTCTCCCCTTACCATATGGGAAGTAACCTGAGTTACGCCGGCATAAAACGGAAAAAGCGGAATTATCGTAAGAAAATATATAAACATTGAATTAAGACCCGTAATGGTATTAATCAAAAAGAAAATTCCGAATATTACGGCAAACGGCAATGCAAAAAGCACATTCGTTAGCAAAAGTCGTGGTAAATTGTGAAACAATGACGAGAAAAATCCTGTCAATGCTACAGCGTTCTTTTCCGATGCCATAGCGCCCTCCAAAATTAAAAATTGAACGCTCCCGAAAACAAGCACCACAAAGCCGTGTCCAGCAAGGTTGAACAAAAGGTCATTATGAGTGCCGAAACAGATCGGGAACAAAAATCAATCACCTCATTTTTCAAAGAATTTGTTTGATGAGAATGACCGATTAAGCTGAAAAACATCTGTTTTGAAATTTCAAAAGCATATGCCGACAGCTTTACAAGTGCCAGACAGAACAAAAATGTTCCCGGCAACACAACAAGCAGATAAAAACCTGCTCCTTTAAGTGAATATGTAATAATAAGATATGCCGCAGTAAGTCCTGTTCCAAAGCCTTTAAATGCTGAAACAAACGGCAAAAACGGTATTCCCCACGGTGCAAGTCCCAAGAGGAATACAACTGTGAGAAATATAAAATCAGATGCAAAGCAGGCGCAAAATGTGCTGACGGCATTCTGACCGAGCCTTGCATCAAGATTTGTAGTAAACAGAAAATCAAGGGAATCAAGCATTTGCTTATCGGCTTTTGATGCATAAATTGAACCGAAAACAAGTCCGGTAAGAAAAGCCGAAACAAAGATAAGCACCACGGAATATCGCCTTATAAAAAATCTGACATCAGACGGTGAAATTCCCTTTGATCTGCGAAAAAGATAACGCTTTTTAAAAGAAAATACAATGCTTTTCATAAAATACATTCCTCTCATTGGTTGTCCGTTAAAATATATGAGGAATGTATTCATTTTATGTTAAGGCAAAATTATTTGCCAAGCTCCTCTGCCCTCTTTGTACAAGCGTCCATGCCGTCAAGAACAGCCTCATAGAAGCCGTGTTCTTTAAGCTTATCCATAGCGGCAATTGTTGTGCCTCCCTTTGAGCAAACCCTGTCAATGAGTGTTTCAACAGGCTCACCGCTGTCACGGAGCATTGCTGCCGAACCCTCAAGAGTTGCACAGACAAGGTTCATGGCCTTGTCATAGTCGATTCCGCAATTCTTTGCGTAATCAGCCATAGCCTTTGCAAAAAGATAAATATAAGCAGGACTGCTGCCGTTTACCGCAATTATTTCATTCATATGGCTTTCGTCAATATATTCACAAACACCGCTGCCTGCAAACATATTGTAAACGATTGTTTTGTCATCATCGCTGATATTCTCAGACGGACAAAGAGCTGTTGCACCCTTTTTGAGCAAGAGAGGCGTATTAGGCATAACCCTTACAACAGGGCAGTCACATTCAAGACCTTTTCTTACATATGCAATAGATATGCCTGCGGCAATTGATACTACGGTTTTGGCTGTTGTAATGCTGTTTTTGAGGGACTCAAGAACTTCGGGATAATTCTGCGGCTTGACTGCAAGAACAACAATTGAACTGTTCTTTGCTATTTCATCGGCAGATGTCATTACATTTGCACCCATATTTTTCATAGCGACACACTTTTCTTCGCTTACATCAAAAACATTGATAAAATCAGCCTTGCCGTCGTTTTGTGCCATAAGTCCTTTTATAATGGCTGTTGCCATATTGCCTGCGCCTATGAAACCTATTTTTTTCATTTTAAGACCTTCTTTGCAAAAATTAATATCAGATACCGAAACTCGGGTTTGAGTAGCATGAGAAATGGAATTTGTGATAATTGTGCTGACCGTCACGGTCATAATCGCCGTAGAGGAAGGTTTCCGCCTCGTCAACTCTTCTGTACAAAAGTCCCCAATAGCAAGAACCTGCCGCATGGTGGTACTGCAAAAGTGCATCAATAAGGTTCTGCTTATTGACATTATTCAAATCTCTTGAACCGCCCGAAGCAGAAACATAGTCCTTGTGGATATACCCTGTTGTGCCGTTTGAAAGCTTAACTTTGTACCAGTTTGTGTTATAACGCTTGCCGTCAACAAATTTAAGTTTTGTTCCGTAGTTCATACGGGTAACAACGGAGTAGTTAGTTCCTGCACCTCTTCTGAGGTTTACATCTGAACCTGTAACCGTACCCGAAGCGCCTGCTTTGATAGTACCGCTTGAACCTGTGTTCAAGAGAACAGACTGGAGTTCTGAGTCATTGTAGAACACACCGCTGCCTACATTGTATGCAAAGCACACAAGTGCGTCAAACTGTTGCTGATTGAACTTTATACCGTTATTTACAAGGTAGGAATTTGTTGTGGTGGTATATCCGCCCTTGTTCACGGTCTGGCAAAGATAAGCATATGCCTGATTTGAAGTTATGTTGTTGTAGAACTGTTCGCCTGAAATTACAACCTTACCGTAACCGAGTGTAGGATCGGTTGTAATGCTGTCTGCTGTGACTTTTGAGAGAAATCCCTCATAGTTTGCAATAAGCTTGATTACCTCGTCACTCGCTCTGCGCTCGGCACAGGCTGTGGTGGTTTTATTGGTTGTTGAGGTTACAAACACCTCGCCCTCACCGCCGCCTGCCGTGGTGTAATACTTTGATTCGGTTTTAAATTTAGAATATGCTTTTACAGACCATTTGCCTGATTTTGAAAGCTTTTGTGTACCTGTCCAGATATAGGAGTTACCGTCTTTAACCTTGCTTGTTGCGGTGACCTTATAAGAGGTTGAACCGTTTGTAACTACAAAATACACGCCTACCCTGTCTGTGTCGGTAATAGCTTTAAAGCTTACATTTGAATTAAGCGGAGCGGAGTTTGGTGACGCATAGCAGAAACGCACGCTTTCCCTTGGCATAACATGTATAAGACAGGTTGCCGCACCGTATGATGTTGAGGCTGTGATTGTTACATAGCCCTTGCCTACCGTGTCAACAACACCGTTCTTAACTGTTGCGATTTTCGTATTTGAACTTGACCATGTGACACCGCTTGTTCTTGATTTCAAAAGCATTGACTTCTGCCACGGAAGATTCACATTGCTGTTGGATATATTTACAGATGAACCGGATTTTACGGTAATTTTGCAGGTTGCAGAATGCGAACCGCTTTTCGCAGTAATTGTTGCAGAGCCTGCTTTCTTGGCTGTTACAATACCTCGAGAGTCAACGGTTGCAACGCCTGTATTTGAGCTTGACCATGAAACACTTCCGGACGCTGTTGCAGTAATTGCAAATCTGTTGCCTGTGAAAATTGATTTGCTTGATACGGAAAGCTTAACAGATGAACCTGTTGACGGTTTTGCGGTTGTAGGCTGAGTCGTTGTAGGCTGTGTCTGACCGTTCATCTTAACATAGTCTTTTTTTACATAGCCTGTTTTTGAATTTGATTTAAGCTTAATATTATACCAATCATTGTTATAAAGCTTTGTGCTTACAAAAGTAACCTTTGTATTTACTCTCATACAATCAACAACCGAATAGCTTGTACCGGCACCGCTTCTGAGATTTACATAATCGTCTGTTATATAACCGCTTACGGTTGACGCTGACGCAGTCGGCTGAGTTACAGGTTTGGTTGCCTTTGTTGTAGGTTGTGTTGCCTTCGTTGTAGGTTGGGTTGAACTGTTCATTTTTACATAGTCTTTCTTTATGTAACCTGTTTTAGCAGTTGAAGTAACCTTAACCTTATACCAGGCGGAGTTGTAGAGTGAAGTGCTTACAAAAGTAAGCTTAGTATTCTTTCTCAGGCAATCAACAACAGAATAATTTGTGCCTGCTCCTCTTCTGAGATTTACATAATCATCAGAAACATAACCTGTTACGCTTGATGCCGTTGTCGAAGAACTTACGGCAACATATTCCTTTGTAACATAGCCTGTCTTTGAATTTGATTTAAGCTTGATTTTGTACCACTTTGAGTTATAGAGCTTTCCGTCAACAAAAGTAAATTTTGTGTTCTTTGCCATACAGGTTATAACCGAATAATTCGTGCCTGCACCGCTTCTCAGATTTACATACGATGCATTTATATAGCCTGATGCGCCTGCTGATACGCTTGCGGAAACCTCCTCGGTTGATTGAGCCGCATTAGCCGAAAATGCAGTTATTGCGACAGCACCTACCGATACTGCCATAAGAACCACAAGGACTATGCAGACTATGCGAACAAACAATTTTTGCTTTTTCATTTAAGTCCACCTTCTCAAAACTTCTTTGAATTATAATTACTTGTGAAAATTACCGAATATTTTTCCTCTTAATCTGCGAACATACTGCATAACAAATACGGTAATTGCATAATCATAGAGCAAAAAGAAAATATTTCCGGCAATCAAAAATGCCCACGGAACATAAAAACCGAAAACGGTAAATTCATCTGTCGGAATTGACAACAGCCATGTTGCGACAAAAAACGAACCGATGGCGGCAACATTAAATACCGCAAACTTGAGTATGTATTGAACTGCCCTGTTTTTGATTTTAAATTCAAAAGCACCCTTTAAAATCGGATAATAGCCGAAAAGTGCAATGAAATATATAACAGCCTCTTTATCGCCGGCAAGGAGCGTTGAAAGCACGGCAGTTACACAAAACACACCGATAGCCCATCCATAGCCGTATTCAACAACTATGCAGGAAATGAGAATTCCTGCAAGACAGGGCAAAGCGTATGTTCCGATTGGAACAAGAGATGTCATCATCATAAAAACGAGTGAGAGCGCCGCAATAATTCCGCAAACCGCAATACGCATTGTCCCCTTTTTGATACCGTTTTTCCTCATATTAACATCCCATTCTGCAACAATCACACAAGCAGTTTGCACACATCATTCCTGCACAAACATCGCAGAAGGATGAACCTGTTGCGTTAGGATTTGTTTGAGTGTAACCGCCGTAGTTGTATGCCCTCTGGCTCTGCATATTGTTAAGAGCGGCTCGGTATTCCGTGTTGTTGGGGTCCATATTGCACGCAGTTGTGAAATATGAAAAAGCCTGTTCAGACCAACCTCTGCGGTATGCAATCATGCCCTTGAGATAATGCCATTCGGCAGTTCTCATCGACTGTGCTGTGTTTTCAAGAATCTGATCAGCCTGATCAAGAAGTCCTCTCTGAATGTAAATTCTTACATTGTAGAACTGTGAGCTTGAAGAATTTGCGTTATATGACGAACTGCCTGTTGAGCCTGTACCCTTACCCTTCTGACGCATCTGATTAATCATATCGTACGCCTCATTAATCTCCTTCATTTTCTGCTCCGCAACATCCGCAAGAGGACTGTCGGTGTAGTTATCGGGATGATATTTTTTAGCAAGGTTTCTGTACGCTGCTTTTACTTCTTCATCGGTAGCTGTTTCAGACACACCGAGAACCTCATAAGGATTATTCATTATTGACCTCCGTATCAAGTTTGCTTGTTACTCTGTTTTGTGATGCAGGGAATCCCAAAAGCATCATATTATCTAAAATTCCCTTAAAATCGGTAAAGTTCAAAAGATTGTAGGCATCATATGCCCTTGCAAGTGACTGATTCAGCACCGCTTTTATAAAATCCGATGATTTTACCTCACCTGTTTTCTTGTTTACAAACGGATTAAATCCGTTTGATTTGATATCTTTTTCTATATCATCTGCGGCATCGACAAGATAAATCCACCTGCCGATATGATAGCCGAATTCATAGAGAACTCTTTTTTGAATTTCATCATGAGCCTCAGCCGACAATACAGCAGCGAGCATTAATGCCGTTGGATGAGCCGACATATCTACAGACGGCTTTTCCGAATGTTCAGCATCATACTGCATCTTCATCATATCAGAAACTGCTTTGTCCATATCGGGATACTTATCAGCCGCCTTTTTCCTCTGATGAGAAAAGAAAGGCCTTATGATTCTGCACAACAGCTTTTTAAAAAATCCGCTGTCCTGAATATCATCAATGATTTTATAATAAACCGATATCATTGAAAATGCGGCAGCCTTTCTGTATGCGTCACCCGAATCTGTTGCAAACTTGCATTTTTTAAGAGGATTACAGGTGCATCTGCCGTCTTTAAAGCCTTTGCATGAACGGTTTAGCGACATTAAAAGCATTGCATAAAATGTGCAGTCATAGCTTAACGTAAATCTTGTAAACACGGAGTAATCCTTACCCATTTGCCTGCAAAGACCGCAATACACAGCCTTATAAGCCTCGGATTCACGAACAAGCAGTTCGCTCTTTTGAATCTGCAAATAACCAAACACGGATTTTCTCCTTTATACAATAATACATAGTATATTGTACAACAAAACAGAGTTAAAAGCAACAGAATAACGGCATATTCTTTGGATAATCAGCCAAAATGAGCTAATTAACGGGAAATGTTGCAAAAATTTTCTTCTCATATTATAATCATAGTGCAGATGTTCTCTTCTGTTAAGAATTGAATGTCAAAAATTATTTGCAAAACTAAAAAGGAATTTGCATATTATGAATGTTTACGATTTTGACAAAACGATTTACTATGGGGACTCAACAGCCGACTTCTATTTATTCTGCCTTAAAAGGCATAAAAAAATACTCACTCTTGCCCCATCGCTTTTGGGAGCATTTTTAAAATTCTATGTATTCAAAAAAGGTACAAAAACTGATTTTAAAGAAAAAATGTACAGATTTCTTACCTATTGCGATACTGAAAAGGATGTAAATGATTTCTGGAAGGAATACATAGGAAATATAAAACCGTTTTACCTTGAACAAAAGAAAGATGATGATGTAATTATTTCGGCATCACCCGAATTTTTGCTGAAACCCGTTTGCAAAAGGCTCAAAATAAAAAACCTTATGGCGTCAAAGGTAGATATGCACAGCGGAAAATATTCGGGTATAAACTGTCACGGCAAGGAAAAGGTAAAGCGATTTTATGAGGCTTTTCCTGACGGAAAAATTGACAATTTTTATTCGGACAGTTACAGTGATTCGCCGCTTGCGGAGATTGCAGAAAAAGCTTTTATGGTTGACGGCGACAAGGTTGAAGGTTGGATATTCTTTAAATAATTTTTACGGAACAGAAATCTGTTCCGTATTTTTATTTTTTCGGGTTGCCAAAACATTGAGCCGTGTTTGTCTGTGTCCGACAAGTGTTTCAGCGGTTTTACCTGTTGAAATAGAAAAATTGCTATATGTCATACTTCCGTCCTCGCCAATACGGCTTGTTCATCGTCATACTTTCATCAACGCTCTCCCTAAAAACAGTTGTTTTCTTCTATCCACTTTTGTTTTTACGGTTACTCTCTCCCCGTCATATTCACTAATACAAATTGATATAACGGTAACTTGCGAGTGACGGTGATTGCTATATGTCAAACTTCCGTCCTCGCCAATGCGGCTTGTTCATCGTCATACTTTCATCAACGCTCTTCCTAAAAACAGTCCACCGGACTGTTTTCTTAACGGTCGCCTTCAAGTCCCGTCATCGCTTGCTTGCAAAATAGAAAAGACTTGATACACAAGGTATCAAGTCTTTTCTATGGTGCGAGTGACGGGACTTGAACCCGTACGTCGTGAAACACACGCCCCTCAAACGTGCCTGTCTGCCTATTCCAGCACACTCGCATTTATTAGATTTTTGTCGGTTTCTCAACTCAACAATCAAGATTATATCATAAGGCATTCAACTTGTCAACACATATTTGAAAGTTTTTTCAATTTTCTTACATAATTTTTTCTCTATCTGCAAAAAACGCATAAAAACTGAAACTTTATGCTTTTACAAAAATGACATCGGGATAGGCTGTATCCCGACATCATCCTATTTTTTGGCAATCAGCCGAGAATTTTTTCTGCAACTTTTGGCAATTCATCGAACGAACTGATTGTATATTCGGGATTTTCCGTTGTGCCGAATCCGTATGATGCAAACACGAACGGTATTTCTGCATCTTTGGCGGCAAGCTGATCACCGATTGTATCGCCGAGATACACAGCCTTATCAATGCCGTTACGCTCCATAACAAGCTTTATATTCTCACCTTTTGTCTGATTGGTTCTGCCCGACATTTCAAAATCAGAGAAATATTTTTCAAGCTTATGGGCAAACAAAAATGCCTCTATATATCCGCATTGACAATTGCTGATTATGCCGAGGAAATAATTCTTTGAAAGAATTTCAAGTGTACTTTCAAGATTATCATACAAATGACCGCCCGTTTTACGAAGTGACGGAATCTGTTCCGCACAACACTCCTTTACAATTGCGACCGAATTTTCAAGCGTAAGTTCGGGCAACATTATTGACGCAATCTGTTCAACCGTTTTTCCCATATAGCTGTTCATTTCTTCAAGTGTGATTTGCTTTGTTGTTTCTTTATGTTTTTTAAGTATATCATTCCACACAGGCAAAATCACATCACAAGTGTGCCACAATGTACCGTCAAGGTCAAATAAAACTGCTTTTTTCATAAATTCATATCTCCATATCAAATATGATTAACGGTTGCCCGTTGCCAAAACGATATTATCACAACGGATTTTGGTTGTCAAGGTATGGTGCTGTAGATATGTTGCTTTACTTGTGGGCGTTCGATAAATGCCCTACTGACTACAAAAAAATTATGTGGTAAAAAACAAGTCCCGTCATATTTCCTATTGCAGTTTGTTGTAGCGGTAACTGCGAGTGACGATGATTGCTATTTGTCAAACTTCCGTCCTCGCCAATGCGGCTTGTTCATCGTCATACTTTCATCAACGCTCTCCCTAAAAACAGTCCACAGGACTGTTTTCTTAACGGTCGCCTTCAA
>ENA-ORLY01004106-ORLY01004106.1-human-gut-metagenome-genome-assembly--contig:-NODE-4106-length-10869-cov-3.563844_pt1 | contig 10869 bp, 10 predicted proteins | sample MGYA00243071_ERZ508832 | MGnify/ENA primary metagenome ERZ508832 (study PRJEB26277, sample SAMN04329777) | human gut metagenome | biome: human-associated habitat | host: Homo sapiens | place: USA...
TTTATAGTATCAAGATGTGAACACACTGTTTTTTTTCTAACATCCAAGAAAATATAGAATGAGAGACCAAGTAATAAGTCTATTAAAAAGATCAGATTGACATTAGCCCATTTGGTTAGAAAAACATTCATACTAATAATCACTACATCGAGAAGTAGCAGAATAGTTGTTACTTTTTTATGGCCATAGCCTAAGTCCAGCAATCGGTGATGAATATGACTTCGATCTGGAGAAAAGAGTGGTTTCTTTTTTCTCCAACGAGAAATAATCACGCATAAGGCATCATATGCGGGAATAAAAATAACCGACCATGCTATCACGATTACATAAGCGCCATTACCTCTCCCCGATCCGGACATTGCATAATGAATAGCCAAAAAAGCAATGACATAACCTAATAAATTGGAACCGGTATCTCCCATAAAGATTTTCAATTTCCGGGTAGAGCAAAGATTATAGCGCAAAAAAGCGATCTGTGTGCCCAGAACAGCAAATGCCAACGCTGCATAATGGCACGAATGTTCCCTATACAGACAAATACCTAAAACTAAGGCGGCAACAGACACGATACCGGAGGCTAAACCATCTACACCATCAATCAGATTTACCGTATTCAGTATGTAAACAACGAGAAACACAGTCAACGGATACCCGATGAGAGGAGAAAGTTCATAAATACCAAACAAACCGTATAGATTATTTATGAAAGTACCGGAAGCTATCATACACAATGCGGCAATCAGTTGAACAACAAATTTATACGACCAACGCATACCAATCAAGTCGTCTTTCATCCCCATAATAAAAATCAACGAGGCACCACAAATTAAAAAGGACAACTCGCGAACAGAACCGCCATATAGGCTCACAACCGGAAGAAAACTCAATAAAAAAGCCGGAAGAAAACTTACTCCGGCTAATCGCGGTATGCATTCCAAATGTGATTTTCTGGAATCAGGTATATCATATAGTCGTTTTCGCTTGGAAATCAATAATATATGAGGTATTAACAGCAATTCAATAACAATACCTGACAGGAGTGAGAAACTCACTCCTGTCAGATCTGACGATAAAACGAAATCAAAAAGGGTCATTATTATATATTATCGTGTATATGTATAAATGATACGAACACGTGCTGAACGATTCAACTTAGAATCAAGACTGTTAACGCTTTTATCTTTCACCTTTTTCACCAGGTTGGTTCCTTTCTGCATGATAAATTTATTATCAGCATCTTTGAAACAATCCATCTGTTTCATCCAATTCATCACACTCGTTGCACGGTCGGTAGCCAGACGTTCATTACGCTCTACACCTACTTCCTGTTTTTTATTATTATCCTGACTTGTAGCAAGGCCGCTTACTTCTATCATTACTATATTATCACCATTCAAAATGCCGTTAACTTTGTCTACCATTGCAGAATCTGTAAACTGCCGTATATATCCGGTATTTCCAGATACCGCAGCATAAAAATCCGCTAAACTACAAAGTGTGACCGGCACATCTTCTTCCGTTGTATATTCTTTTACAATTTTAAGCCCTTGATGTGCGTTCAACTGATAGCTTTGCACATCATCATAATTCTCTTTCTTATTAGCAAGACGTTGTCCGGCTGTAGAGGGATCTACACGGTATCCCCATTTATTCATTTCGCCCGAATTACCTGTCACTTCCGAATAAATCGGTGCATAATAATATCCTTCCTTATCTTTAAACGCCTGCATTTCTTCAGCAGTCATAATCCGGCTCAACGGAGTAGAAGACATTTCATATCCACGGAACATATTATTATCAAGTTGCGTAGCATTTACCGTAGCAATATCGCTTGTTTCCAAATCAGATAAAGCACGTTCATTTCCCAATAAACCGTTTACAACATCCGTATCACTAAATCGTTTCTGAGTATAAATACCGGAAACCAGATAGTCGATAGTATTCACTCGAGCATCCGCTACTGTAGGAGCATCGTTACAACCAGAATAATTATTAGGATAAAACACATAAAATTCCAGTACTCCGGTCTCCGTTTTCGGACAGTCGGCACGTATCTGATTTATCTTTTTATTGATATATATAATATCCTGCGGACAAGAGTTACAACGATCCCACTCACGTTTGTTGAAATAATAGGATATGCCGACACCGGCTCCAAACATAGCATCCCATACATCAGCGTGACCGTGTCGGTCGGAAAACACATCATCGAAGTTCGTTTCCATACCGATCACATAGAGTTTAGTCTGAAAAGCCCAACCCGGCTTAAAATGATATTCATAATTCACTTCAATATGTCCGCTATACTGATTACTCTGATCATAAGCCATATCATAATGATGTAACCACCCGAAACCTCCTGCAAGATGTACACGGTGGCGACGTCCCAGTTTATACCCCCAAATGACATTATTCAAATTGATTAATGCCTGAATAGACACATCTGTAAATTTCATCGTTGACTTATACCAAATTGTTCCATCACTATTCGTATAAGGACCACCGACTGTAAAAGGATTCGTTTCATGAGAAGAACCTCGTGCCTGAAGTCCATTAAACTGTGCCATCAAACCAAATCCCGGAGTAATCCATTTTCCAAGACTTACATAGAATCCCGGAGAAAAACGGCGACCGGTAGAGCCATCGCTATGATAGTCTCCTATATAATAGGAAACAGTCGGTCCTGCATTCAAAAACCAGTTATCCCAAAAAGGGTTAGTTACAACCCGGCGCTTGTCATCAGTAGGCTGTGCATGCTCCTGAGTAGTATAAATAGTATCGCTTTCTATAATTTCCTGCGCTTCTACTACTCTTACCAAAGACAACAAACAAATAATCAATAAAATAAAAACATTCCTCTTCATATTTACAAAAAATTTAAGACATATTTCTTATCACACACATCAATCACCTGCTTACGATGGGATACCACAATAATCATCTTGTCTTTTCCGTGTGCTTTTAATGAGTGAATTATATTTTGTTCTGTTTCTTCATCTAAAGAAGCGGTCGCTTCATCCAATAGAAGTACATCGCCACCGTGCAACAATGCACGAGCAATGGCCAATCTCTGTATTTGTCCACCGGAAAGCCCCTTCCCGCCTTCTTTCAGTTCACTGTTGAGCCCCGACGGCATTGAAAAAACAAAATCAGCAGCAGCCATTTTCAAAGCCTTCTTCATTACTTCGTCATCAGCATCCGGATTTCCCAAAGAAAGGTTCTCCCGGATACTTCCGGAAAAAAGATAATTCCCTTGAGGTACATACGCTATCCGTTGCCGGAAAGCGGGAGCCATCGGAAAGCCGGATTTATTATCCGATACAGTAACCGTCCCCTGTTGCGGAGATACCAGCCCAAGTAATAATCGCATTACCGTGGTCTTTCCACATCCGGTTTCTCCGACTAATGCAGTCATTTTCCCCCGTTCAAAAACAAAATTTGCGTGAGATAATGTTTGTCTACCGGTTTCATACTCGAAAGTAACATCGGAAAAAGTTATTTTTTCTATCCGGAAAGACGGTTGGACCAAAGACATATCTGCCTGTTCCCTCGGTAGTTTCTCCAATTCATTCAAACGTTCCAATGCTGTGTATGCAGCAATAAAGGCAGGAATACTCGCTACCAGCCCAAGTGCCGGCCCTTGTATCATGGCTACCAGCTGTAAAAAAGCAGTCATAGTGCCAAAAGTTATCTCATTCCCGTACAATTGATAAACTCCCCATGAAAAAGCAGTCAGATAGCCTGTTGCAAAGCCAAATGAAAGTACCGAATTTGAGAATACATGAAAACGATTATGAGATAAGACATGAGCTAAAAAATCATTCTGCTTTTTCACTAACTCTTTCTTCATACGGTCCTCTATATGTAAGGCTTTCGCTATTCCTGCATTTTGAACTGACTCTTGAAAGTATTGCCGTACCACTGACTGGGATTCTTTAATCAACACAGACAGCTTACGCATTTTCTTGAAATACAATTTACTTACCAGCAATACTATCGGTATAATTACCATTAGTACAAGTGTCAGCCTACGATCCAAAATAAACAGATAAATTATTGCACTCGCCAATTTTAACAGCGTAACAAGAAATTGCGGAAATGTACGTACCGCCAATTGAACAATGTCACCAATGTCCGTCCCTACCCGTGACATGATATCACCGCTATGATACATCTGCTGCGCTTTCCATTCGGCATGTAAGATCCCAGAAAAATAATGCAATGACAAACGATTATACAAGGTCGTCTGATAATGTACCCCAATCTTGGAAGCTAATATAGAAAGTATGATATTTCCTGTATACAATAGTGCCAACCCAATTAACCCCCACTCTATTCTCCCTGTTACTACATGTGTAGCAACATCGATAACCTTTTTAGAACATATAATCGAGGATAACGAGAAACCAACCCCTAATACCCCTATCATCAAAAGAAGAAAAGAAGACAAACCGTCCTGCCGCACCAACACATACAAATACTTCAACAGGTCCTTTACTGCTCCTCTCTCTGCCTTTTTCTCTTTTCCCATCTAAACTCTTTACCTGTTATCGCTGCTTTGCATACACGCCCCAGCTTATGGCATACAAAACCCTTCGCTTGTTTCCGGCAATATGAAGATAAACGGATAGCACGAAACACGTCTTTCCCGACCCGTTCCAATTTAGTACCCAGAGATAAAGATGCAAATGGCTGATGTGTCAAAACAGCAGTTCGTCCAAAATTACCCTTCATTATCATATCCCGATATAACTGTTGCAATTTCCTGCCGGATATTCCGGCACTCCACCGATTGGGTAACTCAGATACATCCAAGCCCAAATAAATCACTGCCAATGATGTAAAAACCGGTCCAAAATTTCCGATTCCGGCTTTCCGAAGCTCCTGACGCAAACTATCAAAATCTATAGCAGATGCATTAGCACGTAAAAACACAGCCCAATCGCATAAATAACGTATGCTGATTCCTTCTTGCAAGAGATGAAAAGCCGGATGAACCAATAATAACTGTGCATTAAACGCCGATGCGGGAATCAAATACTTTCCCACCTCATTTTCAACAACAGAAGTATCTATATCCAACCCTCGCGGAGCTAAATGATTATATGCAGCATGTAGTTCTACCTCTACTCCTTTGTAATAAAAGGTATGATGCCAATCACCATATTCCACCTCCATCCCCCATTGACGAACCGTCCTTATCGCCCGATCGTAATCCAACGGAAAATAAAGATCCAGATCACCGGGAGCACGCAACAAGGGCCGGTCATACCAATTTGCTACCCCGATACCCTTCAACAATACCACTTTTATACCTGCTTGTCCGAAACGTTCGTTCAATTCATCCCATACTTTCCGCAAATGGCGGTTACACTGTTCGATATATCCGGTACGCCCGTACCATTGTAATAAAGTATCCATAGACGGTCGGCAACCTGCAGGCAATTTCACCAACGCCGGATAGCAAAGTCCGGTTACCGCTTGTTCCTGTGCCAGCGCCAACAGGTACCTCCAATCACTTTCCGACAAATCTCCCAGACATTCGATCCGTGACATTCCTCCCCACAAACCACACCGAAGCAACTCCCTAAAAGCCACCTCAACTTTATCTGTAATATTTAAAAGATCATTGACAGACATATATTATCCACCGACCGTCAACAATCTGTCTTTTCCAATACACGAAGTTTCCACAACTGCTCAAGCCACTCCTCCACATCCTTTGCGACCGATGCTTCATCCGTATCATATACATCCGTCAATATCTCTACCAACTGCTGTAGCGTGCAAGAACGCTCAATCAACGCTTCTGCCAATAATGCAGCAGACGGATTCAGTACAATCATCCACGAATAATCCACCTCTTCCATCCCCGATGCCATTAATATCTTTTCTCCTGCCACTTCCTGGATCAGGATACCCTCTTTCAACTTTAATTTCATTTACTTTGCCTTTTTATTGCGATATAACCCGGCATACAAATTAAGCAACCCCAACAACCATCTATGTACAGGAAAACTTTTCATCCAACAATAAGAATATACTCTCCACCGCAATGAACGACAATTGATTATACTCTCACCTCCGTTACGTCTTACTTGCTCTACTATACCTATAATATCTTCTGCAATTACCTGCTCATACGTACGATTATGATCGCCTCTCATCCAATATTCACCGTTTTTTATCTTTATCAAACGATGTAAAATATACCGTCCTTCCCATTGGAACAGAAAGATGGACCCCGGTTTTAATTCATTTGCACGAGGAGTTTTCAAGACCACTAAATCACGTGTATTACGTAAAAACGGATACATACTTTCACCCTTGATACGTAATACCGCTTTGTGTCCGTTCTTTAAAGAATCCGAAATATGCCGAAGCAAGATATTGTTATCCACATACCTCACTTCGGCTTTATTGTTGGGGATATATCCCATTTCCCGATAATCTAATCTTAAATTGAATATATCCGGAACAATTTCATTTATAAAATCAAAAGCTAAGATTATTTATTAGAAAAATAGGGTTCAGAACGCATAATTAATTGTTCTGAAGGAAGGTCTATTATTATCGGTTCGTCAACACTACGAGTATTCGGATATTTAGCATCTTCCTCTAAAAATTTCTTATACATGTCCACTATATTCTGGACAGTCAATGCCAAATACAGATAGTGATTTCTATTATACTGGAGGGTCAGACTATTGATAGGAACTCTATAAGCCAACACCGTCTGTTTTGTACTCGTAGAGGTTCTATCTCTAAAGCCCATGAACAATAATAGATTTATGTCTCGTACATCATTAAACTCCGTAACAGGAAAAAATGGATAATTATCACATTGACTGGATATACCATACATCGTTTGCTTTTTGTCTCCCCATTGATAACTTGCGAGTTCGTCCATCCAGGCAGGATTATCCAAGTTACAAAGATAAACATTTCCTCTCGGTGCTCCCCAACCAGCTTGAACACCATCTATAAAATCATAGGAAAGTGGAAAGTTATCAAGTCCTTTCTTACGAGTAAAGATATTCGTAACGCTCATCGTTTCCGGATATCCCGCTGCATGCAAACTCCTATCAGTAGCTTCAATAGCTTTATCCAAAGAAGTAGATTCGTCTATATCACCAATACTCTTAGGGTGACCATTTTCGTCTACACCTTCAATTATCATAGTTGAAAGAGTAATACATGCAGTCATACGATTCAATTCCACATCCCACTCTTTTACCGGATAAGCCATTGAGGAATTTGCTCCTACAGACTTAACAACGTATCCTTCTCCTTCTTTTTCAAAAATCATACCATCTGAAGAAAAGAGTCTATCATGATACTCTTCATGTGCATTAGGAAAAAGCTGATTTTTATCTGTGTCATATAGATTCTCACCCTCTTCCAACTTTTTTAAAGAGAATTCAGTTCCATCTTTCGGATCAAAAGATGTAAAGATAAACCGAGAGTCCGGGAAGCTGCTAAGCGGTAAACTTACTTTTTTATCGTCAACTACACTTTTGAAAGTCACTATATCACCATCTGTAGCCGTTGAGGTGATTGTATAATTAAAACTATAGCCATTTTCCGTATCCAACTTAATCGCATCTTTTTTCAATTCACCGTCTTGATAAAAAGCAATATACATATCAATACCATCGGGCAAAGCACTCTTCGGATTTTTAGTATTCGGGTCAACTTCATCCGCAGAGCGCGTTGTCAAATCACTACTATTATCACCCTCCACTACATATACATCAGCCAACTTAGCACTCACCCATTCTACATCCGATTCAATAAAATTCGACTCAGAACCATTAATTAACTCATTATCCGATGAACATCCACTCATCAGTCCACCGAGCAATAAAAAGAATAAATATCTAAAACTCTTCATAATTTATTTTTATTTAATTGATTTACCAATTAGGATCCCAATCTACTTGACTGGAAGAAACAAACTCTTTATCTACGTATTCACCATTCAAGGCTTCGTGCAAATTAGAGCCGCTGTCTTTCACTTTAAAGGAGTTCGCAATGCACTCATTCAACTCCACCTCCACTACTTTCAGTAAAGGCTTCTCATAAATACTTTTGTTTTCTTTCATGTTACGTTTTGTTTTAAAAATTCACATTATAATATTAACTAAATTTATTCTATAACATCGTTAAACGAACGAACATCAATGCCTTTGCACATACAAAGTGAGGAGATACTCCGACCACACTCAGCATGGCCGATGTCCCGTATCATATTTTTCCCATACCAACTGTACAGCCTCTTGCTCCGGTCTGTTCTCCAAATATACTACAGGTACGCTCTCTACTACCCGAGCCAGAGTACGCACAATGCCACGATATACTTCAGTCTGCTCCTTTATCATGGATACGGCTGCCAACAATGTGGTAAACCCTTGAAGATTCGTTAAAGAAATCAGCCTATTTTGTGGCGCTTGTTTCATCAGACAGACCAACTTCAGAGGTGCCTTCATCTGCCTATAGCAAACCGTTTTTCCGCTCCAAGGCGAGCCGTAGATATAGGGTATACCATCCTCTTCCAAACTCACGATCGGCTGGTCATCATTCACCAACGTACATCCGGGTACGTAACGTAACCACAAACGCGCATGGGTACTTTTGCCCACACCTGAATGTCCAATAAATGCCACTCCCTCTCTCGCTGCCGTACGGACACATGCCGAATGCAGTAATACTCTACTCCGAGGGGCGGCGGCAACTACGTAAGAAAGCATCAATATATTGTTTAGTGCCTGCGCGTCGATCTCGTCCTGTACCTTCCAGTCTATACGGACGCAGTGCCAATCAGAGTCGGCCTGCATGCGATAAACGCGACGCTGTTCACCTTCTATACGAAGAATGATATCATATGTGCAACACGTACCATAATAGAAATTCCAACAAGTGCCATTATCGCACACATGGCACACAGCATTCATTTCTTCCGGGATAGGAGGCAATTGCTCTATGTAACAAAGAGAAAAGATCGTTTCTTTGACCTCCTCTTTCCTCACTGCAAATGGACAAAAATTAAAAAGTGCCGGATGATCCATATCGGCATTTGCCGAAAAACAAAGACCTCCCACGTTATAATAATAGATTTTATTCATCAAAGCCTTCCTTCTTCTCTATTGAATCTACCAACGACGGATGTAAACTCGCCGTAGCAACTGCAGCAACTCCTTCAATAGCAATCACCACACGAAGCCCTCTTTTAATTCTCACAAACTTGCCGACCACACCTTCCCAGATTCCTCCGTTGACACGTACCCTTTCTCCTTTCTTTAAATGTATCTCCAATGGATCCACGTACATAATATGTTCGTTAAGAGTACCGGCCACAGCCATAAAGTCCATCATCTGCTTATCCGGCACAATGGTAGGAACATGATTGTTATCCATTATATAGCGTATCTTAGATGAAAGTAAAGAGAAACGTTTAAATTCTTCGATTTTCTTTCTACAAGTATGTATAAAAAGTAAATTATGTATTGCAGGAACTAATTGCCGAGTCTTTTTACCTTGACACTCCTTTTCGACATAGCGCATAGGAATAAAACTTTCTATGTGCTCTTTATCCAGGTATTCCTTTACTTTCATTTCTTGTGAATAAGTGATACGTAAAGGATACCAAGCTATTTCATCAATGGTTACCACAACTTATTTAAAGGTATGTATACAGTAGTAGATCGGAAAAAGGCATACTATGGGGACACCCTAAAGAAGTTATTCTCTCTGATTAGTCACCTCCGGTTGTATATATTTCATTCATACTTCAACTCTTATTCCTCTTTCTATTGCAGAGAAAGGATATATACTTTTTTCATCAGATATATAAAACAAAGTATTTGGAGACAAAAAGAGGTGGGAAAAATAATGTTACTAATTTATTATATATTTATAAATCAATATAATACGATATATCCACCAAAATGCTTTGCAAAGGCATGACATCACAAAATAATTCTATACATATCTATCCATTTTCTTTGTGCAGATTGGAATATTTATGTTCAAGAACAAAATCAATCCGGCAGTCAATAAAGTAAATTAATATTATTCTAATTATTTCTTATACCCTTTGATCCTTATATCATTACAAAATTATAATCATTTTTTTGTTGATTTTTCAAGTAATGTTTGTATATTTGCACCCATTCCATATTCCTCTCTCTGCAATAGAAAGAGGATATTTTTTTAATTATTACACATTGATATTATTTGTCTATAAATATTTTCAGATATAACAATTTATTACCGTATTCTTATTTCAAAATATTATCTAAACAAAAGCCAAAATATATTTCAGCATTCTCTATTGTTAGATATTACTTTTCTTAATTTTTCATATTGATATATAAACAGGCACCTTAAATAGTATATTTCATTTGTTATATAAAAAAACAAAAAAGACAATATAAAAATACCAATGATATGGAAACAAATAAAATTAAAGCCTCCTTATATAACAATCAGATAATTTCCCAAACAACAAACTGTCCTTCTTTCGTATCATACATAGATGAGGAAATCAGAAAATTATCTAATGCAGGACGAAACGGAACTGCACAGAATTATAAAGCTGCCATGAACAGCTTCACAAATGGCTGTGGCTGCGACACGATCCAGATTGACTGCAAAGCACACAACTGTACCTACAATGAGCACTGCAAATGTACCGCAGCTTCCATCAATGTATCCGGTGATAATGCCATTGCCGTTGTTATTGATACCATCAACAATAAAATGCACAAGCATCCATCTACAACAAAATAAAAAAAATGATTTCATATCCGGGATAAATCAATCACAAAAAATTTATTCCGGATATTTTTATTGTCTAACATACGTTTT
>ENA-ORLY01004118-ORLY01004118.1-human-gut-metagenome-genome-assembly--contig:-NODE-4118-length-10840-cov-8.060857_pt1 | contig 10840 bp, 7 predicted proteins | sample MGYA00243071_ERZ508832 | MGnify/ENA primary metagenome ERZ508832 (study PRJEB26277, sample SAMN04329777) | human gut metagenome | biome: human-associated habitat | host: Homo sapiens | place: USA...
CATGACAATATGGCGGGTCTCGGTGGGTTCACCGCACATGTGGAAAACGACCTGGCCCTCGGGGACCTCAAAGTAGGTGTAGATCTCCATGCGGCGCTCGTGGGTGTGGCTGGGCATGGTGTTCCAGTTGCTGCCGGGCTCCAGAGCGGTCATACCCATGGACAGCTGGCAGGTCTTGAGCACGCTGGGATGGATGAACTGGTTGATCGTGCGCTTGTTGCAGGTCTCGACGCTGCCCAGCGGGCGCTTGGCGGCCTGCTCAATGGTGATGAGCTTGTTCTCATAGCTGCAATGGGCCGGGGCAGAGACCATGTAGAACTTGGCCGGATGCTCCGGGTCGTCGCTCTTGAAGGTGACCTTCTGGTTGCCCTTGGTCAGGTACAGGCAGTCCTTGTAGTTCAGGTGATACTCCTTGCCATCCGCCGTGACCGTGCCGGCACCGTCACCGATGTTGAAGATGCCGATCTCGCGGCGCTCCAGGAAATAGTGGGTGCCAAAGTTGGCCCATACATCAATGCCCTTGTCGATGGAGACCTCCTCGTGCACAGGCATGCAGCCCAGCGTGACCATGCGATCCACGTGGCTGTAGACGGCGACCATCTCATCTGCCTTGTACAGGCCGGTGATGAGCATTTCGTTGCGGGTCTCCTCGGTGGTGTAGCGCTTGAAATCACGCTGGTTGCAGGAATAACGGATATCCATACGGGAAATTGCCTCCTCATAAAGGTGATTGTTAAAAAGCAAACATATTTTGCTATCGTTACATCTATTATACAGCATTCAGCGCCCACAAGATAGTGGTAGAATTGTACAATTCTTGCTTATTATTCTTGTACAATTTAACGATGAATATTTTTCACTTTACAAATTAGCAAATTTCAACTATACTCATGTCAGTGTCTTGGCCGCAACGGCGCGGCCCGGCCCGATCCGGCAAGCCCGGGTCGGGCCAGACTATTGTCAAACAGAGAGGGAACAGCCCATGCTTACACTGGATAAAATCTACCATGCTAAGTTCGTCTTGAAGCAGGTTGCCCGCAAGACCGACCTGATCGCCGCCACACGCCTGTGCCCCGGCACCGATCTGTACCTGAAAACCGAAAATTTGCAGGTTACAGGCAGCTTCAAGGTCCGCGGCGCGTACTACAAAATCAGTCAGCTGTCCGCGGAGGAGCGTGCGAAGGGCGTCATTGCCTGCTCGGCGGGCAACCATGCGCAGGGCGTGGCGCTGGCCGCGACCCGCATGGGCATCAAAAGCGTTGTCTGTATGCCGGACGGTGCCCCTATTATGAAGGTAGAGAGCACAAAGCGCCTCGGTGCCGAGGTCGAGCTGGTCAAGGGCACCTACGACGACGCGCATGACCGCGCCGTGGAGCTGCAGGAGCAGACCGGCATGACCTTCATTCATCCTTATGATGACGAGCTGGTCATCGCAGGGCAGGGAACGATTGGTCTCGAAATCCTCGACCAACTGCCCGATGTGGACGCGGTCATCGTGCCTATCGGCGGCGGCGGTCTGATCTCCGGCGTGGCGTTCGCCATCAAGAGCCTGCGCCCCGAGGTAAAGATCTACGGCGTGCAGGCCGCTGGTGCGCCCAGCATGGAGCACGCCTTCCACGACCACAAATATGAAACGCTGGACAGCGCCGTGACCTTTGCCGACGGCATTGCGGTCAAGACGCCCGGCGAGACGACGTTCGACATGGTCAGCCAGTACGTGGACGAGATCGTTACGGTCAGCGAGGACGAGATCGCCGCGGCCATTCTGGCGCTGATGGAGAACCAGAAGCTCGTCGCCGAGGGCGCAGGTGCCACGCCGGTGGCCGCCGCACTGTTCGGCAAGTTGCCGCTGGCGGGCAAGAAAACGGTCTGCCTGATCTCCGGCGGCAACATCGACGTGAACATTCTGTCCCGCGTCATCACCCGCGGCCTTGTTATGAGCGGGCGCAAGACGAACCTGATGATCGCGCTGGAGGACAAGCCCGGCCAGCTGAGCCTGGTCAGCGACATTGTCTCCGCCTGCGGTGCGAACGTCGTCAGCGTCCACCATGACCGCAGCGATGCGAACATGGCCATCACAAGCTGCTTCCTGAAGCTCGGCCTCGAAACGCGAGATGCCGCGCAGATCGAGACCATTAAGCAAAAGCTGACGGAGGCAGGGTTTAAGCTGGTGACGGAGCGCGCCTGATTCTCATGCTATGTAGGGGCGAACATTGTTCGCCCCTACAGGGCGGAGAAATTTTATACCTTGACGCCCGCCGCCAGCAGCTCCACAAACTGCTTGGCTACGCGCGGGCTGCGACCACCGGCGCGCAGGGCAAAGGCGGCACCCTTGATAAAGAGCTGGTCGCTGGGCATCTGGACATTGTACTGCTTCGCCAGCTCCAGCAGGATGCGGTCATAGCGGTCCTTGTCAGGCTGCTGGAACGTCACCGTCAGACCGAACCGGGCCGACAGGCTCATAAGCTCCTGCCGGGTGTCCATCGCGTGCAGGTCGTCGCCGCTGCGGTCCGCCATCGTCTCCTTGACGAGGTGGCGGCGGTTGCTTGTGGCGTAGACCGCTACATTATGGCTGCGCCCGCCGACGCCGCCCTCCAGGATCGCCTTCAGCGCCGCAAAGTTGTCATCGTTGGAGGCAAAGCTCAAGTCATCAATAAAGAGGATGAATTTCAGCGGGTTCTTTGCCAGCTCGTCCATCAGGGCGGGGATCTGGTAGAGCTGGTTCTTCTTCACCTCGATCAGGCGCAGGCCGTCGGGCGCAAACTCGTTGGCAATCGCCTTGACCGTGCTGGACTTGCCCGTGCCCGCATCGCCGTAGAGCAGCACGTTATTGGCCGGGCGGCCCTCCAGCAGGGCGCGGGTGTTGGCAATGACCTTCTCGCGCTCCTGCTCGTAGCCGGGCAGCTCGCTCAGACGCTGCGGGTCGGGGTAGCGCACCGGCACCAGATGCCCGTCCTCCAGCGCAAAGACATGGTGGCGGGCAAACATGCCGTAGCCCTTCTGGCCCATAGCCGCACGGCGCGTCTCATAGGCCGCGTGGTAGTCGGCGTCGGGCGTTGTCTCCCACCGCGGCAGGAACACTGCCGCGCCGGGGAACACCTCGTCCAGCGGCGCACGGCCAAGCGTCTGCAAAAAGTCCAGCTCGCTGTTCAGCGCAGTCTCCAGCACGGGCCCGGCATCCTGCCCGGCTGCCACACGCAGGCAGAGGTTTTCCTCCTCGAGCACGGCATCCAGCAGGGCCTCGGTCCAGTTGGTGCCGCGGGCAAACAGCGCCGCCTCAAACGCGGCGACAGCGCCCGTCAGGGCGTCCTCATCCGCCGCCAGCGCCGCGTGTAGAGAGCGCAGCGGCTCCGCCGCCAGCAGGCCGCGGAACACCACAAGCCCATCCAGATGGGCCAGCCATTCATTACGAAGCATATTCATATTCCTTTCCCAAGAGATACACTCTTTACCACCAGTATAAACGCCGCCGCAAAAAGTTGCAAGATTTGTTGCGGAATTTTCAAGCAAGTCTTGACAAACGCGCAAAAGTACGGTATAGTTTATCACACATCCAGACAATGCATGGATGGGAAGTTAGTAACGGTCCCGCACCCTGCAGAGAGCTGCCGGTCGGTGCAAGGCAGCAGGGCAGCAGACCGCGAACTGATCCCGGAGCAGACCGCCCGAAATCACAGTAGGGCGGTACGGGCGCACCCGTTACAGTGCCGGGCCTTGTTGGAGGCCCATGAGGTGGGGGCACTGCCCCAATAAGAGTGGTACCGCAGAGCTATACACAGGCTTTGTCTCTTGGAATACAAGGGGCAAAGCCTGTTCTGTTTTATCCTTTGCCCCCCTTACGGGAGGCCGCCCTACAGACCCCCGGCAGGCCGTGCTAAAACCAGGAAGGAGCAGAAACATGAAATTGACCGGTTCACAGATCTTCGTCGAAGTGCTGGTCGAGCAGGGCGTTGACACCCTGTTCGGCTATCCCGGCGGCGCAGTGCTGAATCTGTACGATGAACTTTATAAAAACTCGGACCGCATCCGCCATGTGCTGACCGCCCATGAGCAGGGCGCGTCCCACGCGGCAGACGGCTACGCCCGCGCCACGGGCCGCACCGGCGTCGTGCTGGCCACCAGCGGCCCCGGTGCCACGAACCTCGTCACCGGCATTGCCACAGCCTACATGGACAGCGTGCCGATGGTCGCTTTCACCGGCAACGTCGCCACAACGCTGCTGGGCAAGGACTCCTTCCAGGAGGCCTACATTGAGGGCATCACGATGCCCATCACGAAGCACAACTACACGGTGCGCCGGGTCGAGGACCTGGCTGACACGATGCGCGCAGCCTTCCGCATTGCGCAGTCGGGCCGCAAGGGTCCCGTCCTCGTCGATATTCCAAAGGACATCACGGCTGCCTCCTGTGAGTTCACCCCCAAGGCTCCCGAGCTCATCCGCACCGTGACCCAGTATAATGAGGAGGACGTCAAAAAGGCCGCTCAGATGATCAACGAGTCGGAGCGCCCGATCGTCTACTTCGGCGGCGGCGTCCGCAGCGCGGCGGGCTGCCAGCCCCTGCGCGATTTGCTGGAAAAGACCGGCATGCCCGCCACCTACACCCTGATGGCCGCCGGTGTCCTCAGCTACGGTGAGCCGCACAACTTAGGGCTGCTGGGTATGCACGGCTGCTACGCCGCCAACAAAGCCATTGACGAGGCCGATTTAGTCATTGCCGTGGGCACACGGTTCAGTGACCGCGTGGCGCTGAACCCCGACAGCTTTGCCAAGCGCGCGAAAATCATCCAGATCGACATTGACCCCAGCGAGCTGGGCAAGAATGTGGACGTCGATTTAAGCCTGACCGGCGACGCCAGCTACATTTTGCAGGCCATTCTGCCTTATGTCGAAAAGACCGAGCACAAGCTCTGGATGGAGCAGATCCGCGGCTGGCAGAAGAACGACTACAAGCCCGCGGACAGCGACACCGAGCTGAAGCCGCACCAGATCATTGATGAGATCTGCAATCAGGCAGGCCCCGAGGCCGTTTACGTCACCGACGTCGGCCAGCATCAGATGTGGGCGGCGCAGTATCTGCATCACACGAAATCCCGCGGTTTCCTGACCAGTGGCGGTCTGGGCACAATGGGCTTCGGCTACGGTGCGGCCATCGGCGCACAGATGGCGCTGGGCCGTGACGCCCGCGTCGTCATGCTGACGGGCGACGGCTCGTTCCACATGAACCTGAACGAGGCCTGCACTGCCGTCAGCTACGACCTGCCCATCATCACGGTAATTTTCAACAATCAGGTGCTCGGCATGGTGCGCCAGTGGCAGACGACCTTCTACGAGAAGCGCTACTCCGACACAGACCCGCACCGCAAGACTGACTTTGTCAAGCTGGCCGAGGGCTTCGGGGCCAAAGGCTACCGCGCTGCGACGCCCGCCGAGTTCAAGGCGGCGTTCGCCGACGCGATGAAGCAGAAGGGCCCGAGTTGGATCGACTGCCGCATCGGCAAGGACGAAAAGGTCCTGCCGATGATCCCCGGCGGCGGCACCGTCAACGACATCATCATGGAATGAGGTGACACGCATGGAACAGAACAACAACACCCGGCGGGTCATCAGCCTGCTGGTTGACAACAGCAACGGCGTTCTGGCGCGCATTTCCAGCCTGTTCTGCCGCCGCGGCTTCAACATCGACAGCCTGACGGTATCCGCCACGAATGACCCCTCGGTCAGCCGCATCACGGTCACACTGCGCGGCACCGAACAGGCGCTGAACCAGCTGATTTTACAGACTGAGCGCCTTGAGGTCACCCGACAGATCTTTGAGCTGGACCCCGACAAGAGCCTGCAGCGCGAACTGCTGCTTTTAAAGGTAGAGTGCGACAACCAGAACCGCGCCGAGCTGCGGGAGATTTCCAGCATTTACAAGGCAAAGATCATCGACCTGTCGCCCGACAGCATGATTTTTGAACTGACCGGCAAGCCGGACAAGATCGACGCCTTTTTGACCATGTTCCAAGGCTACAACATTCTGGAGCTCTGCCGCACCGGCGTCACCGCGCTGGAGCGCGGCGGCAAGCACGAGCACATGCAGAAGCTCGCGCAGGAGGTCGGGGAGGCGCAGCTGCCCCTGCCGGGTACGCATTGCCATTGAGCTGCTCGTAAATTTTCAATGCCTGTAGGGGCGGATTCCATATCCGCCCGCCGTAGGCTGCACTGCACGGGCGCATATAGAATGCGCCCCTACGGATTTTTATTTTCGTTTCCCAATTAAAATTACAAATATAAAAAGTATCAACAACAAAAGGAGACACCACCATGGCTATCAACAAGTACTATGATTCCGACTGCAACCTCGGCGTGCTGGATGGCAAGACCGTTGCCGTTATCGGCTTCGGCTCCCAGGGCCACGCTCATTCCGAGAACCTGGCCGAGAGCGGCGTCAATGTCGTTGTCGGTCTGCGCAAGGGCTCTGCCCACTGGGAGAAGGCCTCCGAGTTCGCTGCCACCCATGAGAACTTCAAGGTCATGGAGGTCGAGGAGGCTGCCAAGGCCGGTGACGTTGTCATGATGCTGGTTCCCGACGAGCTGTGCGCCGACATCTACAACACGCAGGTTGCCCCCTACATGACCGAGGGCAAGGTACTGGCCTTTGCCCACGGCTTCAACATCCACTTCAAGACCATCACCCCGCCGAAGAACGTTGACGTCATCATGATCGCTCCCAAGGGTCCCGGCCACATCGTCCGCCGCCTGTACACCGAGGGCGAGGGCTGCCCGTCCCTGATCTGCGTGGAGCAGGACTACACCGGCAAGGCCAAGGAGATCGCCCTGGCCTACGCCTCCGGCATCGGTGCCGGCCGCGCAGGCATCCTCGAGACGACCTTCAAGGAGGAGACCGAGACCGATCTGTTCGGTGAGCAGGCAGTGCTCTGCGGCGGCGTCTGCGAACTGATCCAGGCTGGCTTCGACACGCTGGTCGAGGCCGGCTACGCCCCCGAGATGGCCTACTTTGAGACCTGCCACGAGATGAAGCTGATCGTTGACCTGATCAACGAGGGCGGCTTCTCCAAGATGCGCTACTCCATCTCCAACACTGCCGAGTACGGCGACTACCGCACCGGCAAGCGCCTCATCACCGAGGACACCCGCAAGGAGATGAAGCAGGTCCTGAAGGAGATCCAGGACGGCACCTTCGCCTCCGAGTTCCTGACCGAGATGAGCCCGAAGGGTGGCCGCAAGACCCACTTCCTCGCACAGCGCCGCATCGCCGCCAACCATCCCATCGAGAAGGTCGGCGCCGAGCTCCGCAAGATGATGAGCTGGCTGAAGAAGTAATTGTAAGATAACGCTCTAAGCCTTCCCCCGAGGGGGAAGGTGGCCCCGCAGGGCCGGATGAGGGCAGAGCTCCCGCAGCATCCCGTTTACGGGCGGCGGGCGTAAGGCCGCCCCTCATCCGCCGCTTCGCGGCGCCTTCCCCCGCAGGGGGAAGGCATTTTATATGAAAACGGAGAAAACCTATGAACAGCGATAACGTCAAAAAAGGCCCGGAGCGGGCACCAAACCGCAGCCTGTTTTATGCGCTGGGCTACACGCCGGAGGAGCTGGACCGTCCGCTGATCGGCGTCGTTTCCGCCTACAGCGAGATCGTCCCCGGCCACGCCCATCTGGATAAGATCGCCGATGCCGTCAAGGCTGGCGTGCGCATGGCAGGCGGCACCCCCATCCTCATCCCCGCCATCGGTGTCTGCGACGGCATCGCTATGGGCCATGTGGGCATGAAATACTCCCTCGCCAGCCGTGAACTGATCTGCGACAGCGTTGAGACGATGTTCATGGCCCACCAGCTGGACGGTCTGGTGCTGGTCCCCAACTGCGACAAGATCGTGCCCGGCATGGTCATGGCCGCCGTCCGCATGGACGTGCCCGCCGTGGTCTGCTCCGGCGGCCCGATGCTGGCAGGCCGCTACGGCGGCGAGGAGGTCAGCCTTTCCAAAATGTTCGAGGCTGTCGGCGCGTACAAGGCCGGTATGATCGACGACGCTCAGCTTGAGGACTGCACCTGCAACTGCTGCCCGGGCTGCGGCTCCTGCTCCGGCATGTACACGGCCAACAGCATGAACTGCCTGTGCGAGGCCATCGGCATCGCGCTGCCCGGCAACGGCACGATTCCCGCCGTCTACGCCAAGCGCCTGCAGCTGGCCAAGCACGCCGGTATGGCCATCATGGACCTGGTCAGCCGCGGCGTGACCGCGCGCCAGATCATCAACGAGCGCTCCATCCGCAACGCCCTGACCTGCGACATGGCGCTGGGCTGCTCCACCAACACTGTGCTGCACCTGCTGGCGATTGCGCAGGAGGCGGGCTGCCCGATTGACCTGAGGCTCTTTAACGAGATTTCCGCCAGAACGCCGAATCTCTGCCATCTGGCCCCTGCCGGCCCCACCCACATGCCCGACCTGTATGAGGCGGGCGGCATCCCGGCGGTGCAGGCTGAGCTGGCGAAGAAGAACCTGCTCGACCTCGATGTTCCCACCGTCACCGGCAAAACGCTGGGAGAGAACATCCGCGGTGCGAAGATTCTCAACGACAAGGCGATCCGCTCCATCGACAACCCGTACAGTCAGACCGGCGGTCTGCAGATTCTGTGGGGCAACATTGCGCCGGACGGCTGTGTCGTCAAGCGCAGCGCCGTTGCGCCCGAAATGCAGGTCCACAGCGGCCCCGCGCGTGTCTTTGACAGCGAGGACACCGCCATTGCGGCTATCTACGCAGGTGACATCCACCCCGGCGACGTAGTGGTCATCCGCTACGAGGGCCCCAAGGGCGGCCCCGGTATGCGCGAGATGCTCAACCCCACCTCCGCTCTGGCCGGTATGAAGCTGGATAAAACCGTGGCCCTCATCACCGACGGCCGCTTCTCTGGCGCAAGCCGCGGCGCAGCCATCGGCCACGTCAGCCCCGAGGCTGCTTCCGGCGGTCCCATCGGCCTGATCGAGGAGGGAGATACCATCAACATTGATATCCCCAATGCCTCCATCACGCTGGAGGTCAGCGACGAAGTTCTGGCCCAGCGCAAGGCAAAGTATGTTGCACCCGAACCCAACATCAAAACCGGCTGGCTGAGCCGCTACGCACGCATGGTCACCAGTGCAAATCTGGGCGCTGTGCTGAAGTAATTTGATGATCTAAGCAAAAACAGAGGGACGACCCCGCGTCGTTCCTCTGTTTTTTGTTTCCTGCAGGCCCATAGATAAAAAAAGAAAGCGGCAATGCAGACAGGCTTTGTCACTTCTCAGGCAAAAATTTATTCTCTGTGGCCGAACAGCACCGCACGGAAGGTTGCAAAGATGATCTTCCAGTCCACCAGGAAGCTGCGCTCCTTGACATACTTCACATCCAGCGCCATCCACTCCTCAAAGCTCAGCTGGTTGCGGTGCGGGGCAATCTGCCAGTAGCAGCTCAGGCCCGGTGTCACGTACAGCCGCTGCCATTCATAGGGCGTGTACTGGGCCACCTCACGGGGCAGCGCCGGGCGCGGGCCCACAATGCTCATATCGCCCATGAGGATGTTCACCAGCTGAGGCAGCTCGTCGATGCTGGTCTTGCGGATGAAATGGCCCACCCGGGTGATGCGGGGATCGTCCTTCATCTTGAACACCGGGCCGTCCATCTCGTTGTCCTGCAGCAGATCGTTGAGCTTGCTCTCAGCGTTCGGGCACATGGAACGGAACTTGTACAGCCGGAACAGCTTGCCGTTGCGGCCCACCCGCAGCTGGCTGAACACCGGGCTTGCACCCGGGCTGTCGATCCAGACTGCAATGCAGGTGAGGAGCATCAGCGGGGAAAGTGCGATCAGCGCCAGCAGAGAAAAGAAGATATCCTGTGCGCGGCGCACACACCAGTAGGCGCGGTGCTCGTGAAGATTCGTCTTACGGTCGATCGTGACCGGCTTGCGGATGCCAAGCTCTGCGCCGGGCTCCTCCATCCAACCGGTCTGCAGCCAGTATTCCGCTTCTGGCGCAGTGGTTACAGTTGTCATACTTAGATTCACTCCATTGATCCTATAACATGAAAACAGGAGAGCCCCAAACTCTCCCACACAGTTATTGCACCTATTGCACAATAAAACTGCAAACTTCTGTACAATTTTACCATGTGTACAGGCGGATTGCAAGAGAGTTGAACCATTTTTTGTCTGGTATATCAGAAAAAACCGGATCACAGAGGTGGAAAACGATGAACAGACAGACCGGTGCGCCAGAGCCTTACCCGAACAGGCTCTTTGTGTTGTGCATATAGACCGACAGCACAAGCCCCACGCAGATATACAGCATCAGCACCGAGCTGCCGCCCGCAGAATAAAAGGGCAGGGTGACGCCGATGACCGGCAGCACCCGCAGGTTCATGCCCACGTTCACGGCGATCTGAGCCATCAGGGCACCGCCGATGCCGGCGCAGATGTAGCTGCCCAGCAGATCCTCGCTGCGGGCACCGGTGGCAAAGGTCTTGATCACCAGTGCCAGCAGTGCCCCCAGCACGATGCACAGGCCCACAAAGCCAATGACATTGCCCATCCAGCTGAGAATAAAGTCGTTGTGGGCATTGGGCACGCTGTAGTACCGGCCGCTGAACAGGCCGTTGCCGAAGATGCCGCCGGAGCCGATGGCGATCTCGCCGCGCTGCTGCTGGTAGATGATGTTTTTCCAAGTGGCTTCGTTGGGTGCCCAGCCGGTGGAATTCTCCGGGTCGATAACGGCCAGAATGCGGTACCACTGGTAGCCCTTGCCGATCTTATCGCTGAAAAAGGCAAAGGCCACCGCCACGGCAGCACCCGCCGCCGCAAAGGCT
>ENA-ORLY01004119-ORLY01004119.1-human-gut-metagenome-genome-assembly--contig:-NODE-4119-length-10834-cov-5.369899_pt1 | contig 10834 bp, 5 predicted proteins | sample MGYA00243071_ERZ508832 | MGnify/ENA primary metagenome ERZ508832 (study PRJEB26277, sample SAMN04329777) | human gut metagenome | biome: human-associated habitat | host: Homo sapiens | place: USA...
CGACAAGAACGGTCAGACCGAAGCGGAGACCACCCTCAGCGGCAAGGCCGTTGCGGACGCGAAGAAGAACGGCGAGGCGGTGAAGGCTCCCGTGGAGGTGGAGGCCACCAAGAACAGCAGCACCGCTCCCGTGGTGAAGGTGGAACTGCCCAGAAACTCCGGCGAGACCAAGGTGGAAATTCCCGTTTCCAACGTGAAGCCCGGCACGGTGGCGGTGCTTGTCCACCCCGACGGCACGGAGGAGATTTTGAAGAACTCCGTTCCCACGGAGGACGGCATCCAGCTCACCGTCAACGGCGGCGCAACCGTCAAAATTGTGGATAATTCGAAGGATTTTGCCGATACCCGGGACCATTGGGCCAAGGATGCCATCGACTTTGTCAGCGCCCGCGGCCTTGTGAGCGGCATGAGCGAGACCACCTACGCGCCCGACAACGCCACCACCCGTGCCCAGCAATGGAAGAATTTTGGCGCGGCAGAACGACGCGGACCTGAGCGTCGGCGGGAGCTGGTACGAAAAGGCGCAGACCTGGGCCAAGACCAACAGCATTTCCGACGGCACGGCTCCCGAGGACACCATCAACCGCGCCCAGATGGTCACCATGCTCTATCGCGCAGCGGGCAGCCCAGAGGTGGAGGGTGCGTCCGCGTTCACCGATATTTCCGCCGACAGCTACTACGCCAAGGCCGCTGCCTGGGCGGCGAAGAACGGTATCACCGCCGGTGTGGGCAATGGAAGGTTCGAGCCTAACGGCACCTGCACCCGCGGCCAGATCGCGACCTTCCTGTATCGTTACATGAAGTAATGTTCCCAAAGCGATCCACAAAAGCAAAATCTCAACGCAAAGGAGACAACACATGAAGCACAAGAAGTACAAGGAAAGCGGCAGAGTGATGGCTCTGCTCCTTTCCGTCGTCCTGATGCTGGGCCTGCTCCCTCTGCCGGTCAGGGCCGCGGGCGCGGAGACGGGCGTTCAGCTGGGCGATTACATCCGGCTGGGCAGCTACGACGGCGAGCCGATTTTGTGGCGCTGCGTCAGCGTGGACGAAAACGGCCCGCTGATGCTCTCAGACAAGGTACTGTGCGACTCTATGCCCTATGACGCGCAGACCAGCGAGAATTCCACCAGCGGCTCTCACCGCCGCAGCGGCTACCGGAGCAAATACGGCTCCAACCACTGGCGCGACAGCGATATGCGCTCGTGGCTCAATTCCGACGCCGAAGCCGGACAGGTGAAATGGCTCTGCGGCAACCCGCCCAAGGACGGCTATATCATGGGCGGCGGCGCGTATGACGGCAAGGTGGGCTTCCTCAACGGCTTTACGAGGGACGAGGCCGCCGCCATCAAGACGGTGACGCAGCGCTCCATCGTTTCCCATCCGGAGTACACCGCGGGCTACATCGACGCGTCGGGAGCCGACCTCCCCTACAACACCGATATCGACTCGGTGGCGGACGGCTATGAGGGCGCACATTACGAGAACATCACCGACAAGGTGTTCCTGCTGGATGTCAAGCAGCTCTGTACCGTCTATGAAAACCTCGGCAGCTACTACATCGCGCAGAACCGGAACGGCGTCAACTGGAGCTACTGGCTGCGGACGCCGGTGACGGACTGCAACCACGATATGCGCTATGTAAGCCCGCAGGGGAGCATCGGACGCGACGCGCCCTGCAAGGGCTACTACGGTGTCCGTCCGGCGTTCTATCTGGACACGGCGTATTATGCCGTGTCCTCCGGCAGCGGCACGGAGACCGACCCCTATGTTGGCACCGCGCCGAACAAGCCGGCGGACAGCACCCCCCTTTCTCCCGCCGAGCGGGATACCGGCGACGGAAACTGGGACGTGGACACCGAGACGTATCTTCAGGTGGAGATGAGCGACTACTACACGAAAGACCCCGAATACGCCAACGCCACCATTCCAGTGTATGTGATCCAGAAGCCCCGCAGCGACACGGAGAACATGGTGATCCTGTTCTGCGCCGAGGGCTACACCAAAAGCCAGCAGGCGGATTTCATCCAAGATGTTCAGAAGCTGTGGCAGGCAACGCTGAACACGGAGCCGTACCGCAGCATGGCGGACCGGTTCAATGTCTATGCGCTCTGCACGGCGTCGAAAGAGGGCTTTGGCGGCAACACGTTTTTCCGGGCGAATACCGACGGCATCTCCACCAATTTCGGAAACTGGAGAAACCACATTTTCGAGCGCATCATAGGCACGTCTTTCCTTGAAAAGATCCATGACGCGCACATCCCCAACACGACCAAGCCGCAGGACGAAGATTACAGCCAGTATAATTATGTTTATGAGCACATCAACCAGTTCGTTGTGCTGGCGAACAGCGGGGAATATTTCGGCGGCTCCCACGATGATATAAAAAGCGGTATCCACTATATCCTGGCAGCCGCAAAAAATAGCTACTCCAAGTTTATCCTGCGCCATGAGCTGGGACACGGACTGTTTCATCTGGGCGACGAGTATGCGACCAGCTCGACCCCCGTGGGGGAGGAATCCTACCGCGCCTCGCTGAATATGTCTCACACGGCGGAGCCCAAGTCGGTAAAGTGGAAGAATATGCTGGGCTTCCGTAATACCTATTCCTGCCCGCACACTGACAATTCGTATGTGTACAATTCCAGCACTGTGTGCCTCATGCGGGATAGCACGAAAAATGAGTTCTGCGATGTGTGCACCCTTCAGGGCACCAAGCGCATGAGCCAGCTGATCTCCGACCCGCCCGCCCTCTATGTGGCGGTTCCCGAGGTGAAGCGGTACACCGGCGACTATAAAAACCCCTCCGAGAACTCCGACGCTTACCGGCAGGCGGATTCCTCCGGCTATTGGAGGTATCAGCAGGATCGGGAGAACCGCCTTTTGAGCGGTGGCTATAAAAACCGCTTCTCTCCGGACATGAAGGGGCAGGAGATCGAGCTGCGCACCATCGTTCAAAACCTCTCCGACACCGAGGAGCAGACCGTGACGCTGCGCCTGTGGGTGCAGCACGCTGACGGCAGCCGGGCGGTCACGGCAGACGGCGAAAAAATTCTGACGGAGCAGCGCTTTACCGTTCCCGTCTGGAGCGAAAAGTCCAAGTTCTGGCCCAAGGGCGCGCTGGAATACACCGGCAGCGACTTTGATTCCGGCCTCGTCAACTGCTCTCTCGTCTATCAGATCCCGGCGGACGCCCAGCTGGAAAGCGGCGATACCATCGGCTTTGAGGTGGTGGACGGGAAGGGGAACATCCTCGCTAACGATGGCACTGAAAATCAGTCCTACACCGCCGTCACCGTTCGCTATGCGCTGGAGGACGGCACGGCGATGCCCAACACCGCGCCCTCCGTTCTGCCGGTCCCGACAGGCGCAAGCGTGAACTGGCAGCCGCCTCAGACCCTGAACGGCCACGCCTTCGTCAAGTATGAGGTCAGCGGCTCCACGGTCACCTTCGTTTATCAGGAGACCTCGGAGCAGCCGGAGGTAAAGACCTACACGGTGCGCTATGACTGGGGAGAAGCCCCCTCCGACAGAAAGCTGCCCACCGACAGCAGGGCTTATCGCAGCGTGGAGCAGGCGATGGACGCGGTGGACACCACCTTCACCGCCGGTTCGACCTCCAACGCGCAGAACGGCGGACTGACTGGCACATGGGCGTTCTCCGGCTGGGACAACGGCACCTTAGAGGGCACGACCGTGGTGTTCCGCGGAACGTGGAGCTTTACCCCGGACGGCGGCTCTGCGGGCGGCGGTTCCGGCGGTTCTTCCTCCGGCGGTGGCGGCGGCTCCAGCAGCACGACGACCACCAAGCCCGAAGCCACCACCAAGCCCGACGGCACCAAGGTCGAAACCACTACCAAGCCCGACGGCAGCTCCGTCACGGAGAGCACCGCCCCCAACGGCTCCACGGGCACGGTCAAGACCGATAAAGACGGCAAAACCGAGGCGGCGGCCAAGCTGAGCGACAAGGCCATCGAGGACGCAAAGAAGAACGGCGAGGCGGTCAAGGCTCCGGTCGAGGTCGAGGCCACCCGCAACAGCAGCACCGCCCCCACCGTGAGCATCGAGCTGCCCAAGGGGGCAGGGGAGACCAAGGTGGAGATCCCCGTTTCCAACGCAAATTCCGGCACTGTGGCGGTGCTCGTCCATCCCGATGGCACCGAGGAGGTCGTCAAGAACTCCCTGCCCACGGAGAACGGCATCCAGCTGACCGTGAACGGCGGCGCGACGGTCAAAATCGTTGATAATTCTAAGGATTTTGCCGACACCCAAAACCATTGGGCGAAGGACGCCATCGACTTTGTCAGCGCCCGCAGCCTCGTGAACGGCATGAACGAGACCACCTACGCGCCCGACAGCTCCACCACCCGCGCCCAGCTTTGGACGATTTTGGCACGGCAGAATGACGCGGATTTGAGCGGCGGTAATACTTGGTATGAAAAGGCACAGAATTGGGCGAAATCCAAGGGCATCTCCGACGGCACAGACCCCGACGGCGCCATCAACCGTGCCCAGATGGTCACGATGCTGTGGCGCGCCATGGGCCAGCCTGCGGCGGGAAGCGCGGCGAGCTTCACCGACGTCCCCACCGACAGCTACTACGCGCAGGCGGTGGCTTGGACTGTGGAGCATGGCATCACCTCCGGTGTCGGCGGCGGTCGCTTTGACCCCGACGCTGCCTGCACAAGAGCGCAGATCGCGGCGTTTTTGTATCGCTCCATGAAGTGACGAAAAAAACAGCTCCGGTCCCTTTCGCAGGGAACCGGGGCTGTTTTGCGTGAGCCGCTGCTATTCCAGAAAAAACGGGACATATTTTGTGCCGCTGGAATCAATGATGGCTACCCGACCTCAGAAATCGGCAAATTAGCCGTTTTGACACCTGCGCACGGCACGCTTTGGCAACACGCGGAGCACACCGAGGGTAGTGATACCATCCCTACCTCGCATACGCAGAAAGCCCTGAGCGCAGGACGTGCAAGCTGCAATTTCGATAAAAGCAAAAAAAGATCACGCAACCCAGCGGGGCCGCGACGCCTGCGTGCTTCGGAAGTACACCTGACCAAGACCCAAAAGCGGCAAAGTTTGCCGTTCTGATACCCGGCCAGGGGAGGTTTGGGAACGTGCGGTTCGTGCCGAGAGTGACAGCACCCCCATCCGAAACGCCCCTGCTTCGCCGCGTAAGCCGTTGTGTGCGATTTTTCTCCGAAGGCCGAGTGTGTACCCACTTTCGGGAGTGAGAGCGAACGTGGGCCGTTTGTGAGAGAAGTTGAAAAATGCGATGAAAAGCGGTTTGAAACATCGTTGTGGCGGTAACTTTTTGGCGATATTTGCGGGAGTGTCTATTGGCGAAAAGCCGAACTTTACAGGAAGGTTTTTCGAGTGGCAAAGGCCGTTCGATTTTAGTACAAGATAAAGAGAGGTGCCCGTAATTGGGCACCTCTCGGCCTCAAAGCCCCGCAGTGCGGGGCTTTCCGAGGTTTTGAAACCGCAGTCTAAGGTGCACCTTGGTGGGCGTTTTTGCGGTCGTGGGTGAACATGAGGGGCTGCAAATGCCCGTGACGGCGGACTTTTCAAGGTGGACGTTCCGCAGGCGGTTGAGGAATCCTCCGCTTTCAACCACCCGAAAAAGTGATTTCCAAGTAAGAGCAATTTGCGGCACAGATCGTGCATATTTTGCGCCGCTGTAGTCAAGGAACATCTTTCGGGATGTACCACTTCTCACCGCTGTCTACATTCAAATCGCCCGCCAGCGGCTGGCGCAGATGCGGCAGAAGCGCATCCCTCCCGGACACCAGCCGTATGGTCAAGAATTGGAACAGTAGCAGAAATTTTCAGTAAAGTCCGTTGATGCAAATAAAATAAGCCGGCCGCCAAGCATGACGGTCGGCAAAGAAGATAGAGTATTCAATGCATTGTTATGTCAAAACCCTTTATCTGGAGTCCCTCCAGCTCCACAGCAGACACCCTGCGCTCCAGTTCGTCGATGACTTCACTCTGTCCAAGTTGGCTGACTGCTTCCATCTGGCGCAAAAGACGAATTGTTTCCTCCGTCTTCCGCAACTCCTCCGCAGACCATGGGCTGTTCCACAACTGCGTCAAAACCACGGATGGCGCAATAGAATCAAGTGTGCTGTCATATAAGCGCTGAAGTTCCCGATTCCAAATGGTAAGGCGTGAAATTGCGGGTTCGGCACAAAGAGCATTTAAATTATCTGGCAACGATTTTATCACGACATCATGTGACGCAATAGCGGTCGCTCTCGGGATTGTTCCAATTTCATTCATCTGGTAGAAACGCAGCAGTGTACTGGTCAAGGACACCTCTGGACGGACGGCCAAAACCGCCAGTTCTACCCTATAATCCTTAGAGCTCAGAAGTTCTGCCGTGCGTTTTGGTACCTCCACCGTCCTTCCTGTCCCCTCAATAATGAGATTGAACTGACGGCTCGAAAGTGCCTTGATTAAGCGCTCCGTGACGGCTGCTGAAAACGCGGATGTTATTCGTACCGCGTCCGCCCCATAATGTTCATATATGGCGCGATAGTTTGGATGCCTGCGACGATACTCATCGGCGTTGATAAAAAATGCGTTATCATCAAGCATACCGCTCATCGCCGAAGCTAATTCTGTTTTCCCCGCCCCCGGCTGTCCAGCCAACAATACGGCAGTCGGATGACTCGTTGGCTCATAACGGTCTTCGCTGTCAGCAAGTTCATCCGCCAAAACAGTCTCAATATCCTGTTCCTCGAATGCGGTTATATCATTTGGCGAAATATACATTTACAGGCTCCCCGCTTTGAAAAGAAACTGGTTTGCCAGATTGAACTGACCTTCGATCCGATCCAATTCCTCTTTTGATTTTGCGGATAAGATGTCCTGCTTGGCATTCCAAACCAAAGAATAGAGTATGGCAACAGGGTGTGTCCGTTCTTCAATCCTATTCTGCCGTTTATAGCGCGATAAATCGCCAAGTACACCTGCACCCTTTTCCAGCAAAACCTCCTGCAATAATGAAAACTCATATCGACTCATTATGCTACCTCCACGAAGATACTTTTTCTCTTGCATCTTAACACAAAAATCTCAAGTATACAACCGCTACTCAAAGGAATTCTGCAACTTTCTTGAGCAGGCTATGTTCCGTTCAGATATCTTATGCTATAATATTTGCAAGAAATCTTATTTGCTGTATCCATAAACGATGGGAGCGCTGCCCAATGAAACAAAAATCCCGCATCAACGGAACGGAGTATACATTTCTGGAATCGCTGCCCGTGCTCGGGAAAAAATCTCTACTTATCCTTTGCGCAGATAACTGCGGTAACCGCGCTCTTTGCCCAGAGGAGTTATGGCACAATGGCGAAGTCTGTGAAAATCAAGTATTCTCTATTAACACCCATAGTTCTGCGCAGCAAAAGATCGAATTCTTTCTTTCACTGTTCAGGGGACGCGAAAATGTTTATGCAAGGCGCTATTTCAGCGTCAAAACAGGGAAAAGCGGCTATACACCAGTGTGCAAAAACGAATGGCAGCACGGTCTATGTGATAAAAAGGAATACCGGTGCCCGAATTGCCCCAATCGGGAATTTCTGCCCTTGGCCGCCGAAACAGTCAAGGCCCATTTAATGGGACGCGACCCTCTGTGCCGTGATGTGATCGCCATTTATCCCATGCTGGAGGACAACACAACATATCTGTTGGCAGCAGATTTTGACGAGGCAAGTTGGCAGGCAGACGTCAGCGCATTCTGCAAGTGTTGTAACGAATATGGCCTCACTCCCGCAGTGGAACGATCCCGTTCTGGAAACGGCGCGCATGTCTGGTTTTTCTTCTCTGAACCGGTCCCGGCGGCGGACGCACGGCGGATGGGAAGCAGTCTGCTGACCAAAACGATGGCTCGCCGCCATGAGCTGTCGTTCTCCTCTTATGACCGGCTGTTTCCCACGCAGGATACCGTGCCCAAGGGTGGGTTCGGCAATCTGATTGCCCTACCCTTTCAGGGACAGGCCCAGCGAAACGGAAACACGCTTTTTGTAAATGAGCAATTTGTGCCTCATCCAGACCAGTGGGCATTTTTATTTTCTCTTCCCAAAATTACGCCAGAACAACTATCGGAATACCTGATTGCTGCCGGTGGAGATGGAGATATTGGCGTGTTGGCGGATGACAGTGAAAGGACTCCGCCGTGGCAGCGAAAAAATGTGCGAAAGCATCTAACAAGGAGTGACTTTCCAGACCGTGTAAATCTAATCATGACAAACTTGCTCTATATTGAAAAAACGGGTTTTTCTCAGGCCGCATTAAATGTTTTGAAACGTTTGGCCGCTTTCTCCAACCCAGAGTTTCGCTCCAAGCAGGCCATGCGTCTGCCTATATATGGAACGCCGCGTATTCTGGACTGCGGCTACGAAGATGACACTTATATAGGTTTACCAAGAGGGTGCGGAGAGTTGGCGGCAAGGCTGCTGGAGCAATATGAGGTTCCCGTGATTACAGAGGACAGACGCTATGGCGGAAAAGTTCTTGACGTATCGTTCAGCGGAACGCTACGCCCAGAACAGGAGCCCGCAGCACAGGCGCTGCTTGTAGAGGACTCAGGCGTCCTGTCCGCGACCACGGCTTTTGGTAAGACGGTGATTGGCGCGTATTTGATTGGGCAACGCAAGGTCAACACTCTGATTTTGGTGCAGTCCAGCGCTCTGCTTGAGCAATGGAAATCATCCCTTGAACAGTTCTTAAACATCCATGAGGTTTTACCGGAGCTGCCCAAAAAACGCGGCAGGAAAAAGCAGCGTAGTCTCATCGGGCAAATCGGAGCGGGAAAAGATACTCACAGTGGGATCATTGATATCGCCATTATGCAGTCTCTCTTCGAGGGAGAAGAAAAGGATGTCAAGCCCTTCGTCGCAGACTATGGAATGGTCATCGTAGATGAATGCCATCATGTAGCGGCATTCACCTTTGAGAAAGTTTTGAAAGCGGTTGAAGCAAAATATGTTTATGGCCTTTCCGCCACCCCCGTGCGAAAGGACGGTCACCATCCCATCATTTTTATGCAGTGCGGGCCAATCCGTTACCTGGTGGATGCAAAAAGTCAGGCAGAGAAACGTGCTTTTTCTCACTTTGTCATTCCGAGATTCACCCATACGAGAGCTTCGGAGGGCAACAGTATTCAGGATCTGTATGCAGCTATTATCAAAAATGGGAACCGAAATGTTCTGCTGGTGGAAGATGCAATAAATCTTGTACGAGCAGGTCGCTCTCCGATCCTTCTAACGGAACGAAAGGAACACGCAGCACAGTTGGCCATGCTCTTAAAGCCACAGGTGCAGAATGTTTTCCTAATGGTGGGTAGTGATAAACCGAAGGAAAAGCGGGAAAAACTTGACGCATTACATGCAACACCCGCCAATGAAGAAGTAGTCGTGGTGGCAACCGGAAAATATATTGGGGAAGGCTTTGACGCGCCCCGGCTGGACACGCTCCTTCTGGCGATGCCGATTTCCTGGAAAGGAACACTGGCACAGTATGCGGGGCGACTCCACCGGAATTACGAAGGGAAGCATGAAGTGCGTATCTATGACTATGTAGACATCCGCATCCCCATGTTGGAGCGAATGTATCACAAACGACTAAAAGGCTACGCAGATCTCGGATATCAGGTGAAATTCGGTGCAGCAGATGAACGCGTCAGTATGATCTATAATGGCCACACCGCCATGTCCGCATTTGAACAAGACCTGTCCGATGCGGCAAGGAGTATTATCATCGTCAGTCCGTTTCTGCAGCAGGGACGTGTCAAACGGCTATTGCCGCTTTTGCGGGATGCGGTCCTTTGCGGCGTAAAGGTCATGATCTACACCGTTAATAAATCCGAGGCAGACGAAGCTCGCAGAGTAGAAACTGCGACGACGGTCGAACTGCTGAAGGAAGCCAATGTGGATGTTGTTTTGCGCAAAGAGCTGGCCCAGCGCTATGCCGTCATAGATGGAAGCATCGTGTGGTATGGAAGTGTTGATCTTTTAGCATTCGGGCGAAAGGATGCAGATGTTCTTCGTTTTGAAAATGCTGATATTGCAGGGGATCTATTGGCTTTAAACGATGAGTCGATGTGCGAACAGCTTATCATTCAGGATGCCCAATATGAAAGCTAATTGATTCAGCAAGCATCAAAAGCGGCACAGATGGCGCATATTGGAGGCTGTTGAAAAAGGGAAGTTGGCAGTGCAAAAATTGCGTCGCCATAAGGTGCACCTTGAGAGGCACTTTCGCAGTCATAGGTGAACGTCAGACACGGAAAATGCCTGTGACAATAGACTTTTCGAGGTGACCGTTCCGCAGTCAAACATCAAAACCGCCGTTTTCAACCACTCGAAAAAGTGATTTCAAGTAAGAGCAATTTTGGGCGCAGATCGCGCATATTTTGCGCCGCTGTAGTCAATGGAAAGGCTTCTTGACCGTTCAAAAATCGCACCGCTGTAAACCTGCTAAAAAGTCAAGCCCCAATTGAAAGAAAATTTGCGGGCGGGAAAAGAGCATAGCAAAGCAGAGACGGCAAAACGGAATGCTTGGCCGCCTCAAATAAAGTATTGGAGATCTCAGCTTATTCTATTGCCGGTAAGCTGCGGTAGAGTTCTGTGACCTTGCCATAATAGACGCGGAGGAACTTATTCAGACCTGCCACCATGGCGAGTTTACCGCTTTTCCCCTCGCTGCGTTTTTTCTCAATGAATGTAAAGATCGGATCGTTTGCCGGTTTATGCATCACATAGCTCTGCATGACTTCGTACCCGGTCTTACGCAGATAGCGATTTCCCCGCTTGGAGATATGCCGGTT
>ENA-ORLY01004120-ORLY01004120.1-human-gut-metagenome-genome-assembly--contig:-NODE-4120-length-10828-cov-3.496977_pt1 | contig 10828 bp, 4 predicted proteins | sample MGYA00243071_ERZ508832 | MGnify/ENA primary metagenome ERZ508832 (study PRJEB26277, sample SAMN04329777) | human gut metagenome | biome: human-associated habitat | host: Homo sapiens | place: USA...
TGTAACTATGGCTAGAAAAGATGAAACTGCTTTAGATAGACTTAACCGATTATCTGAACCATCTAATGAACGTGAATACACTCTTGAAGAACAAATGGATTCAGTTTCTACAGATGATTTTTTAGACGGTATGTCTGTTGCAGCAAAAAATCAGTTAGGTCACCTATTTGAAGAAGTGACTACTGATGAGTCAGAAGACTCATTTGAAAACAAAATAATGGAAGCTCAAGTTCCTGAGGTTAATCAAACTCCTGCAATTGCAGTAGATTTAGATAATGAACCATCAGATGTTATAGAAGATGAACCTTCTAATGATGAGCTATTTAATAATAACATGAAACCAAAGCGTAAGTATAATAGACGTTCTCAAGTTGAAGATACTAAAGCTAAGGATTCAACTGTACGAGTAGATTATTCTTCAAATCCAGTATTTGATCAAGTGGCTAAAGACTTGATTGATGATTTACGTAACAGTAAATATAAAATTAATAGATTTGATGATAAATCTATGGAAATGATTTTTGACTATATGTATAACAAATTTTAAGGAGGATTAAAAGATGAGTTATGTATTAGCAAAAGTATTACCTTTCATCATTGCATTTGCAAATAACGGTCCTAAAGAATCTACTTTTATTACTAATTTAGTATCTTGGGCTGCAGGTATTGGTGGTGGTATAGTAGCTGTATTTTTAATTGTTTCATTGGTTAAAGATGGTATTGAATTTGCTAAAGGTCAGGGTAGTGTATCTATCTGGAAGATTCTTGGTAAAGCAGTATTCCTTATCTTAATCATTGGTTTAATTTTCTTAGCAATGAATTACAAGTCACTTGGTAACACTGCTAAGGGCGTCGGTGATAAAGCAATTAATACAGTAAATACAGAAGTAAATTCGGTATTACCGTAATGTAGAAACAGAGTGATTAGCAAAATTTAACAGCTCTTTTCATTTAATGATAAATCACTTATTTTATACTTAAGATTTTAATTATGTGAAAGAGCTGTTTTTGCTAGTCACTTATTGTTTATTAAAACTTTTGATAGGAGAATGATATATGGCATTAGCAGACTTTATACAATCACTGCAAGAGCAAGATGTAGTATATAGTACTCCACCTCAGCCTTCTATTAGAGTTATTCCGCCTGAAAATCAGTGCATTAAAATTATTCCACCTGAAACTTTAGATATTGAGCCTCCAGCTCCTAAAGTTATTAAGTTAAAAATTAAACCTAAAATTAATACACCTACTGAAGAACAAAAGTCTATACAACAACCAGTAAGACAATCGGTTCAACAACCTAAACCTATTCTTACTCCAGTTTCTAAACCTGTACAACAATCTTATCAGGTTAATGAAACAATTCAGGCTACACAACAAGTTGTAAGAGAAACGACACAACATACAGCTAAACAAAATACTATTCTTCAGCCAGTGTCTAAACCAGAACCAACTATTGCACAAAAACAGGAAACAATCCCAACTTATGTGCCACATAAAGAATCTGTACCTCAACCAGTTAAACAAGAATCATCTAAACCTACACAACTTACAGATGATGAAATATTCAATAATACTGGAACAGAATACAGTAAAAAAGAAATTTGGTTCTCTTACTTTGAAAAAGCCAAGACTAGTCGAAAATCTAATCCAATTGTTGATAGAATGAAAATAGGTAGATTTACTATCACACCAGATAATAAGGTACTCTTATTACCAGACTATGACATTGTTGGTAAAGATCCAGACGATGTCTTAAGAGATAAATGGTTCTAATAACATAACTTGAAAGGAATTTATTTATATGAAAAAATATACTGACAATAATTTTTTAGACGGCAAACTCACTATAATTTCATTGCCAGAAAAGAGTCTAACTATAGGTAGATTTGAAATATATGACCAAAATTCAGATAATATACTTAATTTCAACGCAAGTACTAAATGTCTTGAAAATGATGAGTTCAATATAAACACTGGTATAAAAATTATAAAACTTAAATTAGCTAAACAATATTATAACCACATGAAAAATTATAATTTTTCTACTTTAATTGAGGCTAAACGTACAATAAATTCTACTCAAGAAAAACTAAACTACATAAATAAAAAACTTGCTCATATTAACTACGAAATTGAAAATTTTTAATGCTTCTTATAAAAAGCTATTTACAACCATATAAAGGCGTGTTATAATTATACTATAAACATAATAATTATAACATGCCTCTAGTTTAAATAGTTTTTAGTTTTTATACAAGTTTTAGTTATACTATTATATATGAGAGAATATAATATATTAACAAAACTACTATAAAAATATTTTTCTAAAAAGTTTAAAGTTTTTAAAAAAACTATTTACAAAGTCAATTTTATATGATATAATGTATATATAATAAATTAAATAATTATTTTAGTGGAGGTCTAAAAAAATTATTTAATTGATTACAATACAATAACATATAAAAAATTTTTTAAAAACTTTAAAAAATTTTTCAAAAAACTATTTACAAACTACAAATTACTTGATATAATATAATCATAATAAATAAACAATATTTATCAAGTTTTCCTAAGGAGGTAATTACTATGGAATTTAAGATTAACAAGAAAAAGAGAAATATCATCATCGCAGTCGTAGCTTCAATTGTTGTACTTGCAGGTATCATCACTGGATTGGTTATCTACAGCATCAACAACAAGCCAGTTGAAACTGAGGAACCTACTACAGAAACCATCGTGGTTGATGAACCTACTGAAGAACCAGAAGAAACTGAGGAACCTACTACTTCTGAGGAACCAGAAGAAACTGAGGAACCTACCGAAGAGGTAAAGCCTACTGAGGAACCTGCTTCTACTGAGGAACCAGTACACACTCACACTTGGTCTAAGGCAACCTGTACATCACCTAAAACTTGTAGTTGTGGAGAAACTTCTGGTTCACCTCTTGGTCACTCATTCTCAAACGGAAAGTGCTCAAGATGTGGTGCTAAGGACCCTAACTATCAGGAACCTACTCCTCCAGCTCATACTCACAGCTATAGTTCAAAAGTGACATCAGATGCTACTTGTACTTCAAACGGAACCATCACATACACTTGCAGTTGCGGTCATAGCTACACTGAATCTACTCCAGCTCTTGGACACAATTGGTCAAATGCAGATTGCACTCACTGCAAAACTTGCTCTAGATGTGGTGCTACTGACGGTTCAGCTCTTGGACATGACTACCGTGAACATACAGAAACTATCCATCATCCTGGTGAAATTAGAAATGTTCAAGTTTGTTATGACTGTGGATTCACTGGAAGTTCTTCTGAAGTAGGAGATCACTTAAATCGTACTGGTCACTTTGGTTCATATGGTGACGTAATTGAAACTGAAGGCTGGGATGAAGTCATCCCAAAGTGGATCTGTTCTAGATGCGGACATTGTAAGTAATTCATAAGAAGAGGCCTTGGATTTCTCCAAGGCCTTTTTTAGTGTTTCCATTTACACTTCAAGAAGACCCTCCTATGTTACATCATCAGTCATATTACAATTTATCTAAACAATTCTTTGCATTTTTACCTAATTCTAGCCCTGTCAATTTTATATATATTTATTTTTGGGACTTTTGAAGATTTGAATTTCATCTTGAGAGAGGTTATGAAATTCTAAAATTTAGAATTATATAGATCAGATTGAGAGGTATTTCTGATTATTATTAGTATTCTTTTTTCAGGGTACTTATTATTTATTATGATATAATTATATCATGTTTAGTTATAATTGTAAATAGTAACTTTTGAAGTTTTTAATTATTTTTATGTAATCATTATCTTTTTCCTTTAAATTGTTAATTTTTTATCTAATATAATTATATCACGAACTACTCTATTTGTAAACAACTTTTTAAATATTTTTGAAAAAAAATTGAATGAAGGGCTATTTAATAATATAAGATTAAATCTTATAAATTTTTTAAATAGAAGAAAGGAAGTTAAACAATGAAAATACTAATTAGGTCACCAGGTAATATATACAATTGTATATATTATTTTAGTATGAAACTTATAAAACATTATTAAAAGGAGTAACAAAAATGAAGAGAATTAAGACTAACTCATTTGGTGCTAGGGTTCTCTCTGGATTGCTTTCTGTTGTGATGGTAATGTCAGCATGTCCTGTTACTGCATTTGCTGATTATGAAGATCCTGAGACTACAACTGTTGTAGTTGAAGAATCTGAAACTGAGTCAGAAAATGAAAAAACAAATGTAGTTGCTGAGGATGGTCAGGAAGACGAAAACGTAGGAGAAATTCCTGCTAATGAAGATGCTGAAGATCAGACAAATCCAGATGTAGAAGTACCACCTGACAATGAAGATGCAGAGACACCTTCAGAGAATGAAGTTTCTGACGAGGATGCAGAAACACCATCAGAAAATGAGATTTCTGATGAAGATACTGAGACACCTTCAGAGAATGAAATTACTGATGAAGATGTTTCAGATGGAGACACAGAGGATGTAATTGAAGAATATACTTATAAAGTTACATTGCCTGAAGATAAGAATGTTACAGAAGGTGCAGAAGTATCAGTATCTGCTGATATAGTTGCAACTGTAACTGTTGAAGGTGAAACATCAGATGTAGACTATACATTTGAATTTTCAGTAAATGATAATGACAATGTAGATATGAAGTGTGATTCAACTAATGCAACAATTACTTTCAACAAAGATGGTGACTATACTGTTGTTGGTAAGATGATTGTAGATGGTGAAGAAGTTGCTTCAGATGAAATGAAAGTTACAGTAGAAAAAGAACTTCCTATCGTTGAGTTCGATCATTATTTTACTGAAATTGATGAATCTCTTATTGAGACATCTGATTTGATTATTACAACAAATGATTCTTCTGTTTTTACAAAGAATACAAATGTTGTGTCAAACTTTGATAATGCGTATATCGTTTCTTGTGAATCTGTACAGGAAGCTAAGTATGTTTATTCTTATTATGTAGATAAAGTAGATACAATCTCTGACTTATCAAAGGTTATTTCTATTGCTACAAATGAGAATGATGAAGACGTAGCTGATTTATCAGATATTAATTCAGGTAATGATGCGCTCTCTAACTTAAATGATATTGATGTTAATGACTATTCAGGATATATTGCACTTATTGATACTGGTGCAAATGCAGATGTAAACTTCTCAGTTGTTGGAGATGATACATCAGACACTAATGGTCATGGTACTAAAATGCTCAATCTTATTAAGGCAGAAAATCCTGATGCAAAGGTTATGTCTATTAGAGCATTTAATGGAAATAAAACTGATACTGCTAGTATTTATGCTGCTATTAAATTAGCAATTGAATCTAAGGTATCTGTAATCAACCTTTCATTAGTTGGTTCAGATGTTGAAAAGAACGCAATTGTTAAGGAAGCAATTCAGGAAGCTATTGATAAGAACATTGTAGTAATTGGTGCTGCTGGTAACTATAATATTAGTGCTAAGAAGTTTATTCCTGGATGTATTGATGAAGCAATTATTATTGGTGCTGCTAACGAAGATGGTACTAAGTATGCAACATCAAATACAGATGCAGATTTTTATGTAATAGCTGAATCTACTTCTGAAGCTACTGCTATTTATACAGGTCTTTATACAGCTAATAAATTAGATGATAAAAGAATATTTTTATCTGATGGAACATCTTCAAATATAACTATAGATAGAGATATTGATGAATATGTTAAAAGAGTACATGAATTATATGGATTAGAAAATTGTACTTATTCTATTAACGAAGATGGATCAATTGTTTTTTATATAGATATTGCTAATTTAGAACAATGGGAAACTGCTGCAGCAAATAAATCTAGCTGTACTTATGATTGGGGTAATATAATTAGCAATTATGTTATTCCAGCTACAGGAATAGAAGTAGGAAATTATTATGATGGAACTTGTAATTTTGATGCTGGAGATCCAGGTGCTGGAACAGCTAATGCTTTTACTCAAGGATCTTCTGGAGATAATAATATATTCTATAATATTTGGGTAGCAGCAGGCAGTCCAACTATAAATGCTAGTTGTGATAGCCATTGGAATGATAAAACTCTATCAAGAGGTGCTAAATGCTTAACAGATAAAACTGACATGCCTTATAGAGCTACTGTATCGTCTTATGAAGTAACTGATGAAAAAGTATTAATTACTTTTGATATTTTATATTCTGTAGATGGATATGAACAAAGAGAATGGGATGATCATAATAAATCTGCTTCTTGGTCAGTAAAAATAACTCATAAACTTAATGAAGGTAAAAAGGATACGTATACTGTAACGGCAGTTACTAATGGAAAGTCTAAAACAATAGTTAGTAGTATACCTGATTCTGAATTAGCTGTATATAAAACAGAAATAGTTACTTGGACTGCTGAAGAGTTAAACTCTGAATTGGAAACTGCTTTAGCAGCAGATAGTGATAACTATGAAGGTATTAAAGATTATACTGTTTCAGGTATACCTACAGAAAGTAACATTGTATTATCAATTGATGGTATTACTGGTAATACCACAAAAACTACATGTAGTGGTACTAGTAAATCTTCTTGGAGTTCTACAACACAACAACAAGTATATCATTCACAAGCATCTGCTTGGTCTCATAGGTATGTATATCTTGACTTAGAAAAGACTGTAAGTGGACTTGATAAAGTTAAACCAATTCTTGATGCAACTGAGTATTATACATTAAATGGTGCTACATTTAAAGTATTTGAATCAGACGGAACAACTCCTGCTAAAGATAAAGATGGTAATGAAGTTGTATGGACTATTAGTAACAATGGAAGAAATACTTCTTGGAAGTCTCCACTAGCAACCTTTGACTATGATACTTATAATGGTAAAAAATTAGTAGTTAAAGAAACACAGGCTGGTAGAGGTTATAGATGGAAAGAAAACTGGACCGGTTATACTAAAACAGAAGTAACAATGCCTACTGTAGGTGGACAAACTGGTCATGCTTATTTAAAGAACATACCTGCAAATGACCCTATGACTTGGGCAATTGTAAAGATTTCAGAAATTACTCGTAGATCTGACAAAGACTGGAGTGGTGATATTACACCAATTAATGCTGAATATACAGTAAAACAGTATTTATTAACTGATACTAATGGTAAAGGTAAATTAGAGAATACATGGACATATAAAACAGATGAAACTGGTAGAATTGATTTTAGAAATAAATCACAATGTACTTCAACTAGTAAACCACCAAACGATCCAGATGATTCAACTAGATTTACTTGGCCATATGGTTATTATGAAATTCAAGAAACTGCAGTAAGTACTGTAGATGGTCATAATGCTGGTACAGAATTAAATAGCAAAATTTATACATTTATTATGTGGCCAGATAGTGGAAAAAATTCAACTAATAAACCATCTATAAAATTAATGGATGGCAGTACACTTGTAGTATCTAGAAAATATGATCCATCCACAAATAAGTATATACCTTATACAAATGATAAATATAAAATTCCAGTAACCGATAGAGATGGAAATCACATTTGGACAAGTGGTACAGATGGTTCAAGTTTATTTACTGTAGAAGGTGAAGTATGGTTTAAGCTTGGATTATTTAAAGCAGATGATGGATTAGTATATTCAGGACATTATAATACTAATGATACAATTAAATATCCACAAGGTGCAGCTTCATTTAAAGGAGCTAAGTATCAAGTATTTGTAACTGATTCTGTATCAGGAAAGTTCTTTGATGACACATCAGGAGCAAATGGTGGTAAAGTATTGACATTAGGTGCTAAGCAGTCTATGACTTCTTGGACAGATGGACTTGGAAATACTGGAACACATAATACAAGTACTTTATATCCTGTTCTTGTTGATGGAAAGCCATTGTATATAACTACTAATGCTAATGGACGTGGAACAACTAATGTTGTATTACCTCAGTCAAATAAATATAGAGCATTAGAAGTAGTTGCTCCAACTGGATATCACATTAGTAATAAAGTTGAAAAATTTGAAGGCGTTTGGACAAGTAAAGACAATGGTAGTGTTAAAGTAAGTCTTTCATCTCCTACTGGAACAGTTAGTAATACTGCAACTATAAATAACAATACCAGAAAAGGTATGGCTGTTGATGATGTATATGATTATGGTATTACTGGTGTTAAAGTAGATAGTCAGAACGTTAATGGACAAGGTGATGGAACTACAAATGGAATTAGATTTGCAGTTATTAATAGAAATAGTACTGCAAATGGAAATGGTCAAGTAGTATTAGATGATAGAAATACTACATTAGATCTTAAATATTGTAATTGGGTAAATAAAAAGATTATTTATCCAGGACAGATTGTTGCAATTCTTACTACACATACTGTAAATGATGTTGAAGGTACATTTAGAATGAATGGTCTTCCATATGGTACTTATGAAGTAGTAGAGTTAAGACATAATGCTTCTTTTGAAGTAGGTGATACTTATTCAGATACATCTGCTAAGGCTGGTGATAGTATATATGCTAATCCATCTTATTTATATGATAAGAATAGTACTGGACCAGTAGATCTTAATTCTGAAACTGATAAATATATGTATAAACTTAGAGATTATGTTGCTTCTAGTAAAACTGAAGATGGCAAATATTTAGCAGTTAATGATGTATTTGTTGATGGTTTCTATGCTTGGAAGTTAGATAAGACTGATCTTAATGTAACTGAAGGTCATTCAAGTGCTAATGATATTAGATTTGCTATTGTAAATAGATCAGCTAGACAAGTTAGACTTGAAAAGAAATATGTAGATCTTATTGGTACAGATGCTGATTATGTAGATTATAAAGCTCATGAAGCTATTGCTCCAGGACAGGTTGTAGCAATTTTAACTACACATGATAAGACATTAAATGGTAGACTTATTGATGGTTATATGAGTATATATGGTTTACCATATGGTACTTATGCTGTATATGAGTTGAAGAGAGATGCTTCTATTGAAGTAGGAGATGTATATAATAATTCTACTAAATTAGGAACAAGTATCTTTGCAAATGATTCTTATTATTTCAATCCTATTGCTCAGCCATTAGATTTTACTGATACTTATGGTACTACTGGTACTGAGCATGCTTGTACATTAGCAGATTCGTTTGCTAGACATAATTTTAAGCATAATGATGGAAATAGTCCATTCCAAGATGAAGTATTTAGAGATGGATTTTCATTCTGGAAGAGAGATTTAACTTTCCATAAGTTAGACAGTCATCCACAAGGTGATTCAACATTTAATGGTATTAGATACGCTGTAGTAAATAGATCTAATAAAGAAGTAGTGTTATTAGATCAGTATAATACAGTTGAAACCAATTATTCAAAGATTGTTGATGGACAAAAGATTCAGCCTGGTCAAGTAGCTGCTATACTTACTTCACATCAGAAGAATAATCTTGAAGGTTATGTAGCAATGGCTGGACTTCCATATGGTGAGTATGATATTTATGAATTACGTGCAGATGCAACAATTGCTATAGGTGATGTATATAATGGATCTAATAAGTTAGGTACTAGTATTTATGCTAATGCTTATCCAGACATGAATCCTGTAAATAAGAATACACACACTTATCCTTCAATGTTGTTTGATTCTACATTACAGACTAATCCATATTTCCATTATACACTTACTGATACAACAGATGATTTAACTGTTAAATATGATCCAAATCATATTCACGAAGTTGATGATAATGGTGTAGCAGTTTGTATGGATGAAACTGTATATGGTACACATAAGATTGTTAAATATGATAGAGAAACAGCTCAAACTGGTGTAGATGGTAACCAAGGTGTTAATACTTTCAAAGGTATTAGATATGCGGTGGTTAATAGATCTGAAAGAGCAGTTTCATATCCATATGAAGATGATTCTGATGATGCTTATTACAAACCAGGTGAAATTATAGCTATTGTTGAGTTAGATGAAACTGCTACTGCAACATTAGATCATATGTGTTATGGTTCATATGATGTATATGAATTACGTTGGGATTCTACATTAGAACCACATGATGATTATGATACAAGTACTGATAAATATGGTACAGATCATAGAGCAAATGCTTGGTATTGTTATAATGATGACATTAATCAAGTAAGAATTACTAATAATGATCTTCAAGTCATTGAAGTAACTTATGAAGTAGCTCCTCAAGAAGGTGACACTATTAGAGTACAAGATGAGCAGAACTTACATGAATATTATGATCTTCCTATTAGAGCTGATTTCCAGACTACTAAGGTAAATATTGATGGTAAGAGAATGTCTCGTATTCCATTCTTAGTATCTCTTGTGAGAACTGATGAAAATGGTGAGCCTATTAAGAATGAAGATGGTACTTATCAAGTAGTTGAAGAACACATCATTGTAACAGATGATCGTGGTGAAATCAATACAAGAAACTTTGTAAAGAGACCTAAGACTGCTGATAATATTAATAAGCTTGATGGACTTTATAGTGGTGTAGACTTTACTGGTACAAAACAGCAGTTAATTGATGCTGCAACACAGAACATTTGGTTTGGTGATATTGATGAGTATCAGACTCAAGACCAGTATTTAGTTAATAAGAGAGGTTCTTTATTAGCTGGTACTTATATTCTTCAAGAGCTTAGATTAAATCCTGAATATGGATTTGAAGAAGGCAAAGATGAGAATGGTATTGATTGGTCTACAATGAAATATGATATGATTTCTTCAAGAATTATTGTTACTGAAGATAATGTATTATATGATCCA
>ENA-ORLY01004126-ORLY01004126.1-human-gut-metagenome-genome-assembly--contig:-NODE-4126-length-10798-cov-20.235053_pt1 | contig 10798 bp, 10 predicted proteins | sample MGYA00243071_ERZ508832 | MGnify/ENA primary metagenome ERZ508832 (study PRJEB26277, sample SAMN04329777) | human gut metagenome | biome: human-associated habitat | host: Homo sapiens | place: USA...
GAGCTGCCCTACACCATCGGCGGCGGCATCGGCCAGAGCCGTCTGTGCATGCTGCTGCTGGGCAGCGCCCACATCGGTGAGGTGCAGGCAAGCGTCTGGGACAACGCCACCCGCGAAGCCTGCGAGAAGGCAGGCATCCCGCTGCTGTAAGACTGTATACAAAAAGGACTGATGCATCCGCAGCAGTCCTTTTTCTTATGTCCTGAATTCCAGACCCACCTTGCTTTTTCTCCCGTTTCCGCCCAGCCACCAGAGCAGGAAGGCGTACAGCAGGTTCGTGACGAGGATGATGGTAAACCACATCAGCGTCTCCTGAATGGTCTGGTCGTATACCCGCATAAAGGGGTAGGGGCCGTCGATGGTTCCTGTAATATTGCCGTGCAAATCATACAGACCGTATAGGATCGTCGGTACCAGCGCCCACCAGACCTGCCGCTGCGGCAGGCGGGGCAGACGCTCGAAGAGCACCAGCGACAGAATCGCCAGCACCGGGTTGAGGAAATGGTGGTAGAGCATCGAGCCCGTGAAAAGCATGATGTACCAGCCGTTGCCGTCCTCGTACATGGGGGCCAGAATGATGACCACCGTTAAAAAGGTCATGGCGAGGCAGCTGGTGGAGATGAACTTGAGCCGCTTGAGCCAGAGGGGCAGCTCCCGCCCGGTGAAGATGCAGCCCAGCTGCCACAGACCCACCAGCAGACAGACCGCGCCGTTGAAGATGTTGGACAGCTCGGTGTACATCGTGAACATGATGGTCCCGCCCATGGCCCAGCTCATGGGGACGGCGATGGTCTCGAAGTACACGATCAGGAAGTTCATTGCCGCCGAGGCCAGCTTCCGCAGGACAGTCAGGATGTTTTTCAGCACCGTTTCACTCTCCTATCTGTAATTTTTTGTTGGAATATCAAAGAAACGAGCGTTTTTTCCGCTCGTTTCTTTTTTACACCCGGACGGGCGCTTATTTTGCCGTATTGATGAAGCTGCGGTTATCCCACAGGTACTTGATGCCGGAGATGGCGGTGACAGCGGCCACGACCCAGCACAGCACAGAGGCGATGTCTGCACACTGCTGGCCCAGCACATTGCCGGTCAGGGAGACCGTAAAGTAGTAGAAGATGATGGTCAGCATCTGGAGTACGGTCTTCACCTTGCCCCACATGTTGGCGGCGATGACCTTGCCGTCCTTTGCACCGGCGGCCACCATGCGGAGGCCGGAGACGGCGAACTCGCGGGCCAGAATGATGCAGAGCACCACAGGGCTGCACACGCCGTCCCGCATCATGTAGATGAAGGCTACCGTCGTCAGCAGCTTGTCGGCCAGCGGGTCGGCGAACTTGCCGAAGTCGGTGACCATGTTCCACTTGCGGGCCAGATGGCCGTCGAGGAAGTCGGTGAAGCTGGCCACGGCGAAGATGAGGCCGGCGATGAGGTAGTACCGCGGGTTGTAGCTCGGCGTGATATACTGGCCGAGCGAGACGAAGATCATGAACACCGGCACCAGCAGGATGCGGGCCAGAGTGAGTTTATTGGGCAGATTCATACAAAATTATCCTCCAATCTGTTATTTTACAACAGTACCATACAAATCGTAAAGGTCGCTGTCGTCCACCAGCACATCATAGAACTCGCCGGGATAGAGCGGCTCTTCGCTGGACACGCAGACGTTGCCGTCCACTTCGGGGGCATCGGCAGCGGTGCGGCAGAGGTAGAGGCCGCTCTCGTCGTCCACACCGTCGCAGAGGACGCGGACAGTCTGGCCCACCTTTGCGGCCTGCTTCTGGGCCATGATGCCGGTCTGGATCTGCATCACCAGCTCAGCGCGCTTGTCCTTGACTTCCTGATCGATCTGGCCGTCCATCTTGGCGGCAACGGTGTTCTCCTCGGCGGAGTAGGCAAAGCAGCCCAGACGGTCGAACTGCACTTCCTTCACGAAGTTGCACAGGTCCTCGAACTGCTCTTCCGTCTCACCCGGGAAGCCCGCAATGAGGGTAGTGCGGAGGGTGATGTTCGGGATCTCACGGCGCAGCTTGCCGATGACGTCCAGCAGCTCGGCGCGGTTGGAGCGGCGGTTCATGTTTTTCAGGATCGTGTCGTTGCAGTGCTGGATGGGCAGATCGAGATAAGGCAGGACCTTCTCGTTCCGCTTCATGGCGGCGATGAAGTCGTCGGTGATACGCTCCGGGTAAGCGTACATGATGCGGATCCACTCGAGGCCGGGGATCTTGTTCAGCTTGTCCAGCAGCTCACAGATGCTGCCCGGCTTGCCCCAGTCCTCACCGTAGGCGGTAGGGTCCTGGGCCACGATGATGAGCTCCTTGACGCCCTCACCGGCCAGCCAGCGAGCCTCGGCCACACAGTCGGCCATCTCGCGGCTGCGCAGCGGGCCGCGGATGCCGGGGATCGCGCAGTAGTGGCAGCGGTTGTTGCAGCCCTCGGCGATTTTTAAGTACGCATAGTGGGCAGGCGTACCGATGACGCGCTTGCCGCCCAGAGGAAAGTCCTTCTTGAGGCCGTAGCTCTCCAGATGTTCTTCACCGTTGAACAGACGGGCCACGATGGAGTCGATGGCCTTGTTGGAGGCACAGCCGACCACGGCGTCCACCTCGGGGATCTCTTCTTCGATCTGGCTGCGGTAGCGCTCGGCCAGACAGCCGGTGACGATCACCTTCAGGTTGGGGTTTGCCTGCTTGTAGGAGCAGGCCTCAAGGATGTTCTCGATGGCCTCGGTCTTGGCGCTCTCGATGAATCCGCAGGTGTTGACGAGGATGACGTCCGCATCTGCGAGGTCAGCCACCGTCTCGTGGCCCGCCGACAGCAGGATGTGGACCATCACGTCCAAATCGACCTGATTCTTCGGGCAGCCAAGGGAAATACACGCAATTTTCATATGGGGTAATACTCTCTTTCTCTCTTGAGGGTCAATTTTCTTCTTCTACTCTTTTGATTGCTTCTTTTATAATAGGATACGCAAACCCCCGCCGGGCCAGCGCAGCCACCACAAGGTCTTTCCGCCCTGCGGCCAGCTTGCCGCGGTACCGCCCTTCCACGAGGGCGGCAGCGGCTTCCAGCTCCGGGTCTCCGCCCGCTTCGTCCGGGGCGTAGACCTCTCCTAGCGCAGCAGAGATCTGCTGTGCGTCCAACCCCTTCTGCCGCAGATTCTGCGCGGCAGCGCGGCGGCTCTTGCGGGCGGCCAGCAGGCCGTGCGCCCGGGTCCGGGCGTAGCGCTCGTCGTCCACATACTGCCGCTCCACCATCTCCGCCACCACGGCGGCGGCAGTGGGCTGGGTAAACTTCCGCCCCAAGCGCTCATAGAGCTGCCCGGAGGAAAGCTCCTGCCCGGCCAGAAGCTCCATGGCCCGGGCGCGGGCCTTGGCGGCGTCGGTGGACTTTTCTTCTTCGGCCAGCGGATGGCCTCTTCTCGAAAAGGACATTTAGTCCTCCACCATGATGTCCAGCTCGCTCTCGCTGCTGCGGGCCGGGGCCTTGACGACAGGCTCCTTGGAGGCAGAAGCGGTCTCGCCGCCCTCTTCCTTCTCTGCCGCAGCGGCAGCAGCTTTGCCCGCCGGGCGGCGGGTGGCGTAGAGCTTGTCCGCGTTGGCGCGGATCTGGCCCTCGATGTCGTTGGCGATCTCGGGGTTGTCCTTGAGGAACTGCTTGGCGTTGTCACGGCCCTGCCCCAGACGGATGTCGCCGTAGTTAAACCATGCGCCGCTCTTCTGGACGATGCCCAGCTTGACACCCACGTCGATGAGCTCGCTCATCTTGGAGATGCCCTCACCGAACATGATGTCAAATTCAGCCTCACGGAACGGAGGAGCCACCTTGTTCTTGACGATCTTGGCGCGGGTGTGGTTGCCGATGAACTGGCCGGAAGAGTCCTTCAGGCCCTCGACGCGGCGGATGTCGATGCGGACAGAAGAATAATACTTCAGGGCGCGGCCGCCGGTGGTAACTTCGGGGTTGCCGTAGACGATGCCCACCTTCTCGCGCAGCTGGTTGATGAAGACACAGACCGTGTTGGTCTTGCCGATGACGCTGGTCAGCTTGCGCATAGCCTGACTCATCAGACGGGCCTGCAGGCCGACGTGGCTGTCACCCATCTCGCCCTCGATTTCGGCACGAGGCACCATAGCAGCGACGGAGTCCACGACGATGGCGTCGATGGCACCGGAGCGCACCAGCGCCTCGCAGATCTCCATGGCCTGCTCGCCGGTATCCGGCTGGCTGACCAGCAGCTCGTCGATGTTCACGCCCAGTGCGGAGGCATAGGCCGGGTCGAGGGCGTGCTCGACGTCGATGAAGGCCACCTCGCCGCCCTTTTTCTGGGCCTCGGCGAGGATGTGGAGGGCCAGCGTGGTCTTACCGCTGGATTCCGGTCCGAACACCTCGATGATACGGCCGCGCGGCACACCGCCCACGCCCAGCGCCAGGTCGAGGCCGAGGCTGCCGGTAGAGATGGCGTCCACCTGCATGGCGGTGTTATCGCCCAGCTTCATGATGGCGCCCTTGCCGAACTGCTTTTCGATTTGGGCCAGCGCAGTTGCCAGCGCATCCTTCTTTGCGCCCGGCTCCGTCTTCTGGGTGGCGGGGGCGACGTTGTTGTTCTGATTCTTTGCCATAGCGTGCTGCTCCTTTATCACATGGCCTGCGGGGTGCAGGCGGTACTATACAGATTCTTTCCTCTATAGTATATCACAGATTTCAAATATTACAACAGATAGTTGTAGATATTTTCACTTTTTCTCACGCTTATTTGGGTCTCCGGGCCGTCACACAGCGGTCATTGCCGCCGAAATCCTTCCGGCAGGCAATGTCTGCCCAGCCGTTTGCTTCCAGCAGGGCGGTCACGGCCTCCCTCTGCTGCCAGCCGATCTCCAGCGCCAGCGCACCGCCGGGGCGCAGAGCTTTCTGGTAGTGTTCCGCGATGGCCTTATAAAATACGAGACCGTCTTCCCCGGCTTCCAGCGCCATGGCCGGCTCTTTGGCCACTTCGGGCTGCAATTCGCCCATCTCCTGCGCTGTCAGGTAGGGCGGGTTCGAGACGATGAGGTCGAGCTGACTCTCGGGCAAGCTCTCCCAGTAGGTGAAGAGATCACCCTCCACCGGCTCTGCGGCGCGGGTAGGCTTCATGCCCCAGTCGAAGGCCGGCTCTTCAAAAGGCGAGGCATCCAGCACGTTTTCGGTGCTGCCGCCCCGGCCTTTCAGGGCCAGACGGGTATTTTTCTCGAGATAGACGTAGGCTTCCGGGCTCTTTTCCACGCAGACGACCTGCGCCGCCGGGCAGAGCCGCTTGACGCCAAGGCCCAGACAGCCGGTACCGGCGCAGAGGTCCAGCGCCCGGGGCGCTTCCACGCCCGCCAGCATCTCGGCAGCCGTCTCAGCCACCACCTCGGTATCAGCACGGGGACAGAGCACGCCCGGCCCCACGGCCAGTTCAAAGTCGAGGAAAGGCCAGCTGCCGCAGAGGTATTGCAGCGGCTCCCGGGCCGCACGGCGAACGGTAAGTTCTTCGAGTTTTGCCGCTTCGGCGGCGTCCAATGGACGGTCAGAAAGGCGGACGTCCCGGCCTGTCGCCAGCCGGAACAGCTCCCGGGCGTCGAAATCTGCGTCCGGACAGCCCGCCGCCGTCAGCCGCGCTTCCACCTCTTTGACCGCTGCACGGGGCAGCATCGCTTCGCTCACCATTTGCCGTCCTCCGGGTCTTCGGGCAGCACCGGCGTCACGGCGGCGATGGCCACCTCAATCATGCTGTCGTCGGGTTCAAAGACAGTCAGCCGCTGCACCCAGAGGCCGGGCTGGCGGATGATGCGGGTGGCGATGTTGTCCGAGCGGCCGCACCACTTGAGCAGCTCGTAGCTGATGCCCATGACCACCGGCAGGAGCAGCAGCTTGAACAGGACGCGGAGGCTGGTGCTGCTCCAGGGCAGCACGCTGTAGAGGAAAACGCTGACGATAACCACCAGAATGAGGAAGCTGGTGCCGCAGCGGGGGTGGAAACGGGTATACTTGCGGACATTCTCCACGGTCAGCTCGTCGCCGGCCTCGTAGCAGGCGATGGTCTTGTGCTCTGCGCCGTGATACTCGAAAACGCGGTGGATCTCCTTCATTTTGGAGATGGCCACCATGTAGCTGAGGAAAATGGCAACTTTCAGCACCGCCTCGAGGATGACTCTCGGCCAGCGGGTCAGGGTGACCACCTTGCCGAGGCCGCCCACAAGCACCGTCGGCAGAACGGTGAACAGCAGGATAGCGAACAGGCCGCCCACGAGGGCCGCACCGGCCATCAGGATGTCCTCGGCCTTCTTGCCCAGATGGTCGCCCACCCATTTTTCAAAGGCAGACTCTTCCTCTTCGGCGTCGTACTCGTCGCCCATGCTCACCTGGGCAGAGTACATCATGTAGCGGTAGCCGGTGATGAGGCTCTCTATCATCGAGATGGCTCCCCGCACGAGAGGGATCTTGGCCCAGATGCCGTGTTTCGGGGTGTCTTCTATCTTCGTTTCGATGGTGCCGTCGGGCTTGCGCACAGCGCAGCAGATGTGCTCCGGGCCGCGCATCATGATGCCTTCCATCAGGGCCTGACCGCCCACACTGGTCTTGAAGCATTCCTTCTTGGGTTCGTGATTCATAAAATGGATTTCTCCTGTCAGTTTTTGACCTTTATTCTATCATATAAATATGACAAAATCTTGGAAGTTGTTTTCGTAAGCAGGGTGCGCCGAATGGCGAGGATTTTTGTCAGCAGACAAGGCGATTTTCCGCAGCAATCCTGACGGATTGCAAGGGAAAGCAACACGGTATGCTGGCAAAAAGACCGCTCAGGCGGTGTGCAATGCTTAGAAAACGGCTTCTTATTTTTTATAGAGCGGCAGCCCCAGAGTGACCACCGTACCCCGGCCCAGAGTGCTCTTGATGTCCATCGTGCCGTCGAGGGCGGTCATGATGGAGTCCACCAGCGCCAGACCGATGCCGCTGCCGCGCACCGAGTTGCTGCCCTTGTAGAACTTGGTCTTGACGTTCTCGAGGTCTTCGGGCGGGATGCCGCGGCCCTGGTCGATAAATTCGATAAAGGCTTTGTACTCGCCCGCCCAGAGCTTGACTGTGATGCGCCCGCCGGGGGCGGAATACTTGATGGCGTTGTCCAGGATGTTGATGAACACCTGCCGCAGACGGTCGGGGTCGGCGTAGACCTGGATCATCTCCTCCGGCTCATTGTACACCAGCACAAGCCCCTCCCGCTGGATGCGGGCCTCGCAGAAAAGCACCGCATCGGTCAGCTCGGCCACAAGGTCGAGGGGGCGGCAGGTCATCTTAAGACGGCCATTCTGCAGGCGGCTGAAATCCAGCAGCTCCTCCACCATGTTGTAGAGGCGGGCCGTCTCGTTGTTGATGATCTCGAGGCCCTTGCGGTAGTTCTCGTCGGAGGGGTCGTCCAGTGTGCGCAGCGTCTCCACCCAGCCCCGGATGGAGGTGAGCGGGGTGCGCAGCTCGTGGGAAACGGAGCTGATGAACTCGTTTTTCATCTTTTCCGTCTCTTCGAGGCCCTCGGCCATTCGGTTGATGGTGCCGCGCAGGCGGTCCACCTCATCCCGCTCGTCGCCGGTGACGGGCAGACGGACGTCCAGCTCACCCCGGGCGATGCCGGCGGCGGTGCGCTCCACCTGTCCGAGCGGCACCACGATGCTCCGCACGAAGTACAGGCCCGACATGATGGTAAAGGCCAGCACCGCCGCACCCATGATGAGGGCCACCACCACGGTGCGTTTGAGCTGTTCTTCCACCAGTGTCAGACTGGTGACGAGACGCATGGCGGCCACATCTTCGGCTGCATAGGGTACGAGACAGCAGGCCGCCATGACCATCTCTCCGCTCTGGGTGCGGTAGATGGCGATGCCCTGCCCGTCCACGGCGTCCTGCGCCTGCTCAAAGTCGGTGCGGGTGACGATGCCCTCGGCATCGGTGCCGCTGGACGAGGCGATGACACCGCCGTAGCTGTCCAGCAGCATAAATTCGTATTTGTCCTTATCGGAGAACTGCTCCACCATCCGACGCAGAGCCACGCTGCGGCTGGCGGCGGTCTTCTGGCTCGTCTCGCCGGTGTACATTTTGAGCTGACCGGTGATGGACGAAAAGCGGCGGTACATGGTCTGCTGGACGCCGTTGTAGTAGCTGCGGGTGGCGCTGTAGAGGAACATGACCTCCACCAGCAGCACCAGCAGTACCGTAATGAGCAGACTGCCCCGCAGCCATCGCCGGGTGATACCGCTTCGCATGTCACTCCTCCCACCGATAACCATATCCCCACACGGTGAGGATATGTGCCGGATGGCTGGGCTCATCCTCCACCTTCATCCGCAGACGGCGGATGTTCACGTCCACGATCTTGACGTCGCCGAAGTAGTTTTCACCCCAGACACCTTTGAGGATGCGCTCGCGCACCAGCGCCACACCGGGGTTGCGGAAGAACAGCTCCATAATCTGGAACTCCACCTGAGTCAGCTCGATGGGCTTGCCCGCCTTGAGCAGGACGCGGCGGTTCTCGTCCAGCACGAAGCTGCCGCTCACCAGTGAGGCCGGAGCCTGCTCCCCTGCCTCGGCGCTGGCCGAACGGCCCACGCGGCGGCAGAGCGCCTCCACACGGGCCAGCAGCTCACTGACGCTGAAGGGCTTGGTCATATAGTCGTCGGCACCGATGGACAGGCCGCGAATTTTATCCTGCTCCTGTCCCTTGGCACTCAGGATGATGATGCCGATCTTCTGGTCGGTGCGGCGGATGGTCTCGCAGAGCGAGAAGCCATTCATGCCCGGCAGCATCACGTCCAGGATGGCCGCGTCACAGCCCGGGCGCTGCTCCAGAAGAGGCAGGGCCGCTTCGGCGCTGTCCGCCTCCACAGCCTCCATCCCGGCCAGACGCAGGTTCAGCGCTATCATCTCACGAATGCTGGCCTCATCTTCCACTACCAGAACCTTGACCATTTATCGTTCCTCCGTTTCTATCCGGTTTGCCTTATGCGCAAGGCCCGGCATGTTACGAAAAATCATTTTTATTCAGTCCGCTCAGACTCACCCTGCCTGCCAATGGCTCTCCCCTTGGGAGCAACGGCGACGACCGCCGCCAGTGGCGGAAACAGGGAGGAACTGTTGGGGCAGCGGCCAGCAGGATGCGAGCGAGAGCGAAGCAGATGCTGGGAGCCGCAACCCGACCTTGGCGCGAAGCGCCTGAGAGGGCTAATTCAGCCGGTACAGCGACCGGGAGAGCCGGTAATCCGGGTCCTCTATGGTCACATCCGGGCCGAGCTTTGCCTGCATCTGGCGGGACGCCACCACACCAAGGCGGGTCCATCCCACAGCGTTCTCGCTGGACGAAGCCAGCCGCAGGGTAAGCACCAGCTTGTTCTCGTCTACCGTCCGCAGCTCCACGGCGTCTTCCTCGTCCGTGCTGTCCGTCAGCATCAGGTTGCCCTCCCACTCGATGGGCAGGGCGATATAGCAGCCGGTCTCCTCATCCAGCAGGCCGAAACTCTTTTCCGGCGCTGACGCCGTGTAGTCCATCCATACGATAAAATCCATCCGTCGGCTCTGGCTCATGTTCAGCAGACCCGCTTCGTCGGGCTGGGTCGGTATCTCCACGGTGCCGTCGCCGTCCAAATCGCGGCTCACGAGGCTTGGGACATTGCGCAGCGAGGCATTGTACAGCTCCTCGCTGGCGATTTGTGAGGCCGGCACCATCTGCTGGCTCTCATCGTCGAACCGCAGCAGCACCGAGGCCAGATTATTGCCCGAGATGCCCGTCCAGCCGTCCAGCACCAGATAGTGCTTTCCGTCCGCGCCGAGGCCCGCCGCCACCGAGGCGCAGCCCGAGAACTTATCGCCCGACAGTGCCATAACGGCCACCTGCTGAAACCTTCCGTCCTTATCGACGGTCAGCAGCTCGATCTGGACGCCGCTGTCTTCCAGCGTGGACATCAGGATAAGGTCTTCGCTGCCGCCGCCGGTGATGTCCTCCACGAGGTACTGCTCATAAGCCTGCTCGAGGATAGCCGACACCTCACCGTTCTCATAGGAGTAAACGGCCAAGTAGTGGTCATCCTGCGAAGCCGCATAGCCCACGACGAGCTGGGCCGTGCCGCCCGCCTGAAGCTGAGCCAGCCGGACATTGTCCACCGAATCGGCCAGGCCCTCTACGGTCTGGCTCACCTGCCAGGCACCCCCGCTGTTCTTGCGTAAGAAAGCAACGCATACATTGGAGGTGAGGGCCGTGGTGTAGAACACCGCTGCATCCTGTTCGCCGTCGCCGTCGAAATCCTGCAACACAAAGGGCGACAGCAGGTCGCCCTGCAGCGGATATTTCAGCTGGGCGCTCTCCCCCAGCCAGTCGTTCAGGGCGGTCTGCAATGCGCCGTAATCGCCCGCAAGGCGGGGCGCACGCAACAGTTCCTCCACCTGCACCGTCTCTTCCGGCATGGGGATGCTGCACCCGGTCAGCAGCAGGCAGAACGCCACGCACAGCGCAGCCGCCCGCAGCCATCCTTTGATTTTCAACATGTTTCCTCCTGCTCGTGGAAATCTGCATACCATAACAGTATCAGTATATCACGCAAGGAGGGCTCTGCCAAGCGGCGAAAACAGAAAAAGCCCTCTCCCAGACGGGAAAGGGCTTTTTGATACTGATTTATTCAGTCAGAGTCGATCAGACGAGCTCCAGAACTGCCATCTCAGCAGCGTCGCCGCGGCGAGCGCCGATCTTGATGATGCGGGTGTAGCCGCCGTTGCGGTCAGCGTACTTGGGGCTGATCTC
>ENA-ORLY01004128-ORLY01004128.1-human-gut-metagenome-genome-assembly--contig:-NODE-4128-length-10790-cov-4.196864_pt1 | contig 10790 bp, 9 predicted proteins | sample MGYA00243071_ERZ508832 | MGnify/ENA primary metagenome ERZ508832 (study PRJEB26277, sample SAMN04329777) | human gut metagenome | biome: human-associated habitat | host: Homo sapiens | place: USA...
CGCATTCTCGCCCTGCGCTTTGAGGCCGGACGCACGCAGATGGAGGTCGCGGGGCAGATCGGCATTTCGCAGGCGCAGGTGTCGCGCCTGGAAAAGAGCGCCATCCGCTCGATCCGCAAGGCGATTTTGCCGTCTTAAAGGCCGCGCCCGCGCATATCCGGCGCGGCCTGCGCATATGGTTGACACAAAGGGGGCTTGTGCGATGACGAACCGGTTTCAGGAGCTGCGGGACAAAGAGGTCATTCATGTCTGCGAGGGGACGCGGCTTGGCTATGTGAACGATCTGGTGGTGGATCTCTGCACCGGCCGCGTCTTTAACCGTCACGGTTTCTTTCGTGTAGTGGCGGGGATACCCTTCATAGCGGTCCAAAGACTGTTCACACTGCGGTGTGAGCTTCCACACCAGTCCGTAAACAACGCTGCCTTTTTTCGGCGCAACGGTAGCAAAGCCGCTGCCGCGGAAGCGCAGTTCGTAGTTTTCCAGCCTGACCGGTCCCACGATCTCGGCGTCCGGACAGCGCTGCGCCATCTGCTCCAGATCAAGGTTGCTGCCGTAGGCAAAATACAGGTTTTCCTCCACGTCACACCTCCAGCAGCTTCAGAGCGCCAAAGCGGTCCAGATGACGGAGCAGGGCTGCCGCCTGTGTCTCCGCATCGCCATCCGGCAGCGGACAGTCCATTCCCGTGGTGCGGATGACATTATTCTGTACAAACCAGATGTAGGTCTCCACATCCGGGAACTCTGTGGGATCAAAGCTGAGATCCCGAAGCTGTTCCATGATCCCGGCTGCGGTCCCTTCGTACACGGTATCTTCAATTTGAATCTTCAAAGGCTTCACCTCTCCATTTCTCTGGATTTTTTCTTTTTTTGATTGTAGCTGTCCTTATCGAAACGCCACGCCCGATCACCGTCCAGATTTGCCAACAGGTGGTCACGGGTATGCTTGAATTCCTCGCCGTTGAGCCCCAACCGCACCAACCAGACCCGGAAGGTGAACAGTTCATTGTCACTGTGGGTCTTGCGCATGACCGTGCTGCGCTGGGCGATAGCCTGGGCGGAGATGGCAAGGCACAGATTCACATAGGCGGCAACTTTTCCCGCGTGGAGTGTGGAATTGAAACAGCGCCATTCCACCGTCCCCCGGTAAAAGACCGAATGCAGATTCAGTGCGTAATAGCGGGTCCAGTTATAATGGTCTGCGCTGCCGTTATCTCCCTCGTACCAGATATTCTCCAGCTGCGTCAAATCTCTGGTTTCATCCGATGAGAGCCTGCGTGCCTGCTTCAGCATGGGTTCCCGCACCTTCTGACACCAGCGGGACGCCCGGCTTTCATTGACCTGCAGCGCTTTGAACAGGATATCCTCCTTGGAGTACATGATGCCGATGAGGTTTTTCAGACTCTGCCGGTTATGATTGGCTGCGTCCACATGGACATGGATGCCGCAGGAGCTGTTGGCCTTGGCTCCTGCGTGGCGTACCTGCCGGACACACTCCTGCAGCTTGGGCAGTTCCGCATAGGTGAGCTTTGGCGTTACCATCTCCACGCGGTATCTGTAGTCACCCGTTGCACGATAGCCGCTGCCGATCTTCTGCTCCCCGTGGATGCTGGAGTCACTCATGACCGTCCACTCTTTGCCGTCCCGATCCGTCACACACCATTTATCGTAAGCGCCGCCCACATAGCGGGCGTCCGTTGCAAAATACGCGGCCAGCGCTGTTGCCGCCTGCTCACGGGTGATGCCGGTCATTTCAACTTCCACGCCGAAGCACTGGTCCTTCAGCCCGATCATGCGGCAGCACCGGCTTTCAGTTCCGCATCCACCTCCCGGATGCGCCGCGCAATGGCTTCAATGACATGGACGGTGACGCTGTTGCCTGCCTGCTTATAGGCCTGAGCGTCGGACTGGATGGCGAGGATGCGGTCGATCTGCCATTCTTCAAAGCCTTGGAGTCGCAGACACTCGCGGGGCATGAGGCGGCGGATGCGCCCGCCGTTTTCCACGATCCCTTGGATACAGCTGGTTTCCAATGTATGGGCAATATCACGCCCAACGCGCCCGCGGCGGGTGTTGCTACCTGCATAACCGAGATCCACCGTATCGCCGGGTTGAGCCTCCTTGTACCCCTTCTTAGTCGCCTCCTTGATGAGCAGGACACCGGAGCGCTCGCCTTTACGGTTGGACAGTGTGGTCTGTCCATACCGGGCGGTGAGACAGCGGGCAGCGTCCGTTTGCTTTGGATGCCCGCTGCATAGGTCTACCAGCACAGCGTTTTGTGTTTGGTTCCGGTTGATTCCTCTGAAATCGCTGGCGTTCAGCGGAATTGCTGTATCCCGCTTTCCGACGATCCCATCTTTCCGGTTAAAGCCCACCAGGTATAATCCGGTTTTCCCACCCATACCGCCAGCCCCGGCTGTCTGAGTACAGGCTACTCCGTCTGCGTCATAGACACGGGAGCCTTGCGGCCCTCCGAGGACTTGTACAAGAGCTTTTCCACCTGTGCCGAAGACAGGTAATATTTTCCCGGCGCATCGGGGATCAAGATATCCGATAAGGAACAGCCTTCGTCTTGATTGCGGGACTCCAAAACATTTGCTGTTAAGCACAGTCCATTCGACATGGTACCCCAGGTCATCCAGTGCGGAGAGGATGACCGAAAAGGTTTTCCCTTTGTCATGCGATAAAAGGCCGGGTACATTTTCAGCAAGCAGATACGGAGGTCGCTTTGCTTGAGCCAATCGGGCAATCTCAAAGAAGAGAGTTCCTCTGGCGTCGGCAAAGCCCCGTCTGCGGCCAGCGTTAGAAAATGCCTGGCAGGGGAATCCTCCGCAGAGCAGGTCGAAGTCCGGCAGGTCTGCGGGGTCAATTTGGGTTGCGTCCGGATAGTATCGTTCCTCCTTTCCCGGTTCGTAGATTGCTTGGTAGCTGGCATTGGCGTATTTGTCGATCTCGCAGTGTCCTACACACCGGAAACCGCCCGCGCGGGTCAGCCCGGAGCGGAAACCGCCAATGCCGGCGAACATATCAAAATATCGGATCAGGTCATCTCATCTCCTTCCTGCAGGGCAAGCAAAAAACCGAGGACGCTTTCATCTACATCCCCGGCTCTGCCGCTATCCTGCGCTTCTTCTTTGGTGAGCTGCACTCCCCGCAGTTCCTGCCGAATGGTCTGGCGAACGGCGTCCAGCAGTTCCTGCTGCCCTTTATACTCACAGACCATGCGGCAGACCGCAGCGGTGCGCTGTCCTGCGGGGATCTCCGTCAGCTTCTTCCACGCCCTGCGCTGTATGGGTGAGGACATGGAAAAGGACAGATTGATCCGCTTTTTGTTACTGCTCATCGTTCTTTGTGAGCCGCTCTGCCAGCCGCTCATAGCCTTTGGCGTTGAGGGACACATCGTCAAGGATGACTGGACGGCAAAGGCCGTCCGCAGCGGATACATTCCGCTTCAGCAGCGCCGCACCACCGCCCAGAAAAACAGCAGGCATGGCACGGGTATCCAGTCCGCTCTCCGTAATGGCGGAGAGCAGGCGATGGACATAGGCGTCTGCCTGCCGGTCAATAATTTTTCTGGCATCCTCATTGATATGGACAGCATCGCCGCGCAGCACGCTTTCCATCTGTGTCGCCGTCATAGACAGGCCCAGTGTGCGGCGGATCTGCTCACCGATCTCATCCAGACAGCGGATCATACCAAGTTCCAGACTGCGGCAGGTAGACGCATTGGGGATGCGGTTGTCCAGACGCATCAGATCCACCGTCCATCCGCCGATGTCTGCCACGATCACAGAAGGCTCGTCCAGCAGGATGCTCTGGGTCAAGACTGCGGCATAGCCCTGCGGGAACAGGGACACCTTGCGGATGGCGATGGAATAGTCCTGTCCTTCATAGCGGAAATTCACCGCTTTCCCATCCCGGAGCAGATAGTCCCGGAATGCGTTTTTCTCCCGTCCAAAGCTGGTGAGAGGCAGCCCTGCCGCCAGATGGATCTCTGCCGCAGGCTCCGCATGACGGAAGGAGAGTTCCTTTGCGATGGCCGCCAGCGTGAGGAGGTAATAATCCTCTGTCTGCGTTTTGTTCTTCTGCAGCGCCTGACGCCCGCTGCCCACCACATAGAATTTTCCGCCGTATTCCAGCACGTCCTTCAGCGTATATGGCTCATGCTCATATGCCACCAGACCGGAGGGGAACGAGAAATGGGCCGTTTTCATAGCGGCATAGCCGTGGTCGACACCGACAATCATGGACTCTCTCATCTTGCCTCACCTCCACGGCTGCGTTTCTTCTTATTTGATGTCTGGCACCGGTCATAGTCCTTTCCGGCACGGATAAGATCCAGGATCTCCTTCAGCTGCGGATTCCAGCGCGTTTGACCGTCCCACTCCGGATGCTTCGCGCAGAGCCGGGGCAGATATTTCTTCAGATCCGCGCCCTCTCTGGGAAACTCGATGCCGCCCTTATAAACGATATCTTGTTCCAGCTTCATCAAAAGCGCTTCATATGCGCTCCAATCTGTCTGATCATAGGCGCTTTTCCCAGTGAGCTGCTCGTAGGCATAGTCCCCGACATAGCTCAACTGCTCAAAGCAGCAATCGCCGTAGGGAACGACATCCGCAAGGCTGTCCGGGTCTGCCAGCGCGGCAAAATAGACCTCGCGCCCCTGTGCGATGAGCCAGGCGCGAAAATCGATAAAACCATCATCGCTGCAGCCGTATTCCTTCATGATCCCTGCCGCGTCCCACAAGCCGAACTTGTCCGCGAGATCTTCATAGACGTGGATGACGTCGTGGAAATTCTGTGCCTGCGTGGGGCCCATAGAAACCAGCCGGTCTTTCAGATAGGCCAGCATGGCGTCCATATCCTGCCCGCAGGCGTTTTTTGCCTCATGGATCAGGTCCCAGAAGGATTCTTTGTTGATCTCTGTGATCGGTTCCTTCACATTCTGCCTCTCCTTTTCAAGATGATTTTTGATGTGCGCTGCCGCACCTGCGCAGATCTTTTGATAAAACGCGCGATACTCCGGTGAGGTCTTATCCACTTCACCGAGAATAGCACGCTCATAGGGCGTGCTGGGGACGATCTCCCAGGTAACGGTCCCAAAGTATGCCGCTTCCAGATACCGCAGCAGCGTGTGTCCGTCTGCCAGTTCAAACATTCCCCGGTTATCCTCATAGGGAAATTCTTCATAGACCTTGAGCCCGGTGACTTCTTCCGCGGCGGCATACAGCGAGAAACCGTCTGTGTCCAGCGTTGGCGCAAGCTGCGCGTACTGTTCCTCCGGGGAAAGGTTCTCTTCACGCTGCTCCATCTGACCACTCCTTTCTTATCCAACCCGCGAAACGCTCCAAAAGGTGAACCCGTCCGCGCACCTTCCCGGCAGACACATCCAGTCCATTCATCTGCGCCTGAATGCGGCGCTGAATGGTTTTCAGCTTCTGCGGGTCATTGCAACAGTCCACGATGACATACTCGCCGCCGCTGGTGGAGAGGATTTCCCGCTTGCCGTTCTCGTCCCGGATGCCGGACAGGAGACGCTGTCCCAGTCGTTTCCGATAGGCGTCCTGGAGCGCGTCCATATCTCCGCAGACATCATGCTTTTTCAGGATCTCCGCGATCTCACAGGAAGTGATCTTCGTTTCGGCAGACAGCTTTTGCAAAATCTCTGCCTGCGCGTCAGGCGGGATTCCGATCCGGCTGGGTGCCATTTTCTTCGTTTCCTGCATCGACACACCTCCAATCCGCGGGCAGGATCTTCTGCTCGATGATATCGGCAATGGCGGCGAACACCTGGGCGATCTCACGGGATTCCTTCACGGTATCCCGCATTTCCTCCGGGGTCATCCGCGTCCCGTCCGTCCAGCAGCGGATATTTTCTTCGGACGGCGTCAGCAGGACGGCTTTTTCATACGCTTTGCAGAAAAGCGCCGCGATTTTTCCTTTCCGGTCGATCTCGGCGTCCTGCTTTTTCAGTTCTTTTTTTGCTTTTTCGTATTCCAGCGCTTCGGCGGCCGCCTGCTCCCGCTGCTCTTCCGGAAGATTCTGAAGCTGCCGGGTCAGGTCATAACCCTTGTTGATGGAAAGTTCCTTCTTATCCAGAGCCTCCTTGATGACCTCCGGGGCGTTCTCATCGATCTGCATGACCTTGCCCATGGTGCGCTCACCCAGGCCGACTGCTTCTGCCAGCTCCTTGCGGGTGTCCACAGTATCGGAACTTTCCGGCAATGTTGCCGAAAGGTCTGTGCGTGTCCCTTGGTTTGCCCTGGCTTTTGCCTCGATCTCCGGCTTCAGCTTCAGGGCGATCTTGCCCAGCTCCCACTTTTCCAGATTGCGGCGGTTTTTCTGTGTGTCCAGCGCCCACTGTTTGGCTTCCAACAGATCCTCAAAGGAAAATACCGCCATCGTATAGGGCAGGCCATGCTTTTCACATAGTGACTGACGGTTATGCCCATCCACGATCACCATGTCCTCATTGACGATGATGGGGGAGTAACAGCCGTTTCGCAGCAGATCCTCTTCCAGAGCGGCAGACTGCTCTGCGCTCAAAGGCGGGAGCAGCTCGGCCATCTCCGGCAGGATCACAGGGCTGCGTTCTGCGCTGGTGTATGTGATCCCGGTGTTTTTCATCAGGCGGCGACCTCACTGGCGGACATATCCTCCACCGCCTGTGCCCCGTCCTCCGCCTTGCGAGGAGACAGGAATTCCACATCGCTGGCTTTGATGAGGAAACCGGGCTGGCGCTGGGGATCGTCCGCGAAGGTGATGGTCTCGAAATCGCCGGTGGCTGCCAGCTTACAGCCCTTCCACGCAAACGCCGCGCAGCGCTCCGCCAGAGGGCCGCGCACCTTGATGGAGATAAAATCGGTGAGCTTGTTGCCGTCCTTATCCTTATAGCGGCGGTCCGAAGCGATACGCAGGATGGCGTAGGGCTTGCCGGTGGTCTCGTTCATTTTCAGTTCCACATCGTGGGTCAGATTGCCAATGGCAGTGATCTTCAGCATATTCAGTGCTCCTTTATTTGAGTGATTTTAGATTTGGATAAAAGTGCGGGTGGCCTGCTATCAGACCACCCGCAGGGGATACGATTTACTTGCTCCAGCTTTCGCTCTCGCCCAGCACAGCGGTATGGGCGTTGGCAGCCTCCATGACTGCGTAGTACGCCCAATGCTTGCGGCTCACATCCGGGAAGGTGTTCAGCTTGTGGAGATTGTCCGCAATGTAGTCCTCATCCGCTTCGCGGCCCAGCAGGCGGTTGACGATGGTGACGACTTCGGCGCGGTTGATCTCGCGGTCTGCGTGGAACGAGCCGTCCCCGTAGCCGTTGATCCAGCCGTGGAGCGCCGCATACTTGATGTACTCAGCCGCCCAATAGCCGGAAGAAGCATCGTGGAAGCCGCTGAACTGCTCCATGATCTCCGCGTCACCGCTGCCGTAAACATCAAAGAAGCGGACGGCCATCGTGGTAAATTCCGCGCGAGTGATAGCGTCATTCGGGGCAAAAACGGTCCTGCTCTTGCCGTAGGTAATGCCGTTGTTGCTCAGATACTTCACATAGCCGCTATACCAGGCATGGGCGGGAATATCCGCGAACTTGGTTGTTGCGACTGTGGTAATGGTATCGCCGTTCTTCTCCGCCAGCAGACGGGCGAAGATCGCGGCGGCTTCACTGCGAGTCATGCTGCGGCTGGGGCCAAAGGTGCCGTCCGTGTAGCCGACGATATAAACGCCGTGGCGCTCGGTCTGCTCCACTTCGGGGACGGTCAGTTCACCGTTTTTGTCGGTCTTGCCTGCGGCAGACTGACCGAGATCACCCTTGACCGTAACATTTTTGCCCTGCTGGGGAGCCTTCTTGTGGTCGGTGACAATAACCGTCACCTGATGCTTGGCGTCCAGATCCGCGCCGTCCGGCAGCTTCACTGTGATATTGCCGGTCTTGCCGATGGACACTGCACTGCCGGAGATGGGGCGCTTCGTGTCCGTGCGGATGACCTTGACAGTCAGCGTCCAACGGTCGCCGTCCGCATCCTCATATCCGCCGGTGACCTTGCCGTCCTCGTTGGTCTTACCGCTGCCGGTGGGAACGGTGATCTGACCTGCCTTGTCGGTCTTGCCGGAGGCGTAGTTGTCGTTCTTATCCGTGACAGAAATGCTCATGTCCGGCACAGCGCTCTTGTCCTTGACGAGCTGCACGGTCACGGTCGTCTGGTCATCGTAGTCCAGCAGGCGGCTGTTCGGCAGACGGATGGAGATGCTGTTATCCTTGTGGAGCACAACTGCGGCGTTTGCCACAGGATTTTTGGTGTCGGTATCGGTGACGGTCACAAGGTAGCCGCCCACAATGGCCTCACCCTTGCTGTCCGTGGTGCCGCTGTTGTAGATCTTCTCGATCTCTGCCGTTTCCAGCTTCTCTCCGCAGTTCTCGCACTCCTTGTGCTTGCTGCCCGCAGTGTCGGTGGTAGGCTCCTTGTCGATGATCCAGTCGCCGGGTTTATGACCGGCAGGCTCGGTGTAATCGGTCTTGTTTGTATCGCCGCAACGGGTGCAGGTGTTGGTGGTGTAACCCATCTCCGTGCAGGTGGGTGCGGTCACTTCGGACTTGTAATCGTGTCCCAGCGCGTTTTCCAGCACAGCGCCGCAGCGGGTGCAGAGCTGGGGTTCCGTGCAGGTAGCAGGAGCGCCGGGGATGTGTCCATCCGCGGGGTCGGCATCCAGACGGTGGTAGCCACAGCGGGTGCAGCGGTATTCCATGACCCCCTCGCCGGTGCAGGTGGCGTTGGTGACGAGGGTTCCCTCATCCCAGCTATGACCAAGCGCGTCGGTGTAGTCTGTGACGAAGCTGCTGCCGCAGCCGTCACAGCGGTGGATGGTCTTGCCGCCGTTTTCGCAGGTAGCGGCGATGACATGGGATTCGTAATTGTGAGGCAGCGCCGCTGTGATGTCCTCAATGTGACGATCCCCACAGACGGAGCACTCGCGGACGGTATAACCGGGGCTGGTACAGGTGGCAGCCACGGTATAGACCTCATAGCTGTGTTCGCCCTTGGGCGTGGCGGTCTGCTTCATTTCGCCGCAGCGGGAGCACAACTCCAGCTGCTTGCCGTCTGCTTCGCAGGTGGCGTCACGGATGACGATGCTCTGCCATGCGTGACCCAGAGAGTCCACATAGTCACGCTTTTCGATCTTGCCGCACTCCGTGCAGAGGTAGCGGTCATAGCCGAGGCTGGTGCAGCCGGCCTTGGTGCTGTCCAGCAGAATATACTTGTGGTTTTCACCACAGCCCTTGTCGGTGCAGCAATTTCCATTGCAACTCTTGTTCTGGCAGCCGCAGTTGGGATCGCCGCAGCCGCAGGCACAAGAGCCGTCATCCTTGGTGGATTCGTCACGGAGCCAGACCTTCGCCACGCCGTTCTCGGTCATCTCCACGCCCTTGTAGCTGTAGGTGATCTCATAATAGACCATGTACTGACCGGCCTCTGTGTAGTTGGGTGCGGAGGTCATGGTACAGCTATCTGCACTGTTGCCGTAGCGGATGGAAGTGCGGACACCGGCTTCAGAGAGATCGCTGACCGTGATGGTGTGGGGCTTTCCGTCCACCACGCCGTAATAGTCTGCAATGACCGCCTTTGCCGCCGTGTAGTCATAGCGGGCGTAGTCGCACAGGCTGCATTTCTCCACCGTAGCGAAGCGTCCGTTTGCCGGCTGGGGCAGGACTTCCGTCACCATGCTGTGGCGCTCCAGTTTGGAACTGGTCGTATGGTTCGTGCCGTAGCAGAACGCGCAGTAGGTGCCGCCCTTGGCGGTAACAGTGTGATAGGTATCATCCGTATACTCGTAGGAAACGGTTTCGTCCAGTTCCTGCGTAAATGCGGCGGCACAGTCATACAGCCAGTAGACATTTTTCAGATAGCCGTACTCGCTTTTGCTCATATTTGTGTTGATGCCGCCACAGGTCTCACAAACAGCCTTTGTGTAGTGATATCCGGTATAGGTGGCGTCCTTGCCGGGGATACCGTCCATGGTATCACCCTTACCGACACCATCCACCATCGTGCCGTCCGAATATTTCACATTGCGGCTGAGTGCCGGCTGGCCATTGCGGGTATATTCGGGAACGCGGAACACCTCAAAAGATGTGGCTTTGCCGCACTCACCGCACTTGAAGGTCTCGCGGGTCACAACACTGTTGGCGTCCAGCTCATTGGTACGGCCGGATGCCTGCATCCAGTGCTCGGCAGGGTCGTGGTAGCTGTTCTGCTGGGCGGCAAAGGCGGTAGGGATCATGCCCACACACATGACCAGCGTCAGAAGCAGCGCCATCGCTCTGCGGGAATAATGGTTCTTTTTCAGATTCATAGGTCCTCCTTATATTTTTTGTTTTTTATCCGCGTTGAAAACGATGTTCTTTTGACTATCGCCCCCTTTCCCGGCTGCAAAGCCGTTTTTGCAGATACTCGTTCCAATCCTTGCCGCAGCGCGGTTTCTCCACGGTAACGGCATACCCCTGTAACTGATACTTTTCCTGTAATTGCTGGGCGGCTTTCTGCCCAGGCTCGTCCGCGTCCAGACACAGCGCAATACGGCGGATCTCCGGATGCGCCTGCAAATAGGTCTGCAGTGCGCCGTCATAGAGCCCGCACAGAGCAACGGCGTTGGTTGCGTCTCTATGGAGCGTGAGGTAACTCATCAGGTCAATGGGCGCCTCAAAGACAAGCACCAGATCTGAGCGCGGATCGTGCGGGAGGGAGAATCCTGTGTTTTTGTCGCTGCCGGGAGCGTCTCCCTTGAAGCCGGG
>ENA-ORLY01004139-ORLY01004139.1-human-gut-metagenome-genome-assembly--contig:-NODE-4139-length-10763-cov-4.242841_pt1 | contig 10763 bp, 9 predicted proteins | sample MGYA00243071_ERZ508832 | MGnify/ENA primary metagenome ERZ508832 (study PRJEB26277, sample SAMN04329777) | human gut metagenome | biome: human-associated habitat | host: Homo sapiens | place: USA...
AGTATCACCAGACAACGAGTAACAGCATTTACCATTTATGATAGAGTTTTCGTACCATGCACCTATGCCAAATCCACTATCTTTGAGTTGAATTTCTTTTGTTTGTGAACTTTGCTTAAACAGTAAGGCGTGATAGCTATAGTCTTTCCCAAAGCTGTAATTTAATGATGCTACAAAGTCTTGATTGAATGGCATTGCTTGCAATAGAGTTATCTGTTGAATTGTAACATCTTCATATTCTCCATAGCCTTTGTAAATTCTACGATTTCTATTAAATGGTAACTCGTCAGTCCAATTTATATTTGGGAATTTATTCTCTATATTGAATGATGCAAGCCATAGCTTATTATCTCTTAATCCAGAGAAATTAGCTTGTCCTATATTTATAGCAGTGTTATCTCCATGCTTAAACAGACTTAGTAATTCAATATTCTGATAGTCTGTAATTCCATATTCCAAGCACATCTGTTCTACATTGTTTAAGGGTGGATTAACTTCCAGTTCATCATCCCCACAGGAACTAACTCCCATGCTTAATGCAACCAATAATGAGGTCGCTAATAATCTAATTGTTCTCATGTTATTTAAAACAGATTAAGATATGTAAGCCTATTCCAACGTTAGCATTGTATCTGATGTCTAAACTATTTGCTGAAAAACCTTCAAATAGTTTGTCAAGTACAACCTTTGTACCAGATTTGAATGTGTTTCCAGATTTACGCAATTCCCCAAATGTACAATATGGTTTCTTCTCTGTGTTCCATGTTTCACCTCCAACAAGCCTCATGAATGAATCTTCAAACCAAATATTAAATTCATTGGTTTGGTCGTTGAAAGAAATATATGAGTTGTCAAATCCTTTACTTAAAGTAAGGCGCATATTTTCTGTATCAAACCAAATATTAGTATCATTGCCAAATAGTTCTAAAGCTCTAAGTGTCATAATCCTAACAACTTCTTCTGGCATTAATGGCAAAGGACATAGAGGAAATGGTCTATATTTGTCTATTTTACGATAGGTTTCTGCTTCTCGTTGAATATAGACTGCTTCCTTTGGTTCATTGTCTGGAACATATCTAAAGATTAGAATATTCTCAAGAAAGCATATTGAATTGAGTGCTTGGACTTGCCAATCTTCTAATGGAGCGTTATAAACATTCATATCAATATTAGATAATATCTCATTAACATTGATGTCGTTAGTTCTAAATCCAGCTTCATTAAAAGCTAAAATCCAATCGCTATTATCGTTATAGGTAGTCTTATTAGATTCTTTTATTAATAATGATAATAGTTTGAGGATAGAGATTCTATCTTCTCTATCTAAGACTTGAAACAGTTTTCTCATTGCGTATATTATGTTATGCGCTCACCTGTTCCCTATGGATAAGCTGTTATAATAAAAAAGGTGTGGGAACTATATCTGTCTTATCCTGTGATGGGGCTTCTCGCATTGCCTTGACTGTGGATAAAACAATAGCAACCCACACCAATTTTGACAATATCTAAAGCCTTACAGAATATATAAGGTAGGTATATATCAAATGGTGGGGTGCTATTGCTACCATCTTCACAGTCTGTTGAAATTTTGCGAGAATTTCATCACGAAGATAATTTCAATAACACCTTTCGTTAATTATGTCCTTCCAACTCCCCAACACATTAGTTCATTGGAATTGATGCAAAGATAATGAAAGGTTCTAAATTAATAGGCATGAAGTGTGGATTAATAGTAATTATTGTGTTACTAAACAGAGAATTAATGGAGTATTTAATCAGAGTTGCATCTGAATTCTCTAAATCCATGTGGGTATCAAATTCACTTCTCCCCATATAAGGACTAAATTCTGAATATTCTTACCTGCCTTGAATTATCATCTTCAAATCAGCATATTATTGGATATTCAAGAAGTGCTACCTGTAACATGATTAATAAGAGTTGAGATAGTTCTAAACTCTGTAAACTTATGGAATTGAAGTACTTCTATAAGGCTGAAATGCCAAACCTAAAGAATCAGACTTTAGATGTATCTAAGCTCAATATTTCATGGATTTGGGACAGAACCATTCAGACCATTATAAAGATGTATCTTAATAATCCTGTCCCAATTCATTAGAAGCTCAAACAGTCATAAGTCTGTAAGATTTCTTCCTGCCTTAATCCCAAGTATCTTTTAGTAATGGCAACAGAACTATGGTTGAACAGTTCCATCAGCTTTACTAAGGCAAGTTCAGCATTATCACTGTTCATGTTATAGACCTGCCTACCAAATGTCTTTCTAAGAGAATGGCAACTAAAGTTCTTAATCTTTAATCTGTACTTCTTCTTCACCTCTTTAAGAATGATATTGATTCTCTGAACTGTGAAGATAGTGCCTTTCTGACTTATAAGAATTGGCGCATTGATTCCAACTGGATTTATATGCTCGTAGCACTCTTTGATATGCTGCTGTAATTGGGGGTTCAGTCTGATAGTTCTTATCTTGCCTGTCTTCTTCTCAATTACTGTAAACTCGTCAGTACCTAATATCTGCTTCCATCTTAGAGATAGAATATCAGATATTCTTAATCCTGTGAAGCATCCCAAACTAATAAGGAGTGAGATTTTATAATTCTCGTCTTTGGCTAACTTCCTTATGAGGTTCATTGCATCAGACCAAACAAGATAGTCTGCGGTTGTGCTTGAATATTTAAGTGACATAATGTTCTGTTTTATAATGAAACGAATAGAAGTGAATGTTAATCCTGAGTTGGATTTACTAACTCACTGATTACTAAAGAAACATTTATTTTTATCCAAAGTGAATATGATAAGGACACCCAACTTAGAAATTGAGTGCCCTCTACCTTATTATAATTCTCCCTCGTCAGAGAAGCTGTAATATCCTGCATCTGTAAGTATGAGGTGGTCTAAGACTTTTATCCTCATAAGTTGTGCTGCATCTTTAACCTGCTTAGTAATCTCCATATCCTGCCTACTTGGTTTCAGATTACCGCTTGGGTGGTTATGGGCAAGGATAATGGCTACTGAATTGGTGAGCAATGCAGCTTGTAGAATAACTCTGACATCAGCACAAGTTTCAGTAATTCCACCCTCTGAAATAAGAGTATATCCTAAAACTTGGTTGGCTTGGTTCAGAAACAAGACTTTGAAATATTCCTTGTAACAGATAGTTCCCTCCTTATATGTAGGAAGTAAGTATTTATAAGCGTCCTCTGAACTGACTACCTTATATATATTCTTGAATTTGGGTTTGTAGGACAGTTCCACTTCACCCACAGTATAATCTATATCCATAATGTATGATATTTAATAGGTTGGTAGAAATAAAGAAAGGACAACTAACAGAATAGCTGCCCTTTCCTCTCAATCAACAATCCACTCAGCCCAAGAACCAAGCGTATTCACTATCTCCTAATTTGGCACGTTGAATGCCTTGTACAAACTCTGTACAGTTAAGATTCCTTTCCAAGAAGTTATCAATGTAACTTGACTTTACAGAACCATTGAGCAGGTTTAAGAGCTGCCAGCCTGTAATGCTGTCCCCTGTACTCTTGAAATTCACATCAGAAACGAATGCTCTACAAGCTGCATTAATTTGACTGTCTCCCAACAATAGACGAGGTAAGCGTTTCTGTTGGTTGGGTGTAAGAGCTTGATATAATCTCATCCTGCCTATTATCTGGCAGAACTCGCTTGTTGAGATTGACATCTGCCCAAGTGTCCTTAACAGATGCAGGTCTTTGGATGGGTTGTAAGCATGGAACAGATTCAATGCTGCTGCATATAGTTCCTGTACGCTTAGGACTTCTATCTTATCCTGTAAGCCGTCAGTAGTAAGCATTAAATTTGAGCACACACGATTACGAAAGCCTATGAAAATTTTAAATCTCTCAACAGACTTCTTACTGTATAGGTTAATCTCGTTATATGCCCTTACTCCACCAATGGATAATGCCAAACGATTACCGTATTCATCATGTACAATAGACGGGATTTCAAAACAGAAGCACATTCTCTGATAGAACAAAGTCTTCTCTTCATCTGTCAGTTCAGATGCTTTCTTACCTAATGCACTTGGGATTCTGCCATTGATAGGGTGTGGGATTCTAATCTCTGGCATATCAAACTGCTCCCCATGAAAGTAATCCTTAGCTGCATCCACTACTGCACCTATAAAGGATTGGTGGCTTATGGTTTCCTCCATTGATGCAAAACTTGGAATGATGCAGTCTTGTTGTAAGTGCTGCAAGGTTACTTCTTGCGTGTTGGCTTCAATGAAATGGTTTACTCTTTTGGGGGTTGCAACTTCTTCCACAATAATTGCTTCTTCTGCAAACTCACCCATGTTTAATGATTCTCTACGCTGTGCCATAGCTGGCATAATTACTAAATCTCTCATAATGAAATTGAATTAAATGGTTATTGATTGAATGGATTTAACAAGAACAAACCTAAAACACAAGTAAATTTCTTCGCTTGCATCTTAGGCTGTCCTATGTCTTTCCCTAAAGATTCTTTCAAAGGAAATGAGGAGCATTAGTAAATTATTGGCTGGCTGTGGCAATAGTGCATCGTGCCTGCTCTTGGATTAATAAGAATGCTTATTTCTGTCAGCTATCAGACTGCGTTTCTAAAGCATTCTTTTTATTTAAGAGCCATGAGGGGGGATAATAATGTAGTGTACCTCCTCGCTCGTTACACTATAAACTTATGTAATCATCTTATGAGATAGGTTTATGCTTCGCCTAAAGCCTCTTGGATGGATTTGATGGTTCGCAATCGCTTTAATTCTTTCACTCCAAGTTGGCGGTAAGCCCTGCCTAAAATAGGGTATTCATGTTCTATATCAATGGTTTGCAAGTCGAATGTCATTGAATTTGCTTTGATTTCACAATATCGTTTATGTAATTCTCTGAATGTTGGCTTTGCAATTAACTCCTTGACGAACTTCTCTGGAGCGATATGCCATTTACCTTTAGTTATTACTATTCCAGATTGGGCATAGGTTTCTCTTAATGATTTGTCTGATTGGTAAACAACTGTGGTAATATAGTAACTGTAAAGTTGTAATTTGGCTACCATATCATTGACTATAAACTTGTTCTCTTGATAAGATAGGTAAGATTCAACCCCAACTTTCTTAATCTCATTAACCTGCTGCTTGATTGCCTCTTTTGACAGCTTGGCATTATTAAGCATGTCAGCCCTTTCTTGCGCAGCCTTTACTTCCTTATCCACAATCTGCTCCATTTCTTCAAATGTTGTGTAATGGTCAGTAGCTTTAGTGTTGAAGATATGGACTACTTTATTTCTAAATGGATTGGACTTGGTTCTGATTCTTCCTACAATTTGAGGTATATCCATATCAATGCTGACCAATGTGTGTCTGTTCTGAACATTGCTGACCACAAAGCATAATCCTGTTTCAGAATGGAAGTCCACACCCTCAAATGATTTGGAAGTGATGAAGTTGAATTTCTTGGGAGCGTCAGCAGAACTTGATATAGTATATCCTTCCAAAGTTCTTCTATTCTTAGGATTATCAGCACAAATAATTCTATAATCATCCTCTGTTAATTGTGTCTGTTTAAGTATGGCTTTGATTTCAGTAACGCTGTTGATGAAGAAGTATGCTTCCTTGCTTTCAATGCCGTTTACATTTAGACAGCCTTTAGCTTGGTAGGTCTTAATGAACTTGACTGCTACCATATAAGGCTTGTTTGTATGGTAAGGATAAACAGTTATCTCGTCTGTTGTATTCCAATCAGCGATGTACTCTGGTATATCATTAAATATTGCTGGCTTCAAATTATTTGGAATAGGAGTAGCTGACAAGAAGCAATAGGATTTGAACTCTTTAAAGTGAGCCAACACCCCATTGATAGCCTTATCTCTGAATGAGTATTGTTTAAGGAAGTTGTGGTATTCGTCAATCATCAGTTTAAAGTCTTTAGGGTTGATGAACTCCATCAGCTTGTCTATCTTGTCATAGGTGCAGATAATCTTCTTCACTCCAACAGAAGACAGATAGTCCTTTAACGTCTTCTTTAGCTCTAAGGTGAAATTCCCATATAAGCCAAACAGATTATCAACAACAGGACTTAATCCTGCCCTGCGCTCATGTCTCTTCCAAAACTTCACATTGCCTTCTGCATCTTTAATTGGATAGCATTTGTTCTCAATCAGTTCAGTCGTTGGAACAGCGATGATATAATTCTCGTTATTGGTAAGTGCTATGGTAGTAGCACCGCAACCTGTCTTGACCTTATTAAAGATGCAGTTCATAGGGAAGTCCTTCATGATAAGGAATCCATCTTTCTCTTGAATATCTAACTTGGTTATCATATATTGTTGGCTTTTAAAAATCTGTTAGCTGTAACCCCAATTATAGAATCTTAGATATGACTAAAGTTTATATAATGGGTAACTTGAGATAGTTCTATAAGGCTGAAATGTCCAACCCAAGAATTTGGAATAGAGAAGCCCACCTGTCACATGGGCTGTCTGAAAGGTCATTCTTTTACTTGTTTTAGCAATTTAGCCAATGCTTCCTTATAGGATTTGGCTGCCATGCTCTGACCAAAAGTTGAGGTGAAGTATTTCTCCCAAGTTTCCTTATTAATAAGACTGATAGCCCTTATCACCTTATCAATGTTTCCACCGTCTGTATAAAAAGCTTTCAAGCCAGCTCCAAATCGTCCTGTAAATCTGTCTGATGTTAAGAATTGGTTGTCCTTTAATGCTTTCAAGACTTTATCCCCTCTTTCTTGGGTGTCCTTGTTGATTTGCACCTTACCAAAACTGGACATCTTTTTATAACCCTGCTGCAAGGATTTTATTTGTGTAGGTGTCAAGGTTGAAGTCCCAAACGTATAGATATTGAACAGGAATGCTGGAACTACCTTACTGTAGTCTTTCTCCTTTTTCTTATTGAGGATATAATCTGCATAAACGTTCCCTGTGCTAATGCTTGAAGCATAGAAATCTTCATTAGACCACTTTCTGCCATTGTTGCGCATAGAGATATAAGTTACTATATCCATATCCTCACAAGGAAGTTTGGCTTCTATATAGGTGGCTTGTTCTTCTTCAAGGTCGCTAAACATGAGTGCCATTGTCCTGTGCTGACCGTCAGCACAAACACCGTCATAGTTATCGTATTCTTCTGGCGACACAGGGGTCAATTTGATTTCAAAACTGCTGATAACAGGTTCGCCATTTCCATTCTTGCGAATAAGGGTAGGCTTGTAAAGTGCCCTGTCACCTAATTTATCCTTGACTTCCTGCATGGGGAAGTATTCAACGGGCATGGTCTTAATGAAGCCGTATGCCTTAATCTTGTTGTAAGATTCAACTACGTTGGTCTTGTCAATCTCTTTACGGTTTCCCTCAATGAACAGTAATTTTAAGTTTTGCATAATATTTACGTCTTTCAGTGATTAGTCTGTGGCAACGTGCCTGTCAGCTTTCTGAAAGCGGTGCAAAGATATATCCATTAAGTGAAGTATATAAGAGTAAGTTTTATTAATTTAAAGTTTCTCTACTGAATATCATTAAGTTAGCATTTGATTAAGCGTAATGTTGAAGTCTTTGAAAGCCCTCATCAAGCTGTCGAATGTAATGTTATTGTCTTTAGTGCAGACATATGCAGGGGCTCCCATGAGCAATTTGCAGAGATATAAAGTACATAGGGCTAAGTCTCTTTCTGCTTGTACAAATTTTACATCCTCTGGCTTCTTTACTTTGATGGGAAGATAATCCAACAATGTCTTGACCAAAGAATATTGGATAGTGCGCTCTCGTACTCTTTTATTCGCTCGCTCCACAAGATAGTGTGAAACCTGTTCATGGGAAGAATAAAATTCAAGCATAGAGTGAATGAATAGGGAGTTCTCGAACTCGAAGTTCTTGCCATCTACTTTGATATTCATTTTTAGTTTGGCATTGGGCTGTTCCCTTAAGATGGAGAGAATATTGTTTACCTTGCTAATCCCTGTGGTTATTTGGTTCTCGCTCCACACTTTGATGATGTGGTATAAGAATGCAATGAACTCAAAGGTTGGTTGGGGTTGTAACTCTAATTTGTTGATAGCCTCTTGTATCAGTGTGAAATTATAAAACTCATCTTCTGTAAATGGCAGCTCCTTTAAATATGTATTGCGACTACGATAGTATGCGAATGGTGCTTGAAGCGGCTGGTAATCGTCTCCATTAAATAGTGGGAAGTTCCTGCAATAGATTCTGATATATTCTATACTGTCAAGAATAGATGCAACATCTTCTTGCTGGTATTCACGCTTGAAATCATCTTCCATGCTTTGCTCCATTTCAGCCAACAATCTTCTGTCCATCTTGGGGAGAATATTCTGTTCTTCTATATTTGGGTTATCTTCCATAAGTACTTCCTGCTCCAATTCTGCGCAAAATTAAAAAATAATCCCCACCTGCATTGCTACAAGTGGGGGATTTGTGGGTAGGATATGCTTTAGTAATCAGAATCTCCTGTAAACGTATCCATGAGTTTATCCATCTGCTCACCTATGCACTTGTCTATTAGCTTTGCATAGTGGGCGGTCATTCGTGTATTGGTATGTCCCAACATCTTAGAAACAACTTCCAGAGATATGTTATTAGCCAAAGTGACCGTACTTGCAAAAGTATGGCGGCTTGTGTGGAAGCAAATTCGTTTATTGATTCCACAGAATATAGCTATATCTTTTAGATACTTGTTTATGTCCGCAGGGTCTTGAATAGGGAGTAGTTTCTCTCCACCCTTGTACTTATCTAATATCAGCTTGGCAATAGGAAGTAGGGGAATGCGTGATAGAACTCCTGTCTTAACCCTACGTTTCTTAATCCATATTCTGCCTGCACTATCTTTTTCAAAGTGTTCTGGTGTCAAGGTCTTAATATCAATGTAGCTAAGCCCAGTGAAGCACCCAAAGAGGAACATATCTTTAGCTCGTTCCAATCGTGGCAGCGGAGTATCAAAGTTGATTATCTTCCTCAATTCTTCTTCATCCAAGAAATCAACTTCTACAGGTTCGCGTTCTACTTTATAAGCATTTACAGAATTGTAGGATATATAAGAGTTGGCAACAGCTAAATTTAGCAACTTCTTTAAGAATTTTAAATGCTTGGTGCAGGAGTTTTGTCCCATCTTCTTCTCTCCTAAAAGGTAGGCATGGAATCCTTGAATGAAACCTAAGTTTACCTCTCTTAAATATAAGTCCTTACGCTCATATTTCTTCTGAATAAACTCTTTGAATAATCTGCCTGTATATTCAAACACCCAATAAGTGGCAGGGGCAACAGTTTTACCTACCATTGCTTTGCGCTCTGTATTATGTTCGTTCAGAACATCCAATAAAGTCTTCTCGTTCAGAGCTTCCACCTTGTCTGTGATAGCTTCTTTTAATAGTTCAGCAGTGATAAGGTAGCCCTTTTGAAGTAGCTCAATTTCTTTTTGATATATCTTATTCCGTAGTTGAATCAGATAACCGTTGATTAGCCGCGCTTCTTCACTCTTGCCTTTTACAGCTTGCTTCTCTTTGTTCCAATCAGTAGCAGATATGTGTTTGCCTGTACTAAAGTAGATTCTCTTTCCGTTAGTGGTGATTGAAACCTCAATAGGTGATAGACCTTTCTTGTTTTGCTTACTTTCTCTTAGTGAAAAGTAAACCATTGTACAATGTTTCTCCATTTTAAATTAAATGTTATATGGAGTGTATCGCATTGTATTATAGTTGATTATGCCAATTCTTGCAGCCGTTTTTAAAGAATGGCAAATTCGGCTGCAAATCGGCTGCAAAAGTAACCTGTTTATGGTTTGATTTGAGGGGTAATTGACTACTCTTTACATGAGTTGTTTGGACTTAAAATAAAGCAGGATTTATCTTGTTATCTCCTTACTGATTCACCATTCATTCGCTCCAAATAATGAGTGATGCAAGGTGCTTCAATCTGTTATCCAAGCCAAGTTACCACAAATAAAAAACTCCTGCAACCACAAGGATTACAGGAGTTTATCTGTATGAAGTAACTTAAATTACTTGCTCAAAGCAGTAGCCACGTCAACAGCACAAGCCACTGTACATCCTACCATCGGGTTGTTACCGATACCCAGGAATCCCATCATTTCCACGTGAGCGGGAACTGATGAAGAACCAGCGAACTGAGCGTCACTGTGCATACGGCCCATCGTGTCTGTCATACATAAACTCGTGACGGTTTAGGAATATACAATATATTGTAATTTGCTATTATATAATATGTTATGCTCTTATTTTTATTAACTAGATGTATATTGGTGACGGTAATTTATTTGTTCCGTCACTGTGACGTCACAAATAATAGAGTATGATAAATAAGAGTAATTATACATTGTCATTTACTGTTAGAGCAAGTAAAATGAATAAAGCAGGCAAAGCACCTATTGAGGTATTAATATCTGTGGGAGAAGAACGTACTGTATTTTCTACAGGTAAGTTAGTGACATTAGAAAGTTGGAATAAAGATAAGCAGTGCGTACGTGGTACAAATTCAGAAGCCACGGCTTTAAATGAATTTCTTAAAAATTTAAGAGTACGGATTTATGAAGAGGAAATAAAATTGGTAAAGCATGGTTTTGCTGTAACCGCTGTATTACTTCGTGATGCACTATTAAATAAGGTGGAATTAATAAAACCTTAAATTAGCAGACTTGTTATTTTTACAATAAAGCAAGTCATTGGATAACAATAAATTATCCAATGCTTGC
>ENA-ORLY01004143-ORLY01004143.1-human-gut-metagenome-genome-assembly--contig:-NODE-4143-length-10758-cov-2.825391_pt1 | contig 10758 bp, 10 predicted proteins | sample MGYA00243071_ERZ508832 | MGnify/ENA primary metagenome ERZ508832 (study PRJEB26277, sample SAMN04329777) | human gut metagenome | biome: human-associated habitat | host: Homo sapiens | place: USA...
ATATTGTTTTTAAGGGGCTTAATGATTCGCAAGTTTATGCCAAGGAGTTACTCAAACTGCTTCGCGGACTGGATTGCCGGATGAACCTGATCCGTTTCCATTCTATTCCGGGAGTAGCCCTTGAAGGAGCCGATATGGATACAATGACCCGTTTCCGTGACTATCTGACCACGCACGGGCTTTTCACTACCATTCGTGCTTCGCGGGGAGAGGATATTTTTGCGGCATGCGGTATGCTGTCGACTGCGAAACAGGAGGAAAATAATAAAAGTTAATATAAAAATCGAACATCATGAAAAAGTACTTTTTTTATTTAAGCATGGCTCTGGTAGCCTTCGTAGTTGCTTCTTGTGGATTAAAGGGGAATCATACCTCTAGCGGTCGTCCGTATGAACTGTTGGTTGTAGTAGATGCGGGAGTGTGGGACCGTGCCGCCGGAAGGGCCTTGCATGATGTGCTCGATACAGATGTGCCCGGACTTCCGCAATCGGAACGTTCGTTCAGGATCATGTCTACTTCTCCCAAAGATTTTGATGCGATCCTGAAGTTGGTGCGCAACATTATTATCGTAGATATACAGGACATTTATACCCAACCTAAATTCAAGTATGCCAAGGATGTATATGCATCTCCCCAGATGATTTTGACTATTCAGGCTCCGGACGAGGCATCGTTTGAGAAGTTTGTCGAAGAAAACAAGCAGACGATTATCGACTTCTTCACTCGCGCTGAAATGAACCGTCAGATTACTTTGCTGGAGGAAAAGCACAACAACTTTATCTCAAATAAGGTAGATAGTCTGTTTGGCTGCGATATCTGGATACCTTCCGAACTGAATAACTCCAAGACGGGGGAAGACTTCTTCTGGGCTTCTACCAATACCGGTACTGCCGACCGTAACTTCGTGATGTACTCTTATCCTTATACGGATAAGGATACGTTTACTAAAGAATATTTTGTCCATAAACGTGACTCTGTGATGAAAGCCAACATTCCCGGATTCAAGGAAGGCGTTTATATGGCAACCGACAGCTTGCTGACGGATGTCCGCCCCATCAATGTGCAGAACAGCTACACGATGGAAGCGCGCGGGCTGTGGCGCATGAAGGGTGACTTTATGGGTGGTCCGTATGTGTCGCATACCCGTCTTGACGAGAAGAACCAACGAATCATTACAGCAGAAATATTTGTCTATTCACCTGATAAAATGAAACGCAACCTGGTTCGCCAGATGGAAGCCTCTCTGTACACGCTGAAACTTCCGAACGAAGTTCAGCAGAACCAGATTCCATTGGGAGAGGAAACTAAGGAAGCGGAACAAACTAATAAATAAAAACATGGAAGATAACAAAATAAGAATCGGCATTACCCAAGGAGATATCAACGGGGTAGGTTATGAAGTGATCTTGAAGACATTCTCAGACCCTACCATGCTTGAGCTATGTACTCCGATTATCTACGGTTCACCTAAAGTAGCGGCTTACCATCGTAAAGCACTGGATGTACAGGCTAATTTCAGCATTGTCAACACAGCTTCCGAAGCCGGATACAACCGTCTGAGTGTAGTGAACTGTACAGATGACGAAGTGAAAGTGGAATTCTCCAAACCCGATCCCGAAGCAGGTAAGGCTGCATTGGGTGCTTTGGAGCGTGCCATAGAAGAGTATCGTGAGGGGCTGATCGACGTCATTGTGACAGCTCCGATCAACAAACATACCATTCAGTCGGAAGAGTTCTCTTTCCCCGGGCATACGGAGTATATTGAAGAACGTCTGGGCAATGGAAACAAGTCACTGATGATCCTGATGAAAAACGATTTTCGTGTGGCTTTAGTAACGACGCATATTCCGGTAAGGGAGATTGCTACAACAATCACCAAGGAACTGATTCAGGAAAAGCTGATGATTTTCCATCGTTGTCTGAAACAGGATTTCGGTATCGGTGCGCCCCGTATTGCAGTGCTTTCACTGAATCCTCATGCAGGAGACGGCGGACTGCTGGGTATGGAAGAACAGGAAATCATTATCCCTGCCATGAAAGAAATGGAAGAGAAAGGAATCCTTTGCTACGGTCCTTATGCGGCCGACGGTTTTATGGGTTCGGGCAATTATACTCATTTCGACGGTATTCTGGCGATGTACCATGATCAGGGATTGGCTCCGTTCAAAGCCCTGGCTATGGAAGACGGTGTGAACTATACCGCCGGACTGCCGGTTGTACGTACCTCTCCGGCTCATGGAACAGCCTATGACATCGCCGGTAAAGGACTGGCCAGCGAAGACTCTTTCCGCCAGGCTATTTATGTAGCGATTGATGTATTCCGCAACCGCCAGCGCGAGAAAGCGGCACGGGTAAACCCGTTGCGGAAGCAGTATTACGAGAAACGGGACGATAGTGATAAACTAAAACTGGATACAGTAGACGAAGATTAAAAACGAGTGATGACGAGAGCAGAGATACAACAAGTGAAACAGCGTTTCGGTATTATTGGAAATACTGAAGCATTGTCGCGCGCCATAGATGTTGCCATTCAGGTAGCTCCTACCGATTTGTCTGTGCTGATTACCGGAGAAAGTGGAGTCGGAAAAGAAAGTTTTCCGCAGATTATTCATCAATATAGCCGGAGGAAGCATGGACAGTATATTGCTGTCAACTGTGGTGCTATTCCGGAGGGCACGATTGATTCCGAACTGTTCGGGCATGAGAAGGGTGCGTTTACCGGTGCGATTGGCGAACGGAAAGGGTACTTTGGCGAAGCCGACGGTGGTACTATTTTCCTTGATGAAGTAGGGGAGTTGCCGATGCCTACCCAGGCGCGTTTGCTCCGTGTGTTGGAGAGTGGCGAGTTTATAAAAGTAGGTTCGTCCAAAGTGCAAAAGACGGATGTTCGTATTGTGGCAGCTACCAATGTCAATCTGACACAAGCGATTGCAGAAGGACGTTTCCGTGAAGATTTATATTACCGGTTGAATACGGTGCCTATCCAAATACCGCCTTTGCGTGAACGTGGTGACGATGTACTTTTGTTGTTCCGTAAGTTTTCCGCAGACTTTGCAGAGAAATACCGGATGCCTGCTATCCAGTTGACGGAGGATGCGAAGAAAGAGTTATTGGCTTACCCGTGGCCCGGCAACGTTCGTCAGTTGAAGAACATCACCGAGCAAATATCTATCATTGAAACCAACAGGGAGATCTCTGCTGCTATCTTGCAGAATTATCTTCCTGCACAAAATACGCAACGTCTTCCCGCGCTGATGGGAACGCGTGAGAGTAAAGGCTTTGAGAGCGAACGGGAGATTCTTTATTCTGTTCTGTTCGATATGCGCCAGGAAGTGGCGGAGCTGAAGAAGATGGTGCACAACCTGATGGCGGAACGTGCCGGACAGGTGGGGCAGGTAGGGCAAATGGGAACGGTGGTTACTACTCCGGTAGTGACGGCACATCAACCTTCGGTACCTGCTATCATTCACACCATGCAGCCTACGGTTTGCAAGGATGACGATGACATACAAGACACGGAAGAATATGTAGAAGAATCTCCTTTGTCACTGGACGAAGTGGAGAAAGAAATGATACGCAAGGCACTTGAGAGGCATCATGGAAAGCGGAAGAGTGCGGCCAAGGACTTGAATATTTCCGAGCGTACACTTTATAGAAAAATAAAAGAATATGAATTGGATTAAGAAAATAATACGCCCTTTGCTACTGTTCGGCTTGCCGTTGGTAGTCATTGCGTGCACTGTTTCCTATAAGTTTAACGGATCGTCTATCAATTATGATAAGGTAAAGACCATTTCGATAGCCGACTTCCCGATCAAGTCGGAGTATGTATATGCTCCGTTGGCAACCAAATTCAATGAGGACCTGAAAGATATCTTCATCCGGCAGACCCGTCTGCAACTGCTCAAGCCGAGTCAAAATGCCGACTTGCAGATTGACGGAGAAATCACAGGGTACAATCAGTACAACCAGGCAGTATCTGCCGACGGTTATTCTTCGGAGACGAAGTTGACTATCACCGTCAATGTGCGTTTTGTCAACAACACCAATCATGCCGAAGACTTTGAACAACAGTTTTCTGCGTTCCGTACCTACGACTCTACCCAGTTGTTGACTGCCGTACAGGACGGATTGATTGCTGAAATGTCTAAAGAGATCACCGACCAAATTTTTAATGCAACTGTAGCAAACTGGTAATATAAATGACTTCTGTTAACTTTCAACAATGGATTCAGCATCCCGAGACGCTGAATAGGGATACTTTGTACGAACTGCGCAATCTTCTTGCGAGGTATCCGTATTTTCAGTCACTTCGTCTGTTGTATCTGAAGAATCTGTATATTCTCCATGATATTAGTTTCGGTGGAGAACTGCGGAAAGCAGTTCTTTACATTGCAGACAGACGGCAGTTGTTCCGGTTGATTGAAGGTGACCGCTATGATGTGCAGGCGCGGAAAAAGGGAGTACCTCTCACGGAGGTGCTGAAAGACGAACCGTCCGTAGACCGCACATTAGCATTGATCGACGCTTTCTTGTCCACAGTACCCGAAGAGGTGACTGCCCGGACCAGTTTCGACTATTCGATGGATTACACCTCTTTCCTTTTGGAGGAGACTCCGGCCACGGAACAGCCGGCTGAAGAAACGCCCAAACTCAAAGGCTTCGAACTGATTGACGATTTTATAGAAAAGAGCGAGAGCGACTCTCCCCTCTGCATGAAACCTTTAAGAGAAGAAATGCCATCTTCGCCAACCTCTTCGGACGAACTTACCGAAGAAGAAACGATAAAGGAAGAAGAGGAAGATGACAGCTGTTTTACGGAAACTTTGGCAAAAATCTATGTTAAACAGCAACGATATTCAAAAGCTCTTGAAATAATTAAAAAATTAAGCTTGAAATATCCAAAAAAAAATGCTTACTTTGCAGACCAAATCAGATTTTTGGAGAAATTGATTATTAACGCTAATTCAAAATAACTAAAAATGTACTTATTATTCGTTATCTTAATGGTTATTGCAGCCTTGTTGATGTGTTTCATCGTGCTGATTCAGAACTCAAAAGGAGGCGGACTTGCTTCTGGTTTCTCTTCATCTAACGCCATCATGGGCGTGCGCAAGACTACAGACTTTCTGGAAAAAGCAACATGGGGCCTGGCCATCTTTATGGTTGTAATGAGCATTGCTACTGCTTATGTAGTTCCTCGCTCTGCTGTTGCTAAAGACGCAGTGTTGGAACAGGCACAGAAAGAACAACAGACTAACCCGTATAACTTACCCGCAGGTACGGCTGCGCCGCAAACTGAAGCTCCTGCTACCAATGCACCTGCTACAGAAACTCCGGCACCGGCTACTGAAACTCCTGCTCCTGCAGCAGAGTAATTCACTCCGTCGTCAAGTAAGACTTTGGGGTAAAACCATTAATGGGAAGGTGCAGACGGATGCTGCATTTCTTTGATATTTAAGTGCGGATTACGCAGATTACACGGATTTTCAATGTTCCGCGTGGTCAGTGTAATCCGCACTTAACTTTTTCTTGTAAAAACAATCTCTTTGTGATAGAAACAAACGAGATTTAACTACCTTTGTTGGCTGTATAAGATTATTAACTACTTTTTTAAATATAACAATGACAGAACATTTGAAACAGAAATTGAATGACTCCGCCGTACTCCGATGGAGTGTTCTAGCATTGGTCGCATTTACTATGCTATGCGGCTATTTCCTCACCGACGTAATGTCTCCTCTAAAACCCATGCTTGAGAAAGAACTACTATGGGACAGTCTTGATTATGGTTTCTTCACAAGTGCTTACGGGTGGTTTAATGTATTCCTATTGATGCTGATCTTCGGTGGTATCATTTTGGATAAGATGGGAGTTCGTTTCACCGGAATGGGGGCTTGCTTATTGATGGTGTTTGGTTGTGGATTGAAATACTATGCGATTTCTACTACTTTTCCGGAAGGTGCCATGCTCTTCGGATTCAAAACACAGGTGACGTTGGCTGCATTGGGATATGCTATCTTTGGTGTAGGTGTGGAGATTGCTGGTATCACTGTTTCCAAGATTATAGTGAAATGGTTCAAGGGCAAGGAAATGGCATTGGCTATGGGACTTGAAATGGCTACGGCACGTATCGGAACAACTCTGGCAATGGCGCTCACGGTTCCTTTGGCCGACTTTTTCGGATCTACGGATGAGAGTGGCACATTCCATACAAATATTCCTGCTCCGATTTTGTTTTGTCTGATTATGTTGTGCGTGGGTACGATTGCTTTTTTCCTTTATACTTTCTATGATAAGAAGTTGGATGCTTCTTTGGATGCAGAGGGATTGGAACCGGAAGAACCGTTCCGTATGAAAGATATTGTGTATATTATTACCAATAAAGGATTCTGGTTGATTGCATTACTATGTGTATTGTTCTACTCGGCTGTATTCCCCTTTATCAAGTATGCTGCCGACTTGATGGTGCAGAAATATAACGTAGATCCGAAGTTGGCGGGAACGATTCCCGGATTGTTGCCGATTGGTGCGATTATCCTGACTCCGTTGTTCGGCTCGCTTTATGACCGTATCGGTAAGGGAGCCACATTGATGATAATCGGATCAGTGATGCTTATTTTTGTGCATACGATGTTTGCTCTGCCTATACTGAATATATGGTGGTTTGCTACTATCATCATGATTATATTGGGATTTGCCTTCTCGTTGGTGCCTTCAGCTATGTGGCCGTCTGTTCCGAAGATTATTCCGGAAAAACAGTTGGGTACCGCATACGCATTGATTTTCTGGGTACAGAACTGGGGATTGATGGGTGTTCCTTTGTTGATCGGATGGGTGTTGAATACTTATTGCAAAGGTCCGGTAGTAGACGGTGCACAGACTTATGACTACACGTTGCCGATGACTATTTTTGCTCTTTTTGGTGTGCTTGCTCTGATTGTGGCTTTGATGTTGAAGGCAGAGAACAAGAAGAAGGGATACGGTCTGGAAGAGGCGAATATCCAAAAGTAACTGGGAAATTCAATACCTAAAGTAACAAAGGAATTTTGTATCAAGGTGTAAACAAAAGGGTATCAGTATGAATACTCTGAAATAAAAAATAAGAAGTATGGCTGCCAAAGAGAAAATCAACCTGTTAGAGGTCATTCCCTGTCGCAGTGAACATATTACAGCAGAAAGGGAAGGGGAGACAATTGTGCTCTCCTTTCCCCGTTTTAAATATCCGTGGATGCAACGCTTCCTTGTGCCGAAAGGAATGTCGAAAGAACTTCATGTGAAATTGGAAGAACACGGTACGGCTGTATGGGAACTGATAGATGGAAAACGCAATGTTCGTGAGATTATAGAAAAACTCGCAGACCATTTTCAAAATGAAGAGGGCTACGAGTCGCGTGTATCGGCTTATCTTTCTCAAATGCAGAAAGATGGATTTATAAAACTGGTGATACCAGTCGTATAAATAGGAACTTATTATTATTTATTTGATAAATACAGCCCAAAGTATGACGGCAATTGCTATCAGGACTCCCATGATAATAAGCGTTCCCCAAACAAAATAATTGCTGTCTTTCTCTTTCTTTTTCTCCGAGTCGTGGATGATACGTTCCATTTCTTCGGGAGTGGTATTGGGTAGTGGATAAGGTTCGTTTGCACGGTTTAAATGCTTCAACTTGTCGTTAGCACGTTCACGACGTAGGCGGGAAGCTTCCCGTCCCTCTTTTATTCGGCGTATCATGTCGAATGCATGTCCTTCACCAACCATATTCTTTGTTTTTTAGAAGTTCACTTTCTCGTTTTTCTATTTCCCTTCTTCTCTGTCCACTTTGAGCAATCCTCCCGTATTCGGATCAAAATAAACTTTGATGGTAGAATTCTTGTTGAACAAAACCGGAGCCAGATATTCTATCACACCAAATTGAGTAATAGGAAGTTCACCTTCGTAAAGTTTCTTTTTGCCGTCGGTCAATGTAACCATAGCTTGTCCGGGTACGTTGTAGGCGATTCCATCCAAATCTTTCTTCTTCTTACCATCTTCCTGTGGTATCTTGACCGATTTCAGGTCTTTCAGACTGATATAAAACGGAGTTCCTGCCAAATCATTGTTGGCAACTACACCTAACTTCTTCGAGAAGCGGAAAGCAACTTCATTGTTGAATTCCTTGTCAGGGGTAAGGCGGACAGTGAATGTTCTCTCTTCCTTGTTGCAGGTGCCGGAGAACATTTGCGTCATGGCTTCTTCCTGTGCATTCAGATTGTCGAGCATAATCTTAAGCTGTGCTCCGTCTGAAGGCATATTGTCAGCCTGTCCGCGCAATAAGGCATTTTTGCTTTCGCGGATGTTATAGATTTCTTTAGCCACCAGTTCGGCCATCTTGGCGGTAGAGCTAGCCATCAGAATCTCTTCGGTCAGGAATTCACGAGGATTTGCTTTCTTTTGGAGGACTGTGGGAGCGGGAGCGGCTTTTTTGCCTACACTGCTGTTGCTGTAAGGAACATTGATCGTTTTCACAATGCCATCCTCTGTCAGTTCCATGAGCGGTGCTACTGTCTTATCCTTCAATTTTACGAAATACGTCGTTTCGCTGTTGGGCACACCTACGGATTTCACTTTTACGCTAGCCAGTTCCCAGTACTCTTCAGGGTCGGCGGAGACGTTGGTCAGTCGTAGGTAACGATCAGCATATTTGCTGAATTCTCCGGGAGTATAGTTGACTTTGTTGGCTTTTATTTCAAGTTCTATTTGGGTTTTGGGAAGACTGTAAACCACTCCATAGTCTTTTCCTCGGGTAACCCCTGTCAGTACTTCGGTTTGTGCATAGGCGGACGTTGTCATAAGTAGTCCTGCTGCTATAATCAACTTTTTCATATTCGGTTCTTTTTAACTGGTTTTGAAAACAAAGTTAATGAAGTTATTGAAAAAACTGTAAGTTCTTAACTTTTATTCGCTTACAAGTCGCCATGCTGTCGGCAGACAGGTGATAATATCGCTTGCGATCATTCCGATCATTCCTTGCTTCTTTTGAGCGACATCGCCCGCCAATCCGTGAATGTAAGTGCCGATTTTAGCGGCTTCCTCGGTGGGGTAACCTTGGGCAAGCAGTGCCAGGATTACTCCGGTCAGTACGTCACCGCTACCTCCGGTTGCCATTCCCGGATTTCCGGTTGGGTTGAAGAAACATTTACCTTCGGGGGTGATGATGGCGGAGTAGGCTCCTTTTAAAATAATGTGGACATGGGCGGCACGGGCCAGTTCGCAAGCCTTCATCAGACGTTCGTAAGAGTCCTGGCATTTGCCGGTCAGACGTTCCAGTTCTTTCGGATGCGGGGTGAGGATGGAACCCTTCGGCAGGTGGGTAAGGGCATGACGGTGGTTGGCGAGGATATTAAGAGCGTCGGCATCTACTACAACAGGAGTCAGGCAGTGTTCCAGTTGTTCCAATAAGGCAGCTTCCGTTTCCTCGTTTCGTCCCAGTCCCGGACCGATGCCGACTGCTTGATAGTCGTCCGTGTCGGTAGGTACGGCAAAACAGGTTTCGTTGATGTCGGTTTCTACGATTGCTTCGGGTATGGAGGTCTGCAAGATGTCGTTGTTGCACATTGGCGCATGAACAGTCAGCAGCCCTACTCCCGAACGGAGGCAGGCGCGGGCAGCGAGAACAGAGGCTCCTGCCATTCCTTTTGAACCGGCAATCAATAGTGCATGGCCGAAGTTCCCCTTGTGGGCAAACTGTTTGCGTGGCTTGATGAGTGAACGGATTTCTTCTATTTCCAACATTTCGTAGTTAGTCTCCATCTCTTCAATACCGTCTTCGCTCAATTGGATATCCAGCACTTCCCATTCTCCGACAAATTCAGTGTTCTCTGCGAAAAGAAAGGCGAGCTTCGGCAGTTGCAGACTGAAAGTTACGTCGGCACGGATAATATTAGCTTTTACGTTGAATGTATTTTCTTCTCCCATCAGTCCGGAAGGAATGTCGATGGCTACTACCATGGCAGGGGAGGAATTGATGTATTTCACTACGGCAGCGAATCCGCCGCTTAACGGTTTGTTCAGGCCTGAACCGAATAATCCGTCGATTACCAGATGGTCGGGCGTCAGGGCGGGAGGTACGAATTGGGTACTGATTTCGTGGAATTTTACTTCTTCCATCATTTCTACCAGTTCTTTATTGGTCTGGCAGTCGGGTGAAAGTTCTCCTTTCGTGTTGAAGAGAAATACCTCGATTTTATATCCTTTTTCAGCCATCATGCGGGCTACGGCGAGAGCATCTCCGCCATTATTCCCCGGTCCGGCAAAGATAGTGACCGGCGTTTCCGTATTCCATCTGTCTGTGATGGCTTTTGTTAATACGGTTGCTGCACGTTCCATCAGATCGATTGATGCAATAGGTTCGTTCTCAATGGTATAAGCGTCCAATTTCTTGATACTGCTGCTTGGAAATATTTTCATTGCGATGTTCTTTTAGTTTTCGGATTACAAATGTACATGATTCTTCTGACTTTTCCCGTTTGTTGTGGGAAGAAAACCATAATTGCAACTTTTAATTCATCATTAGTTCTATCTTTTGGTCAAAGAAATATCTGCTTTTAAACTATTAAGTGTTAGAATAACTCCGCTAAAAAATAATTCAATGCTGCACCATTATGAACTTACTTTTATTTCTCCCTGAAAAAGATTTCTGGTTCTTCGTCAAATTTGGTGGTAATCTCTTTTTTATTTCACCGGTCTTCTTCTTTCTTAATCCTATTAAAAGT
>ENA-ORLY01004148-ORLY01004148.1-human-gut-metagenome-genome-assembly--contig:-NODE-4148-length-10740-cov-3.223389_pt1 | contig 10740 bp, 10 predicted proteins | sample MGYA00243071_ERZ508832 | MGnify/ENA primary metagenome ERZ508832 (study PRJEB26277, sample SAMN04329777) | human gut metagenome | biome: human-associated habitat | host: Homo sapiens | place: USA...
CCTCTTTAGCTCAGTTGGCCAGAGCACGTGATTTGTAATCTCGGGGTCGTTGGTTCGAATCCGACAAGAGGCTCAGATAAGACACATCTTAAAGAAGGAAGCTTATAAGTAGGCTTCCTTTTTCGCATTTTAGGCATAATATAGTTGCGCATTTGCATTAATATATTAATTTTGCTGATAAGAATTCAAAACTGCAGCATCATGGAAGAGAATAAGAATTTACTTTTAAAAGGCGCTATGACTTATGGTTTGGCCATGGGTATATATTGGGTAGTGAAATACATCTTTTTCATCTTCAGCGTTTCCGTCCCCTCCTTAAGTCTTGTCTATTGGCTATTGACGCTCGCCGTCCCTTTCATCGCCTACTACATGACGAAAAGATATCGGCACGACATCGGTGGAAGGATCAGTTTCTTTCATGCATGGAGATTCGGCACGATGTTGTATTTTTTCGCCGCATTGATCGTCTCGCTTGAATACTTTGTCTTTTATCAGTTCATCGCCCCGCCTGATTTCGTGGCAAATGCGATCGGGCAATTAACGACTGTACTAAAGGATAGCCAAGTCAGCTCGGAGATGATCGACTCGCTCAGCAAGATTCGTATCTCGCCAATCCACATGGCCATACAAGGAATATTTAATAACGTATTTTACGGCATCATACTTTCTATACCGGTAGCGGCTCTCTTGTGCAGGAACAATTCGACAGGTTCCATCACTGAAAACCGCTAAAAAGTTAATTACAGACAAATAATGGACATATCAGTTGTTATCCCGTTGTATAACGAAGCCGAGTCTTTACCCGAGTTATTCTCGTGGATAGAGCGGGTGATGAAAGAACATAATTATACCTATGAAGTCATTTTCGTGAATGACGGCAGTACGGATAATTCTTGGGAAGTGATCGAGGAGTTGAAGCAACGTTCTCCACACGTCCGGGGAATCAAGTTCCGTCGCAACTACGGTAAGTCGCCGGGATTGCATTGCGGATTCCAACGGGCTAAAGGTGACGTGGTCATTACCATGGACGCCGATCTGCAGGACAGCCCGGATGAGATACCCGAACTTTACCGGATGATCACCGAAGACGGGTACGATTTGGTATCCGGCTGGAAAAAGAAAAGATATGACCCGTTGTCTAAGACGATCCCCACGAAATTATTCAACGCGACAGCTCGTAAATTCTCGGGAATAAAGAACTTACACGATTTCAATTGCGGATTGAAAGCGTATAAGAATGTTGTCATTAAAAATATAGAGGTGTATAACGATATGCACCGTTACATACCTTATTTAGCTAAGATTGCCGGATTTCACAAGATTGGCGAGAAAGTAGTGAAACATCAAGCCCGCAAGTACGGAACTACTAAATTCGGGTTGGATCGCTTCGTGAACGGTTATCTTGATTTGATCACGCTTTGGTTTACTTCCAAATTCGGAAAGAAACCGATGCACTTCTTCGGTTTATGGGGAAGCGCTATGTTCTTCATTGGTTTTATCGCTCTAGTAATCGTACTCAGCATGAAATTGATCTCGATGTACTCTGGAGATCTAAGACCTTTGGTTACAAGTTCCCCTTATTTCTATATTTCATTGACAGCGATGATTCTGGGAACCCAGATGTTCCTAGCGGGCTTTATCGGGGAGTTGATTTCCCGCAATTCTCCGAATCGCAATAACTATAAAATAGAGGATGAGATATGAGTTTCCTAGAATTAGCGAGAAAACGTTGTTCTATCCGAAAGTATGCCCCCAAAAACGTAGAGCAAGAAAAGATTGATTATATCCTAGAAGCAGCTCGTTTGGCCCCTTCGGCGGTAAATTATCAACCTTGGTATTTTGTTTGGGTTCAAAGTGCGGAAGGAAAAGCTAAATTACAAGAATGCTATCCCCGGGAATGGTTCAAGCAAGCGCCTTATTACTTGATCGTTTGCGGAGATCATCAGCAATCTTGGAAACGGGGCGATCATAAGGATCATATGGATATCGATGCGGCTATCGCCACGGAACATATTTGTTTAGCCGCAGCCGAACAAGGATTGGGAACTTGCTGGGTTTGCAATTTCGACACGGAGCTTTGCCGGAAACATTTTAAAATTCCGGAAATGATCGAGCCTGTTGTATTGATACCGTTCGGCTATCCTTCCGACCCGGCATTATTCGATGAGACTCCAAAGAAACGTAAGCCTATAGAAGAAATTATTAAACGGGAATCATTCTAGTATGTTATACATTGAAGTTCTGCTACTAGCGATCGGCTTATCCATGGATAGCCTAGCAGTATCAGTTACCGGCGGCGCAGTTCTTAAGAGTAACTGCACCGCCGGTAATATTATTAAGATAGCGAGTGTGCTCGGTATATTCCAAGCCGGAATGACCGTGATCGGTTATACGATGGGATTAGGATTCGAAAAATACATTTGCGCCTTCGACCATTGGATCGCATTTACCCTCTTGCTTTACTTAGGTGGAAAAATGATATACGATAGCACGAAAGAAGAGGAGGAAGACGGGAAATTCGATCCTCTATGTAACCGGACATTATGCGGATTGGGAATAGCGACAAGTATCGATGCCCTCGCCGTAGGAATCTCTCTGGCGATCTTAAAATCACCACTCTTGCTGCAAGCCTCGACTATCGGTGTTGTCACCTTCGCTATCTCTGCCTTCGGTGTCTATTTCGGTAACCGATTCGGCAAGAGAATCGACTTGAAGCTGGACCTCATCGGAGGTTTAATCTTAATCGGTATCGGTACAAAAATTTTAATAGAGCATTTATTCTTTAGCTAGGGATACCTTATTGAATAAATAACCTTATACATTAATTAATAGACATGAAAAGCCAGCAATTACGAAAACTAGCGCCGGAGCTGGATTCACTCCGGCTAGGCAGCGGTTGGAAAATCGACGAATTGAGTAAACCGCAAATCATTGTAGAAAGCAGTTACGGACATAGCCATCCGGGAAGCGCCCATCTGGATAAATTGGTGGACGAGGCCGGAATCGGTATAAAGGAAAAGGGGGGACGTGCCGCAAACTACTTCGTCACCGATATTTGTGATGGAGAGGCGCAGGGACACGATGGTATGAACTACTCATTAGTCTCCCGTGATATCATGGCCGCCATGATGGAAATTCATGTAAAAGCGACTCCTTTCGACGCTGGTGTCTTTATAGCCAGTTGCGACAAATCCGTCCCTGCGCATTTGATGGCGATAGCCCGGCTAGATATGCCTGCTATATTCATGCCCGGTGGTATAATGAAAGCCGGTCCCAACCTACTCACGTTAGAACAAATCGGTACCTATAGCGCCCAATACGAGCGAAAGGAAATAACGGAAGAACAATTCATGGTTTATAAGCGTGACGCATGTCCGGATTGTGGAGCTTGCTCTTTCATGGGTACTGCCTCTACGATGCAAGTAATGGCAGAAGCGCTAGGCATCGCTTTACCGGGTTCCGCCTTGATCCCCGCCCATTTACCCGAGTTAAAAGAAACCGCCCGTAAAGCCGGAGAACATGCGCTCGGACTGGCGAGAGAAGAGTTAAAACCCTCCGATATCATGACGATACAAGCGTTTGAAAATGCGATCATGGTACATGCCGCCATAGCGGGTTCCAGCAACAGCCTGCTTCATCTTCCAGCTATCGCCCACGAACTGGGAATCCAGTTATCACCGGATTTGTTCGACAAGATACATCGTAAGATCCCCTACCTTTTAAATATACGTCCCAGCGGTTTTTGGCCCGGCGAATACTTCTGGTATGCGGGAGGCGTACCGGCGATCATGGAAGAAATCAAGGAATTCCTCCATCTCGATGTCAAGACCGTTACCGGCAGAACATTGGGAGAAAACTTAAAAGATTTACAGCTCAACGGCTTCTATGAGAATTGCCATAAATATCTTCCTGCCCTAGGAGTAAAGGTTGGCGATATTATCAAACCTCTTCATACACCGATCAAGGCACAAGGAGCCATCGCTATATTGAAAGGAAATTTAGCGCCCGAAGGGGCAGTCGTAAAACATTCGGCGATTTCACCCCGCTTGATGCAAGTCACCCTGAAAGCGAGGGTATTCGATTGTGAGGAGAACGCTATTGAGGCGGTATTACAAAAGAAAATCCATCCGGGAGAAGCGGTATTTATCCGTTATGAAGGACCGAAAGGAAGTGGAATGCCAGAAATGTTTTATACGACAGAAGCGATCGCCTCCGATCCTGAGTTGGTAGAGACCATCGCATTGATCACCGACGGTCGTTTCTCCGGAGCGACCCGAGGCCCGGCGATCGGACATGTATCCCCGGAGGCTTCCGAGGGGGGACCGATCGCCTTGGTAGAGAACGATGACTTGATCCGTATCGATATTCCAGCGAGAAGATTGGATATAATCGGTACCGGCGGTATCGAGAGAAGCGCGGAAGAAATAGAAAAGATCCTATCCGAAAGGCGTGCACATTGGATAAAACCAGAGTCACAATATAAAAAAGGAATCCTTGATATTTATACACACAATAGCGTCTCCCCCATGAAAGGGGCATATATGGAATTTTTTATGTAAGTTCGCGACATAAAATTTCATAATGATGCGCAAGAATATTTCCATATTAGTCAGCCTGTTGATCTTATCGCTTACGGCTTGCTCGGACAAGGGCCAATATTTCGAAGAGAGTGGTTCTGTTTTTCATACAAGTTACCACATCAAATACAAGGCCAAGCAAATCCTAACCGATAAGATCGACAGCGAGCTGCAACATTTTAACCTCTCCTTAAATCCTTTCAACCCCAACTCCACGATCGCTAAAGTCAATAATAACGAGGATGTGGAGGTAGACGAATGGTTTACCGAAGTATTCAATAAGGCGGAAGAAATCTCCAAAAAATCAGGAGGAGCTTTTGATATTACTTGCGCTCCATTAATTAATCTATGGGGATTCGGATTCAGTAAGATGGACAGCGTAACCCCGCAGATGATCGATAGCATCAAGGCTTTCGTCGGTTATCAAAAAGTAAGATTGGAAGGAAAGAAAATCATCAAAGAAGATCCCCGGATTCTATTGAATTGTTCGTCCATCGCAAAAGGTTATGCTTGCGATGTTATCGCCCGCCTGCTGGAAAAGGAAGGCGTAAAGAACTACATGGTAGAAATAGGTGGTGAGGTCACCATGAAAGGCGTAAATCAACAAGGTGACTGTTGGCGAGTCGGCATCAACAAGCCGGAAATAGGGACAAGTGGCGTAACAAATGATGTTGAAGAGATCGTACAATTATGCCAAAAAGGGGGGGTGGCTACTTCTGGTGACTACCGAAACTTCTACATCAAGGATGGTAAGAAATATGCCCATACGATCAATCCTGCGACCGGTTATCCCGCTGGACAAAATATTCTTAGTGCGACAATCGTGGCGGAAGATTGTATGACAGCAGACGCTTACGCTACGACTTTCATGGTTTTGGGAGTCGAGAAAGCGAAGCTACTGGCACAATCCATCCCCCAAATAGAGTATTTCATTATTTATGCGGACAACAACGGACAACAGAAAGTCACCTACTCAAAAGGTATGTTGGAATACCTTCCTAACAGAAAAACATTGGCTATCCTCGAAAATCCTTAAGTTCCTACATGAAGCGTTATCTAAATCAACTTGAATGCAAAATACTGAGAGCCGGAGATTCCCTGTTTAATTCCACAACCACGGATAACCTATTAATCTTCGTATTTTCGGGAAAACTTATTATTTACAGCCAAGAAGGGACACATATAGCGGAAGTGGCAAAAGATCATTTCATGCTACTTGCGCAAAACACCAATCATAAGGTTATAGCCTCAGCCCCTACCCGCCTTATCTTAATACATGCGGGCAGTCTATCCGACATGATCATAAATGACCCGGAATGGAATGTGGAGAAACCGGTCGTCTTACCGATTCCCCCAGCCTTAGCGCACACATTAAATCAGATAGAATATTATATGAAGGATAAATACTTTACCTTGAATTGAGATTAAAAATGTTTCAATTCCTGATAAAGCTTTTGCACAGGTAATCCCATCACGTTATAAAAACTACCATTGATAGCCTCTACCCCGATATAACCGATCCACTCCTGAATGCCATACCCTCCCGCTTTATCATAAGGTTTATATTTATCCAAATAATAATTAATCTCGTCCTCACCCAATTTAGCGAAACAAACCGCAGATTCGACGGAAAAGCCTACATTTTTGTCCTTCGTCATGATACAAACACCGGTTATTACCTGATGTACATGATCCGACAAAGCATGAAGCATAGCATAAGCTTCCTCTCGATTCGCAGGCTTTCCCATAACCCCGTCAAACGTCCAAACGATCGTATCTGCCGTGATTAGCAATTCATCATCCGCCATAGTCGGTTTATAGGCCTCCGCTTTCGAACGGGCAATATATAAAGGGATCTCCATGGAGTCAATAGAATCCGGGTAAGACTCGTCAATATCCGAAATTACCCTCACCTCGAAGTCGATATCCAGACCAGATAACAAATTCCGTCGTCTCGGAGAATTAGAGGCTAAGACGATCTTGTACTTTTTTAAATTCTCTAACATAACCTATTCGATTAAGCGTTACACATTCACCAAAATTTTACCACCCAAAAGCCTCCTCGCCGAACCAGTGTCCTTGCGCCCGCATCGTTTGCTCGATCACGTCCCTAGCTACGCCTTCGCCACCTCGCCGGGAGGATATATATTTCGCTATCTCCTTGATCTCCGGAGCCGCATCCGCAGGTGCCACCGGCAATCCGACTTGCGTCATTACCTCATAATCAGGAATATCATCACCCGCATACATGATTTGCTCAGGAGACAAGCCCGTTTTTTCCATAAAATCCTTAAAGTCATGCACCTTTACAGCGCTACGCATATAAATACGTTGTATTCCTAAACGAGAAAAGCGAATCTGTACGGCTTCCGTATATCCGCCCGTAATTATAGCGACCTCATAACCTTTCTTCACGGCCAATTGCAAGGCATAGCCATCCTTGATATTGACCGTACGCATCGGATCGCCATTCGGGTGAAGCGGAATCACATCGCAGGATAGCACCCCGTCTACATCAAAGACAAAAGCCTTTATTTTTCTCAAATCATAGTTTATACTACTCATGTCGAGCCTCCTTATGTATACTTCGGCTAATCAGCTCATATAGATTTCGCATATCCGGATCTTTAAGCATAGCCATATGTTTGTTTATCACATTTTCGTCATATCGTATAGCTGGTCCCGTTTGGGCCCGCGCCGGCGACATTACATGTACCTTAGCGGCTGTCTCGTCTATCAAAGGTAGCAAGACCTCTCCCGGTATTTGCTGTTCTTCCAAGATCTTTTCAGCTAGCGCATACATATGATTCGTAAAATTACAAGCGAAAACCGCCGCTAAATGTAAGTTCTTTCGCTTCTCGGAGGAGAGGAAACGGACATCACAGGAGAGCGCCCTAGCCACCTCTCCCAGCACCTTCTCATCTTCAGATGAGTTCGCCTCTAAAAAGAACGGTATTTTCTTGAAATCCACCTCCCTACTCTTACTAAACGTTTGTAACGGATAAACCACCCCATATCTAGCCGTAAAACCTTCAAATACAGAGATTGGCATACTCCCTGCCGTGTGCACCCACAAACCGTTATTCGGTTTTACACGGGCGATAACATCTTGGAGCACGGCATCTTTCAAAGAGAAAACATACAAGTCGGCATCTTCCACAATCTCTTCCGGGATCACGGTCCACCCACATCCCAATTCATCAGCTAAAATCTTAGCATGCTCACTTGTGTGACTATATACTTGCCCGATACTCATTCCGGACTTACGCATTTCCAACGAAAGCCGGGTAGCTAAGTTTCCGGCACCAACAAATACGACTCTCATTCTCCCGTCTCTTTATTTTCTTCCGGAAGAGAAAACTTTCCTATATGTATCTTCTCCCATTGTAAATGGGATTCATCAAAAGGCTTACGAACCTGATCCTTATAACCGATACCAATGATAGACAAGACATCCAATTGATAAGGGATATCCAGCAACGAACGAACATAATTATTCGAATCCGCCTCGTCCTCTGTTACCCGGTTCCGGATCTGACACCAGCAACTGCCCAATCCCAAATCCTCTGCTTGCAATTGCATATAAATAGAAGCGACCGAAGCGTCCTCGATCCAAACATCGCTTTCCATCACATTCGCCAAGACAACCACGGCTAAGGCACAACCCTCCAGAAAAGTGGAACCATTTTTCTTACACCCGGCAAGTTTCTTCAACATTTCCTTATCTTCCACGACCACGAACTGCCAAGGATTACTACGTTTTGAGGCCGGAGCCATCAACGCCGCTTTCAAGATCAGTTCTACCTGCTCGGGTGAAAGTAGTTGTTCGGTAAACTTACGTGTACTTCTTCTATTTTGTATAAGTGTTGCAAAACTCTCCATTTTTTTCGTTCTTTGTACTCTTTTAATATTAAGATTCGCAAATATAATTATAATTTTTTGCACCCATATATACGTATCGTTCTTTTTTCTCGTTAGTATTTTTATAATTGAACAATAGATTATGAAGATTCGTGCGATAGCCGCGCTGCTATTTATACTTATTTCCGTGAGTGCCTTTGGCGAAGGCCGCATAAAAATCACTGGTTATGTCCGTGACGCCGACGGTAACCCTCTGGAATTAGTGAATGTCCGGGTTAAGAACACGTTGATCGGCTCCATGACCAACGAGAAGGGATATTATTCCTTTTCCATATCGCCGGGGGATTCTATCTCCATTATTTACTCTTGTCTGGGATATAATAAAGCTGAACGTATCATTCCTTCAGCACAAGCCGATATGCGCCTGAACGTACAGATGAACTATACCTCATTTGATTTAGGGGAAGTATCTGTTACTGCCATCCGCAAGCAGACCACGACCATGGAGTCCCTAAATGCGGACAAAATCAAGTTATTGCCCGATCCTTCCGGAGGTAGTATAGAGAGCTTGGTCGTTACGTTTGCCGGAGTATCGTCCAATAACGAGTTAAGTTCCCAGTATTCCGTACGTGGAGGTAGTTATGATGAAAATATCGTTTATGTGAATGGGATCGAGGTATTCCGTCCACTTCTGATTCGCTCGGGACAACAAGAGGGCCTTAGCTTTATCAATCCGGACCTAACGGAGGCGGTCAATTTCGCCGCCGGTGGCTTCGAGGCTCGTTACGGAGACAAGATGAGTTCTGTGCTGGATATTACCTATAAAAAACCTAAGATATTCGAAGGCTCGGCTTCTGCGAGCTTGTTGGGCGCGAATGCTTATGTAGGCAGTTCTATCGGTAAATTTACCCAAGTAACGGGTTTCCGCTTTAAAAGCGGTCGGTCTATTTTGGGTACCATGGATACAGACGCAGAATACGACCCTAAATTTATCGATTTGCAAACTTACATCACGTACCAATTGGCCCCTAAATGGGAAATCAATTTCTTGGGAAACCTCGCTAACAATAATTATAAATTCACCCCTTATAGCCGAGAAACCTCTTTCGGTACAGCCGAGCATCCCAAGAACTTCAAAGTCTATTTCGACGGAAGGGAAAGAGACCGTTTCCAAACCTTATTCGGTGCGCTTACATTGAAACACAACCCCAATGAGAACACAGAGTTGGGACTTCAAGCCTCCGCTTTCAAAAGCAAGGAAGAAGAGGGATACGATATCGCCGGAGAATATTGGCTGAGCGAGAACGGAGCGGAAAATCCGAATGACGACGCGTCAGCCGCCATGTCCGTAGGCCGTTATCACGAGCACGCACGAAACCGTTTGAACTCCACCGTCATGAATGTCGGGCACTATGGGATGGCCCGCCTTTTAAACAATACGTTGAAATGGGGAGCCACGGTACAAATGGAGAAAATCAATGATAAGATCAGTGAATGGGAAAAAAGGGATTCCTCAGGTTATTCTTTGCCCCAAACCGGTAATAACGTAAGTGTATATTCGAACCTCTTTTCTGATAATCAGATAGAAAGCACACGCTTTTCCGCTTATGCGCAAGACGCATTCAAATTCAGGACCAAGCAAGGTCTGTTCACGTTAGTCGCAGGGGTTAGAGGTAGTTATTGGACTTATAATAAGGAGTTCCTTTTCAGTCCCCGTGCCTCATTGGGCTTTATCCCGAACTTCGACCAAGACTTGACGCTCCGTTTCGCCACCGGACTGTATTATCAATCGCCCTTCTACAAGGAATTACGTAGAGTAGACAAAGATAAGAACGGCAATAATATCACGGTATTGAACAAAGATCTAAAGTCACAACGCTCCATCCATTTCATATTGGGAGGAGATTATACGTTCCGTGCCGTAGACCGGAATTTCAAGGTGACCGCCGAGATGTACTATAAAAAGCTGGACAATCTGAATCCCTACACCGTAGATAACGTCAAGATCCGCTATTACGGTGAGAACTGCGCCAAAGGTTACGCCATGGGACTCGATGTCAAATTCTTCGGAGAATTCGTACCGGGTACCGACTCATGGATCAGCTTCTCCTTGATGAAAGCCCAGCAAACCATCCGGGAAACAACGACCGTTCCTATGGCCAATAGCCAAGGCTACAACATCTCACTCTTCTTCCAAGATTATTTCCCGGGCTATAAACGAGTCAAGCTAAATCTGAAAGGAGTTCTATCCGGAGGACTTCCCCAGACAATCCCGGGCAAAGGATACGAAGCCGGCTATTTC
>ENA-ORLY01004150-ORLY01004150.1-human-gut-metagenome-genome-assembly--contig:-NODE-4150-length-10734-cov-21.054424_pt1 | contig 10734 bp, 8 predicted proteins | sample MGYA00243071_ERZ508832 | MGnify/ENA primary metagenome ERZ508832 (study PRJEB26277, sample SAMN04329777) | human gut metagenome | biome: human-associated habitat | host: Homo sapiens | place: USA...
GTGGAGACCCGGTACGAGACCATCGCCGTCTCCGGCCGTCTGGCCCTGCTGAAGGTGCAGCTGATCACCGGCCGCACCCACCAGATCCGCGCCCACATGGCAAGCATCGGCTGCCCCATCCTTGGCGACAGCAAGTACGGCAACAACAGCGCCAACCGGGAGCTGAAGCTGAAGTATCAGGCGCTGTGCGCATGGGAGCTGACCATGCCCCGCTTCACCCAGCCGGACTTTGCCTTCCTCAGCGGCAAGACCTTCCACGCCCCGAAGCCGTGGTATTACCAGCAGGTGCTGGACGGCACTTTGAAGTAACAAAAAAGGAGATGTCCTGCCGGGCATCTCCTTTTTGTTACTTATAATAGAAACCTCAGACCCGCACCATGTCCGGGGTGATCTCCGCCAGCGTATGGGCACCGCACATCTGCATGGTGTCGGTCAGTTCCCCGGCAAGCTTATCGATGTAGCACTTCACGCCCTCTGCGCCGCCGCCGTAGACAGCAGTCACGAAGGGGCGGCAGATCAAAACGCCGTCTGCACCCAGCGCCAGTGCCTTGAACACATCCACACCGGTGCGGATACCGCCGTCCACCAGTACCTTCACGCCGGTGCCCTTGAGGGCTGCGGCGATCTCCGGCAGCACCTCGGCGGTAGCGGGGCACTGGTCCAGCACACGGCCACCGTGGTTGGACACCACGATGGCAGCGGCACCGGCCTGCTTTGCCTTCAGTGCGCCCTTGACGGTCATCACACCCTTGACGATGAAGGGACGCTCGGCCAGCTGCACGATCTCGGCCAGTTCCTCCACGCTCTTGCTGCCGGCGGGCGGGGTCATGTTTTTCAGGAAGGGCAGACCCGCTGCATCCACGTCCATGGCCACGGCAAAGCAGCCGCTGGCCTTGGCCTGTGCCATCTTTTCCCGGATGGTGTCGATGTTCCACGGCTTGATGGTGGGCACACCGCAGCCGCCCGCAGCGCCGATGGCGCGGGTAGCCATCTCCATCACGGTGGGGTTGGTGCCGTCGCCGGTAAAGGCCGCAATGCCGTTTTCGGCACAAGCACGCACCAGCACATCGTTATAAGTCATATCGGTGTAGGTATCAGAGTAGTGCAGGTTCACTGCGCCCACAGGGCCAGCAAAGAAGGGATAGCGGAAGCTTTTGCCGAACAGCTCCAGCGTAGTGTCCGGTGCACCGCCGGGGCACAGGGTATCCATGTTCACCCGGATGTCCGCCCACTTATTATAATTGCGGATAGCGGTATCGCCCACGCCCTTGGCACCCGGGCCGGGGATCTGGTTTTTACAGGCCACGCCGTTGCACACCGGGCAGGCCTTGCAGTATTGACCAATGCAGGTACGGGCATTGGCAAGTACTTCAGGATAAGTCATAAAAGCATCCTCCTTATATTTCCCGCCGCTGCGGCACAAAATGACCCACCGCAGTGCTCTTTGCCCTCAATATAGACCTATTTTAAAGGTGCGTCAAGGGCTTTTTGTGCTTTCCATCCATGCGGCAGAATACTTTCTCGCGTTTTTTCGTCACTTTTAAAAAAGTCTGATTTTTTTCAAAAAAATCCTTGACAAAAAGCCTGCTTTCAGGTATTATAGTGGAGCGCCAAGGGCACCCGCCCAAAGGCAGAACAAAAGATGTGGAAAGATGGCTGAGTTGGTCTAAGGCGCACGACTGGAAATCGTGTAACGTGTCAAAAGCGTTCTGGGGTTCGAATCCCCATCTTTCCGCCAGAAACCTGAAACAGAAATGTTTCAGGTTTTTTGTTTTGTCCGCAGTTTGCGGCGCTTGACATTTGCGGGCAGTTCCGTTATGCTGGAACAAATACGTTTTACCGGAAGGAGAGGTTTCCCATGGCATCTTCCTACAAAAAGCGCACCGGTCTGCGGGCGGCGCTGATCGTTCTGCTGTGTCTAGTTTTGGTGTGCGCGGTGGCTGCGGCAGTGCTGTACAGCTTCATCAGCCGCAAGGTCAAGGCATTCCAGAGCGGTGCCAGCTTTGCGCTGGACTACACCATCACCTCCACCGAGGCCGAGCCCCCTGCTCTTTACGCCCTGCTGGACAAGTTCGGCGGCACCACCGGCAGTCTGACCGGTCAGTACACCCCCCGGGCGGTGCAGCTGGCGCTGTACCCAACGGGCACCAGCACCGTCAACGATGCCCCTCTGACCCGGATGTACATCAGCGAGGAAGAGACTCTGTACGATGCCGGACAGCTGTACAACAAGCTGCGCAGTACGGTTGTTGCCGAATATCCGCTGGCAAGCCTGCTGCTGCCGGGCTGGTCGCTGGGCAGCTACATCTCCCAAGACCAGCTGGCCACCCTGCTGGGGGTAGACCCCGCCGCCACCGGCTTGCAGCAGGTGAATGACTTTCAGCTGGATCTCAAGCAGCTTAAAACCGTACAGCCCGCCAACGCGAAGGAAGGCTACCTCTACCTTCAGCTGCCGAACCTCACCGCCGGGGAGGACGCGCCGCAGCTGATTCTGGGCATCGAAAAGCAGGGTCTGCTCAAGACCCTGTCCCCCAAGGTGCATATCCTGCTGGACGTGCCCGCCCACCACATCCATGCAGAGCTGACCGGCACGGTGACTGCCGCCCAGACCGTGGTGACCGCTCCCACCTCCCGGATGCAGGACTCTGACGTGGAAAGCCTTGTGCAGCTGCGCAAGACCATCGAGAGCATCGTGCAGTTCGTGCAGACCGCCGCCCAGAGCGATGATGCTGCCGCCCCTGCTGCATAAAAAAGCTTCTATAAACGCAAAAAAATCGGACAGACTGCGGTCTGTCCGATTTTTTTGCGTTTTATGATCTCTTACTTCTTTACGGTCTTTTTGCAGGGTGCACGCTTTGCCTTGGGCTTTGCAGCAGCGGGTGCGGCCTTAGTTGCAGGGACAGCAGTCTCAGCCTTGGTCTCCACAACGGGCGCAGCCTTCACCTCTGCGGCAGGGGCAGCAGGCTCAGCCTTTGCCTTAGCAGCCTTCTTCGCAGCGGGCTTTTCTGCCTTGACCGGCTCTGCGGCCTTTGCAGCGGGCTTCTCCTCCACCTTCTTGGTGGTGCGGGGCTTGCGGGCTGCGGGCTTTTTGGCGGGAGCGGCTTCCTTGGCCGGTGCGGACTTCGTCTCGACAGCGGGTGATGCCTGCTCAGCCTTAGCGGCACGCTTTACGCGGTCCTTTACCTCAGAGATGACCCACAGCTGGTCGCCACCGCCGGGCACTTCCTGCCAGATCTGCAGCACAGCGCCCACCTCGGCACCCATGCCCACGGTGTCCACGCACTTGCCGCCTGCCCAAGAAGAACGCAGACGCACGGTTCCCTCCGGGGTGTGCTCTACCTTCCACATCTGGGACGTGCCGCCCACATCCTCCCACAGGTGCAGCCAAGTGCCGTTGGCAGTGCCGGTCATGGTCAGATCCAGCAGCTTGCCGGAAGCGCGGTTGCGGATGCGGTACACGCCATCGCCCTCGCGGACAAAGCTCCACTCCTGTTCGGGCTTGTGGCCGTACTTGCCCAGACGGACAGTGCCGCCGTCCTTGCTGCCTTCCACTGCCTGAATGACGTTGCCGGTGTGAGCGGCAATGGTATAAAAGCGGTCGGCTTCGATCACAGTTTGTGCTACGGATTTCATGTACAAATCCCTCCCAATCATAAAATACACAGATTTTTCCAATTCCTTCTTATAAAGAATACCACATATCGTGATTTTTCACAAGCAATTCGACAATTCTTTAGCACTTTATATAGAAACCATCCTGTTTTCGCCCTCTTTTTTCGCTCCTTCGCAGGGGAGAAAGGCCGTTTTTTCTCCCTCTCGACATTTTGCCGCAACTGCGTTATACTGTTTTTACAACGCTTATATGCCGCTCTGGAAGGGGCGGTTTTCTCGTTTTGAAGGAGGATATTTTTCCATGACCCAGCAGGACCGCACTGCAGTGCAATATCATAAAATGACCGAGACCCCTATTCCCCGGCTGATTCTCAGCCTTGCCGCCCCTACGATTTTAAGTATGCTGATCACCAGCATCTACAATCTGGCCGATACCTTTTTTGTAGGGCGCATCTCCACCAGCGCTTCCGGCGCGGTGGGTGTCGTTTCCAGCCTGATGGCCATCATTCAGGCGCTGGGCTTTATGCTGGGGCACGGCTCCGGCACCATCATCAGCCGCCGCTTGGGCAGTCAGGATACCCACGCCGCCACCCGCTTTGCTTCCACCAGCTTTTTTACAGCGCTGGCCTTTGGCGTAGTGCTGGCAGTGGTCGGTCTTGCCACCCTGCCGGACTTCATGATGCTGCTGGGCAGCACCGAGACCATTCTGCCCCACGCCTGCGCCTACGCCCGCCCCATTCTGCTTGCCGCGCCGCTGATGATCTCCAGTCTGGTGATGAACAACATCCTGCGGTATGAGGGCAAGGCGAACCTTGCCATGGTCGGGCTGGTCACCGGCGGGCTGCTGAACATTGCGCTGGACCCGCTGTTCATGTTCGGGCTTGGGCTGGGCACTGCCGGTGCCGGTATCGCCACCGCCCTCAGTCAGACCATCAGCTTTGGCATTCTGCTGTATATGTTCCTGCATGGCAAAACGGTCAGCCAGTTCCGACTTTCTGCCGTCACCCGGGAGCCGCGTGAGTTTTTGCAGATCCTTGCAGGCGGCGCGCCCAGCTTTGGCCGTCAGGGGCTGAACAGCATCGGCGGGATGCTGCTGAACATTGCCGCCCGCAGCTACGGCGATGCCGCCGTGGCGGGCATGAGCATCGTGTCCCGCATTTTTATGTTCATCCTCTCGGTGGCCATCGGCGTGGGACAGGGCTTGCAGCCGGTGGCGTCCTTCAACTACGGCGCACGCAAATACCGCCGGGTACGGCAGGCCGCCATCTTTACCCTGAAAGCCGCCTTTGCGCTTCTGGTGGTGCTGATCGCGGTGTGCTGGTGGAACGATGAAAACCTGATCCGCCTGTTCCGGGACGACCCGGAGGTCACTGCCGTGGCGCTGCCCGCCTTCCGCTACCAATGCTTTGCCATCCTTCTGCAGCCGGTGATCGTAGTGACCAACATGACCTTCCAAAGCGTTGGCAAGGCCGGGCGTGCCACCTTTCTGGCCTGCTGCCGACAGGGCGTGTGCTTTATCCCGCTGATCCTTGTACTTCCCCGGGTGCTGGGACTTGTGGGTGTGGAGCTCTGCCAGCCCATTGCGGACGCGCTCACCTGCTTCATCTCGCTGCCCTTTTTGCTGGCCTTTCTGCGGCAGCTGGAGCAGATGGACAAGGCAGAAGCGTCCCATGCCCCGGCACAGCTGTAATGCAATTGTAACCGTTTTTAGCCGCATTTTTCTGCAAGCTCTGCAATGAAAAATGCGGCTGTTTCGTATTCTGTGTGAACGGAAAAATTTTCCTCCCTGTTTTTGCAAAGGAGTGTTTTTATGAAGCGTGTTGTCTTGCGTATCGGCTGCGGGGCGGTCTGCGCAGCCCTTGCCCTTACCTTGGGCTGCGGCTGTGCCCTGCTGCCGCCCGCCACCGGCGTGCCGGGCGCTGCAAGCTCTGCCGTTTCCGTGCCCACGGACGACAGCGGCAAGCCCCTGTACGACCCCGCCGTGCTGAACGATGACCGTCTGCGGGTATTGTACTGCTATGACCGCGCGGGGAGCAGCACCACCATCCTGTGCGGCAGCACCCCGCTGCATCAGTCTGCCCGCAGTGAGAACGTCTCGCTGGTGGAGGACAGTGCCACCGGCACCGCAGACTACTGGCTGCGCAGCTGGTCTGACCCCACCGGCCGGGGCGGGCGCCGCACCGCCCTGTACGATAAGACTGGCACCGAAGTGCTGTCCTTTGAGGGCGAGCAGAGCGCCACTCTGCAAAACGGCCTGCTGGTGCTGCAGGAGAGCCGCCTGATCGATGGTGGATACGTCCCGGAGTCCGGTTATGGCACCTGTCAGGTCATCGACCTTGCCACCGGCGCAGCGCTGTCGGTGCCGGAGGGCGCATACAGCTGCACCCTATGCGGCGATAAGCTGGTGTTCAGCTGCTACGCCCGCCCGGAGGGACTGGACGATTACGACTGGGATACCGACTACCAGCAGAACAGCTGGGTGGTGATGCAGGAAAAGGACGGCACCCCCGTCTACCGCGCCGAGGCCGCCTCGGCATACCGCCTTTTCTACGACAGCGACACCCTGAGCGACTGGGTGGTGCTGGATGTTACCACCGGGGAAGAAACCACCGACCGGATTTTGTACAACGTCCTGACCGGCGAGCAGTGCACGGGCTTTTTGCAGGTCTATCCGGGCGGTCTTGCCAGCTTTTCCACCAGTGATGGCCGGTACGAACTGCGGGACATGACCACAGAGGACCGCGGACTGATTTCCACCTTTGACGAGCAGCCCAGCCAGTATTTCCCGGGCTATGTGGTAACATGGCACAGCGGCGAGGATCACGGCTACGAACTCTATGATTTGGAGACAGGCGCAAAGACCCCGCTGTACGATGTGGACGCCACCGACAACACCGTAGCCGTCTACGCGCTGGACGGCAGTCTACGGGTGTACAGTAAGGACAACGGCAAGCTGCTGACCGACACCACCGTAGAACCGGTGGAGCACCAGCAGCGAGTACGGATGAGCAACTGCGGCACCGGCTACGTCTGGCTGGAATTGCAGGATAACGACCGCTACGAGACCACCGCCACCCGGCTGTACGGCCCGCAGGGGCTTGTCAGCGACCTGACCGCCCTGCAGGGCAAGTACAGTTACGTCAACTACCTGACCACCGACCCCGACGGCAGACCCATGTTCTACGGCAGCCGCGCCGCTGCGGGCAGCGCCTACGGCAGCGTATGCGATGTGCTGGATGCAGGCGGCAATGTAGTATTACAGGGGCTTTCCAGCTGCACCGGGTACTATTCCAACAGTCTGAATGCCCTGCCCGACCATGTGTTTGCCGCACAGCGGGGCTTCTATGTGGGCTGGATGGACACGAGCGGCAACTGGCTGTACTGCCAGAGCATTTTCTCGTCTGCCACTGCGGACGATGTACCGAGTTATGGCTATTGAGTTAGGAGGGCTTTCTTATGAAAAACGCTAAAATTTCCCGCCGCAGTTTTCTGCTGGGGCTGGCTGCCTGCTCCGCCGCCGGGGTGCTGACCGCCTGCAAGGGCACGGATGCGCCCTCCGGCAGCACCGCTTCCTCTGCCGCAAAGCCGCCCGCATCCTCTGCTGCTTCCTCTGCTGTGCAGCAGCCGGAGCCGTTCCTGACCGTGGAGGAGTTTCCCCCGCTGGACGGCAGCACCGCCTGCATTCCGCTGATGGCGCAAATACTGGCCGATACCACCGGCATGGACTTGGAGGAAGCCCGCAGCAGCATCACCGTGAGCACCACCGCCTACGCATGGGAGAACTTTGGTCTGTACGACACCACCACCCGGATGCTGGTGGTGTACGAAGCGCCGGACTATGTAAAAGAAGAGCTGCAGGAAGCCAATGTGGAGCTGGAGCAGAAGCCCATCGGGGTGGACGCGCTGGTGTTCATCGTCAACGAGGATAACCCGGTGCAGGCGCTTACCCAGCAGCAGCTGCGGGATATCTATGCCGGAAAGATCACCAACTGGAAGGATGTAGGCGGCAAGGATCAGGCCATCGTTGCCTTTCAGCGCGGCGAGGACTCCGGCAGCCAGACCCTGTTCAAAAAACTGCTCATTCAGGGTGGAGAGTTAATGACCCCGCCCTCTGAGCTGGCCCCTGCCGCCATGGGCGAGCTGGTGGACAGCATTGCCGATTACAACAACAGCGCCAACGCCATCGGTTTCTCCGTGTATTACTACATCGACCAGATGTATTCCAAGCCCGGGCTGCGGCTGCTGGCGGTGGACGGTGTGACCCCCAGTAACGACACCCTTGCCGACGGCAGCTACCCCTTGTGCAACGATTTCTACGCTGTCATCCACCCGGATGCCGCCGCCGACAGCCCGGAGCGCCGCCTGTACGACTGGCTGGACACCGACGCCGGGCAGGACTGCATCAAAAAGTCCGGCTATGTGGCCGTCGGCCCGCAGACCACCGTCACCATCGTGGATTGAAATTGACAGACCTTCTCTCGTCTGCTACAATAAAGGCAGGATTTTGTCGATCTTTATGCAGCAGAATGCTGAAAGGAAGGTCTTACTATGGAACATCCCTCTCACCCGGTAGAAAGCCACTGGCGTACCTCCCTGCGCAACCGCATTATTCAGGCTTCCAGTCTACTGGAAGTGCTGTTATCCGGGCTGGTGCTGATTGGTCTGCTGCTCAGCGTTGTGCCCCTGATCCGCTGGATGCCCGGCCTGCTGTTCGATGGCAACGAGGCGGAGATCCGCACTTTTCTGGAGCGCAGCTTGGATATCGTGATCGGCATCGAGTTCATCAAGATGCTGGCCAAGCACAGCCCCGGCAGCAGCCTTGAGGTGCTGCTTTACGCCATTGCCCGCCATCTGGTGGTGGGACACGATTCCGCCGTGGAGAACCTGCTCAGCGTGGGCGCCATCGCACTGATCTTCATCGTGCGCAAGTTCTTCTTTGTCCCGGCCTTTGGTGCGCATCTGCCGGATGGTCATCCTGCGCCGGATCTTACCCCCGCCCAGAGCGGCATCCCCGCCGACTGGTTCCGTCGGCGGCATTCCGAAGCAAAGCCTGAGGAAGAGACCGAGACAAAGGAATAAGCATATACAAAAACCACCCCGCAGCGGCCGTTGAACGGCTGCTGCGGGGTGGTTTACTATTTTCTGTTACTTTTTGCCGTGACGGCCAAAGCGGTACTCCTTTCCCTCGCGGATGCGCTGGATATTGGAGCGGTGCATATAAATGACCATTGCGGCCATAATCACCGAGCCGATGGTGCACACGGTAAGGTCGGCGGCAGAGTAGCCCCGGAACACCCCGTACAGGATGGTGAGCACCGGGTAGAGTGCTGCCATGGTCACACTGCCCAGCGACACCATGCCGGTGGGCAGCAGGCAGGCCAGAAAGATGACCGCCAGAAAGGGGATCAGAACCGGCTGGATGGCCAGAATGGTGCCGCCCGCCACCAGCACGCCCTTGCCGCCCTTGAAGCCGAAATACAGGGGCTTCAAATGGCCGATAATGGCAAAGATGGCGGCAAGATACACCGCCAGATAGGGCGAGAGCATGGTGCTTTCCGGCATCAGGGTGAACAGCCAGCGGCCGATGCACACGGCCAACACACCCTTGAGCACATCACCAAAGGCGGTAAGTGCCGCTGCCTTTTTGCCGAAGGTGCGCAGCATATTGGTCATGCCTGCAGCGCCGCTGCCGTACTTGCGTACGTCATCGTGGTACAAAAACTTGCTGACGAGGATACCGGTGTCGATGCTGCCCAGCAGATACGCCTGCACAGCGGACACCGCAGCGATGAGAACAGATTTCATCATCTGAGCCTCCCTGACGTGTTATACGTCCTTGGCACCCACCTCGCCGGAGCCGCGCTCCCGCACGACCAGACGGATGGGCGTATGCTCCAGACCAAAGTTTTCGCGGATCTGATTGATGAGATACCGCTGATAGCTGAAGTGGAACAGGTGCTTTGCGTTCACGAAGGCCACGAACGTGGGGGGACGGGTGGAGGCCTGCGTCAGGTAGTAGATCTTCAGGCGGCGGCCCTTGTCGCTGGGGGGCTGCATCCGGGCAGTAGCGCGGGCAAGCATCTCGTTCAGCACGCCGGTGGGCACGCGGGCGCCATTCTCGGCGTCCACATCCCGGATCAGCTGCATCAGCTTGTTCACGTTGTAGCCGGTCTGGGCAGAGATGAAGATAATGGGTGCATAGCCCATAAAGCTGAAGCACTCGGCATAGCCGCGGCGCTGCAGCTCCATGGTGTTGGTCTCCTTGCCTTCCACAGCATCCCACTTGTTCACCACGATGATGCAGGCCTTGCCCTGCTCGTGGGCGTAGCCAGCCACCTTGCTGTCCTGCTCGGTAAAGCCAACAGTGGCATCCACAAGGATCAGCGCCACGCGGCTGCGTTCCACAGCAGCCAGTGCACGCACCACCATGTAGCGCTCCAAGCCATCGCTGATGTTGCTGCGCTTGCGCAGACCGGCGGTATCGGTAAAGATGAACTTGCCGTAGGCGTTGTCCACCGGGGTGTCGATGGCATCACGGGTGGTGCCGGCCTCGTTGGCCACGATCATACGATTCTCGCCCAGAATGCGGTTGGTCAGGCTGGACTTGCCCACGTTGGGACGGCCGATGATGGCAACGGGGATGCGGTCCTCCTCCACCACAGTCTCGCTGAAGTCCAGATGGGCGCACACTGCATCCAGCAGATCGCCCGTACCGTGACCGTGCACGGAAGAAATGGGCATCACCTCGTCAAAGCCGAGGTTGTAGAACTCGTACAGCTCCATGGGAGCCTCGCCCACCTTGTCGCACTTGTTCACGGCAAGAATGATGGGCTTATGGCTGCGGCGCAGCATATGTGCCACATCCTCGTCGGCTGCGGTCAGGCCGTTGCGCACGTCCGTGACCATGATGATGCAGTCGGCGGTGTCAATGGCGATCTGCGCCTGCTCGCGCATGTGGGCCAGAATGCCCTCGGTGGCCTTGGGCTCGATGCCGCCGGTATCCACCAGCAAAAACTCGTGGCCGTTCCACTCGCAGTTGGCGAAAATGCGGTCGCGGGTAATGCCCGGGGTATCCTCCACAATGGCAAGGCGCTGGCCGCACAGCTTATTGAACAGGGTGGA
>ENA-ORLY01004154-ORLY01004154.1-human-gut-metagenome-genome-assembly--contig:-NODE-4154-length-10728-cov-3.838794_pt1 | contig 10728 bp, 9 predicted proteins | sample MGYA00243071_ERZ508832 | MGnify/ENA primary metagenome ERZ508832 (study PRJEB26277, sample SAMN04329777) | human gut metagenome | biome: human-associated habitat | host: Homo sapiens | place: USA...
GTCGGGCGCTTTGCGCCCAGCCCCAGCGGGCGGCTGCATCTGGGCAATCTGGCCTGCAGCCTGCTGGCCTGGCTCAGCGCCAGAAGTCAGGGTGGGCGCATCGTTCTGCGCATTGAGGATCTGGATGCCGAGCGCTGCCCCCGCAAATATGCCGACGCACTGGAAGAGGACCTGCGCTGGCTGGGCCTTGTCTGGGACGAGGGCGGCAGCAGCGGCGGCCCCAACGGCCCCTATTACCAGAGCGAGTGCGCCGCCATCTACACCGAGAGCTATAACAAACTGGAAGCACAGGGCCTTGTTTACCCCTGCTTCTGCTCCCGTGCCCAGCTCCATGCCGCCAGCGCACCCCACACCTCCGACGGCAATGTGATCTATCCCGGCACCTGCCGGGGGCTGACGGCGGAGCAGATCGCCGAAAAGCGCAAAAAGAAAGCCCCGGCCTATCGTCTCATGGTGCCCGATGAGGACATCGCCTTCACCGATGGCTGTATGGGCCCCCACACCGAGAACCTGCTCCGCGACTGCGGGGATTTCTACCTCCGCCGCGCCGATGGCGTGTTTGCCTACCAGCTGGCCGTGGTGGTGGATGATGCCCGCATGGGCGTGACGGAGGTGGTGCGGGGCGCGGACCTGCTCTCTTCCACCGCGCGGCAGCTTTATCTTTACCGTCTGCTGGGCCTGCCCGCCCCAAAGTTTGCCCATTGCCCGCTCCTGCTGGCTCCCGATGGCCGCCGCCTGTCCAAACGGGACGGGGACCAGAGCCTGGAAAACCTGCGGGCAAAGTATACGGCGGAAGAGATCGTGGGCAGGCTTGCCTTTGCCTATGGTCTCCAACCTGAACCGGCCCCCCGTACCCCGGAAAGCCTGATCCCAGACTTTTCCTGGGACAAGGTGCCCAAGCAGGATATCTACCTGCCGGAAAATCTGTTTTAAGCAAACCCACGATTTTTGCCATGCCTGTGCAAAGATCGTGGGTTTTTTCTTTACAAAAAAACAATCTATGGTAGAATATAACTAGAGATTTTGCTGAAACAGAAAGGAGCCTGTTATGCGTAAAATGTTAAAAGCGTCGAGTTTGTTGATTTGTGCAATGCTTTTGTTCAGCGCATGTGCAAGCTCTTTGAATCTGGGACCGGGACCTTTCCGTTCGGAAATGCAGGATGTTTTCGTTCAGCAGACGACACTTACGGTTCCGGCCAGTCACGCCGAACATGGGGAGGATTATGTCATTGAGTGGCAGGACCCGGTGATGGAGCAGCACGTCCGGAAATGGCTCGACCGCCCGAAAGGGGATATTTATCACAGCGATGTCTGGGATTATCAGCGGGTTACGATAAACTCCGGAACCGGTATTGAGGATCTCATCGTCAAGGATGCACCGGACGGGGTGGACATTGGGGGAAACGTCAGCAGCAATGAGCAGCTGGCAGCCTGCGCAGTCAGCGTAAAGGGAACGTATGATCCGGTGACCTCTCTGGCAGACCTGCGGCATTTTGACAGCTTGCAGGTATTGTATATCAGTAATAAAATGGGAGCTTCTCCCATTACCGACCTGACCGGTCTGGAAGAATGCAAAAATCTGATGCTTCTGAGTGTGCCCAGTGTGGAAAGCAGTGCATTTCCGACCTTTGCAAAGCTGGATTCCGTGGTAGAGTTGAAGTATGGCAGTGGCGGGATCCGGACAGATTCCAATGTCTCCGATCTTTCGGCGCTGGCGCAGATGAAGTCACTGAAGATGCTGTGGATCACCGGCAGTGAGGTCGATCTGACCCAGCTGGCCGGAGCCGATCTGCGGGTTCTGAGACTGGACGTGACCCGGATCGGTTCGCTGGAAGCGCTGAAGCAGATGGAAAATTTGAGCCTTCTGCAGCTGAACAATGGGCAGGAGATCGACAGTTTTGCCCCGCTGGCGGGAAGCAGTGTGCAGTATCTGAGTATGTCCCTCTCTGAGGCCGAAAAGGAAAACTACAAGGACATGGATTATACTCCCCTGACCCAGATGCCGCAGCTGATCTGGCTGGATCTGACCAACAACATCACGTTTGATACGGAAACCTGCAAAAAACTGCTGGCAAACGATACGGCCCTGAAATATCTGAAAATTTCCTATACATCAGCGGCCAAAGATGCCGAAGAGCTGGATACAGCGCACCTGAAGGAGTTCACTGCTCCGGCTCCGTAATGCCCCAAAATGCAAAAACACCCATGCCAGCGCCGGCATGGGTGTTTTTCTGTACAGATTCAAAGCCGCTGCAAGGCTCTTGCGTCGCTGCGTTCCAGTGCGGTCATGCCGGTATCCAGCGCCATGGCCAGGAGGATGCCCAGCAATACATCAATGCAGCTGTGCTGCTTGAGCAGAACGGTGGACGCGATGATGGAGACGCAGAGCACGGCGGAAGCGGGCCGCATCCAGCGGCGGCCCGGCGTTTCAAAGATGCGGCTGCGGTAATAGGCCATCATCAGGGTGACGGAGTTGAACACATGGATGGAGGGGCAGACATTGAGGGGCGTGTCGGTGGCATAGAGCATCCGCACGGCCTGAGCAAAGATGTCACTGCCGTACACCCGGTAGGGCCGCAGGTCAAGGCCGGTGGGCAGGATGACATAGCAGGCCAGCGCAATGGTCATGCCCGCAAACAGGGGCAGGCAGAGCCGCCAGAAGTCGGCCCGGGGCGCTTTCCACAGCAGGTAGAACAGGGTGAACGGGATCCACAAAAACCACGCAAAGTAGGGCACGATGGCATATTTGCAAAAGGGGATCAGGTCGTCCAGATGGCAGTGCACCAGAACATCGGGCACGGCAATATGGACTTCGAGCCAATGGAACGCCGAAAGGTAAAACAGGAGATAAAACGCCATGAACGAAACGGGATGGCGGGAAAACCAGTTGCGCATGGAACACACTTCCTTTTCTGGAATGGGGGCCGCAGCCCCGCCTAAAGTTCTTTGCAGCGTATGATTATACCGCGCAAAGACGAAGAAAACAAGACAAAAAGCTGACAAAATCGTGAACACATCCGCGCGGAATTTGGTATGCTTTGGGGAAGCGGATGCAGGGGAGAGAAGCTTCTGCCTATTGATACGAGACAGGATGCGGGTTTCCTGCACAAAAAGGCCCTCCCCGCCAAAACTGCAATGGCGGAGAGGGCCGGATATACGGAAACTCAGATCACCTTTTGTTCCATCCACCTGCCGCGGACAAAGCGGACGCAGAAGAACAGCGAGCGCATGGCCCAATCCAGGAACATGCCCATCCAGATGAACAGCAGGCCGCAGTGGAGCTTGAGCACCATCAGGTAGCAGAAGGCCACCCGGAACACCCACATGGAGATGACGCTGACCGTCATGGTAAAGGCGGCATCTCCGGCGGCGCGCAGGATGTTGGGCAGGGTGAAGCTGGAGGGCCACAGGATCAGCGATACAGCGTTGAACCAGACCATCAGCTCCAGTGCCATGCCGTAGGCCTCCGGCGAGAGGTTGAACCAGGAGAGCGCCAGCTTGTTCAGGAAGAACAGGCCGGAAAGATTCATCACCCAGTCCCCGGCGTAGGCGGTCAGGAGCAGCAGGCGGGAATAGCGCTTGGCCTGCACCTTTTCCCCGGCACCCAGACACTGGCCCACAACGGTCAGCGCGCCGATGCCCACGGCGGAGGCGGGCACGTTCAGGAAGCTGGAGATGTTGCCTGCCACGGCGTTTGCGGCAATGGCGGCGGTGCCCAGCGTGCTGGTCAGGCTGGAGACCGACAGCTTGCCGATCTGGAACATGCCGTTCTCGATGCCGGCGGGAATGCCGACTTTCAGGATGCGCTTGATGAGGTCGAGGTCAGGCTTCAGGTCGGTGAGGCGGTCGATGCGCAGCGCACAGTCTGGCTTCTGCAGCAGGAACATCACGGTGAAGCAGGCGATCATCCGGCTCACGAGGCTGGCGGTGGCCGCACCCATCACGCCCATGCCGAACCCGTAGATCAGGATGGCGTTGCCGCCAATGTTCACCACGTTCATCACCAGGCTGGAAAGCATACTGATCTTGCTGTTGCCCTGGGCGCGGAACAGGGCCGCACCGGCGTTGTACACGCCGATAAAGGGATAGCTCAGGGCCGAGAGCAGAAAATAGGTCTCAGCGTAGCGCATCACATCCGCGTCAATGGAGCCGAAGATGCCCCGCAGGATGGCGTGCCGCCCCACCGCCACGATGACGGCGGTGACCACGCTGAGCGAGATCATAATGAACATGATCTGTGCGGCGCTGGCCTTGGCCCGTTTGGGCTCCCGGTGGCCGATGTACTGGCTGGCGACCACCGCGCCGCCGGTGGCCAGTGCGCTGAGCAGCTGGATCATCAGCACGTTGAAGGAGTCCACCAGGCTCACGCCCGAAACGGCGGCTTCGCCCACCGAGGAGACCATCAGGGTGTCCGCCAGACCGATGGAGATGCTGAGGGCCTGCTCTGCCACCAGCGGCAGGAAAAGTGAAATGAGCTGTTGACGGTTGAACAGCGGTCTTGATGTGGTCGATGCGTCTGTCATGGTGTCCTCCCTTGGCGCGTGGATTCAAACACACCCATGATAGCGCGGAATGACGTGAAAATCAAGATGTTGTATCCAACAAACCTGAAAATCAGGCAAACTCTTTGCTGGGGGTCAGGCTGGAGCCGTAATAAACAATGTAGTCGTAGGGGATCTGGGGGTTGTACGCGGCCAGATCGCCGTACTTGGCCAGAATGTCGTTCCGCAGGTTCTCCGGGGTGTAGGGCTGCCCGGCGGAAAGGGTGTCGGCGCAGACAGCGTTCCACATGCTCTCGGTAAAGGCGGCGCAGTTGAAGTAGGCCGACCAGTGGTCAGATTTGGCAAGGTTGCGGTTGACCACGTCCAGCTGGCCCTGATCCAGCGAGGTCTGGACAGCATAGATGTTCTGGTAGTAGGAATCGGCCAGATAGCGCTTGTAGTAGCCCTCCAGATTGTACCAGATGCCGGTGTGCTCCCAGCGGTTGCCGCGGGGGCTGAAGGTCATCTCGGTGTCGGGCGCGATCCGCAGGCCGCCCACCTCGATGTCGTGGCCCGAAACGTTCCGTACCGAGAGGAAGGAGTGGCCGCTGGAATTGATGGAGGCATCGCCCCGGTCCTCGGCCCGGGCGTAGACGCGCAGCAGGGCCACGGCACCCTCGGCGGGTTCTGCACCGTAGGCCTGCACGGCAGATTTATGGTCGGCCTGTTCAAAATCGTAGGGGCCGCCGGTGCTGGTGGTAAAGCCGACGATGTTGCGGATCTGATCCTCAAGGGGGCTTACATCGGTGATGACACGTTCGTCCTGAGGGGCGGGCGTTGCGGCGGGAGCCTCGGCCAGCGCGGCGGTGCTGCCGGACACGCACAGGGCCAGTGTCAGGCAGAGGGAAAGGGCGCGGAGCAGCTTTTTCATGGGGTGACCTCCAAAGAGAAAAATTCATGTCAAGGATAGATGATTTTTGGGACGCTGTCAAGAAAAAGATGTCTGCCGCCTTTACCCCCGGTGCCGGTTGTGTTAAAATGTAGCTGGCAGCTGTGCCCGGTGGTTTGGGGCATGGGGCCGATCGGAAGGTAAATGAATCTGACCCAGAGAGGGGAACAACCTATGCCAAAAGAAGCACACAAGGTCGTGGTCATCGGGCACCGCAACCCCGATACCGATTCCATCTGCTCCGCCATTGCCTATGCGGAGCTCAAAAACCGCACCAGCACGCTGGTCTGTGAGCCGCGCCGTGCCGGTAAAATGAATCAGGAGACCGAGTTCGTCCTGAAAAAGTTCGGTGTCACGCCGCCCCGGATGTGCACCGACGTGAACCCCAAGATCCGGGACGTGGATTACCGCGAGATGCCGGGCATCCCGGGCTCCACCAGCCTGCGCCGCGCATGGAAGATCATGCGCGACCAGCAGATCGACACCCTGTCCATCACCAGCGCGGACAACGAGCTGGAGGGCATCATCACCGTGAAGGATCTTGCCACCGCCAACATGGACGTGTTCGATACCGCGGTGCTGGCCAAGAGCCGTACCTCTTATAAGAACATCCTTGAAACGCTGAACGGCACCATGGTGGTGGGCAATGCCGACGCGGTCTGCACCACCGGCCACATCAAGATCGGCACCGCCACCCCCGAGATGCTGGAAAGCAGCGTGGAAAAGGGGGATATCGTCATTCTGAGCAACCGGTACGAAAGCCAGCTCTGCGCCATTGAAAAGGAAGCCTCCCTGCTCATCATCTGCAATGGGGCCAAGGTGGGCCGCACCATCCAGCGCATTGCCGATGAGACCGGCGTTGCCATTATGACCACCCCCGTGGATACCTACGCGGCGGGCAAACTTATCAGCCAGTGCGCCCCCATCTCCTATTATATGACCCGGGACAACATCCTCAAATTCACCCTCGTCACCCCCGTGGCCGATGTGCTGCGGGTGATGGCAAAGGTGCGCCACCGCTATTTCCCCATCCTCGATGAGGAAGGCAAATACTGCGGTATGGTCAGCCGCCGCAACGTCATTGCCCTGCGCAAGCGGCGCATCATTCTGGTGGACCACAACGAGGCCACCCAGGCCGTGGAGGGCTTTGATCAGGCCGAGATCCTGGAGATCATCGACCACCACCGCATCGGCAGTCTGGAGACCAGCGGCCCGGTCTACTTCCGCAACCAGCCCGTGGGCTGTACCGCCACCATCATCACCCAGATGTACGATGAAAACGGTGTGGACATCCCACCCCAGATCGCGGGCCTGCTGCTGGCGGCTATCCTTTCGGATACGCTGGCCTTCCGCAGCCCCACCTGCACCCCCGTGGATGAAAACACCGCCAAACGTCTGGCCAAGATCGCAGGCGTGGATATCGAAGAGTTTTCCACCGAAATGTTCGAGGCCGGTGAAAAACTGGACGGCAAGACCCCCGAAGAGGTCTTTTTGCAGGACTTCAAGGTGTTCATGTGCGGCGATATCCGCTTTGGCGTGGCGCAGGGCAGCTACATGACCCGCAAAAACCTGCAGGCCGCGCAGGCGCTGCTCCAGCCCTATCTGGAGGAGGCCCGCAACAAGCAGAACGTGGAGGACCTCTACATGCTGCTGACCGATGTGCCCAAGGAGGAGAGCGTGGTCATCTGCACCGGCCGCTACGCCGCCGAGGTGTTGAGCAACGGCTTTGAGAGCCGGCCCGCCGCCGACGGCAGCTGGACGCTGCCCGGCGTGGTCAGCCGCAAAAAGCAGTTCATCCCCGCCATGATGAGCGCCTATCAGGAGCTGTAACCCCCCGATACAAAACACGAAGCCCCCGGAACCCTGCATGTTCCGGGGGCTGTTGTGTTTTGTAAGGGAGCGTCAGGCTGCGACTTTTAAGGGAGAGTTATCAGTCCAGATGGTGCCATCCAAAAGCTTTGTTACGGCCAGTGTGCCGTTCACGCTGACCCGCGCGGGGTCCAGCGCGTAGAAATCGCTCTCCCGCAGGTTTTCGGGGTCTGCCGTGGGGGAGATGCCCACCACGCACACCCAGTGTCCGTAGGTGCTGCTGGTGGCGATGTGGGGGTAATTGACCTCTTTCCAGCCGGAGCCGGAGAGATGGTATTCATAGCTCGTCACGCGGTTGGTGTGCTTGGACACGCCGCTGACAGCGGTGTTTTTCAGATGTACAATGACGGGCCGCCCGGCCTGCAGCTCTTCATACAGGCGGGAAAGGCAGCCGGAAAGGGAGCCGCTGTAAGCGTAGTACCCGGCGGCAGACCATACCGCGCCGTTCGACCACATCCCGCTGCCTGAGCAGGGCTTGCCATCCAGAATGGTGCGGGCGTAGCGCAGGGCGTACCAGCTGCACCGGCCCGAGGTCTGGTTGCCGATGGAGACGATCTGCTGGCTGTCGAAGGACAGCAGCGTGATGCCGTTCACATCCTGCAATTGTGCCGCCGCAGCCTTTGGCGCGGCCAGAAAGCTCAGGCACAGCAGAACTGCTGCCATGAAAACGCGCACCGGAGCGCGCAGGGAACCATGCTGCATGGGGCAAACTCCTTTTCCTTGTTCAGGAACGGCACCCGGCGGTTCCCATTGCCTTAAGTTTAGCACCAAATCGTGGTAGAATTGTGTAAACGCCGGAAATATTTTCCGATTTTTGCCCCGGGTGCGGCAAAGGATCTTTGCGAAGATTCGTTCTGGAAAAAACAACAAAAGCAGGAGAAAATGTTTGGTGAAGCTGGCAATTGACAAAAGCGACAGTCGTTGGATAAAATAAAGCCAGAAGGGGTCCTGTTTCAAAATGGAAGGGCACCCTGCATATTATGAAAAACACAACAAAACGACTGGAGGTCCCGACATGAAAATGCTGAAAAAACTGGCCGCTTTGATCCTGGCGGCGACCATGGTACTTGTTCTGTTCACCGCCTGCGGCGGTGATACCACATCGACCCCTGAGGCTCAGGCAGAAGCTCAGATGATGAGCACGATCAATGCAAAGCGTGGTTCGGCACCACAGCTGTGCAATGACACCGAGCTCAAACAGGAAGCTGAAAAGTTCTTGGATTCGAAAGTGAACATCGATACTGGTTTTTGGAATTTAGGCTCTAGAATAGAGGTCAATCGTGATAATGGTATTTATACGGTCAAGTTCGTGGTCAAGAATGAGTATACCGGTAAACTGTTGGAAGAGTTCTTTAACCGGATAAACAATGAGAATAAGGATGTGAACATCAGCGCAGTTGGCAAGTGGACCAAGGTTGGTGTAGCCGCAAAGACAATCAAGGGCAACATGTACATTTCTATCGTTGTTCAGGTTAATCCCAACGCATAAGGATACAGCAATACACTCCCCGGAGCGTGGCTGAAAGGCCGCCCTCCGGGGCTTTTTTATTTACACAAAAAAGAAATGAAAATTTTGGCTAGTCTGCGAATTGACATAGGGGGGGGGTAAATGGTAAAATAAATATAGGTAAACTGTATGATTTGGGGTTATAAAGGGGGCCTGAATTTTATTATGGAGGAAATTGTTTTATGAAAAAAATGAAACGTCTTGTTGCAATCCTGCTGGCCAGCGTAATGGCTCTGGTGATGCTGACCGCTTGCGGCGAGGAAGCGCCACAGTCTTTGGGCCAGCGTGCAGAAAACCTGATGATCGAAAGCTTCAATAAGGCTTACGATACTACCTATCAGAATGACGCAGACCTGAAGAATAAAGTTGGTGCAGTGCTGAACCAGATTGATGAGAACGGCGAAATCGATATTGCTTCTCTGAAAAAGTCTAAGATTTATGGCCTGCCTTGCGATGTTGTTGATAACAAGGACGGCACGGGCACCTTCACTGTGTATGTTATTGCTCAGGGCATCAATGCTGACAAGACCAAGTATAAGGCTATCGAAGTGACTGAGGAACTGTTGAGCCAGGCAAATGCAAACAACGTGAATAAGATTTCCTCTCAGAAGCCGGAAGCTGTCGGCGCTGCAAGCATCGTGAAGAATGGCAAGACCTATGTTGGCGTTGCATACAGAATGACTGTAAAGACAAACTTTAACGCCTAATTGTAACGATTAGAACACAAGCAGAATTTTCTTGAGCATACCCCGGAGCGCGGAACCCCTGCCGCCCTCCGGGGCTTTTTGCGTCTGGAACACTTGACTTATAATTATAATATAATTATAATATAGATATGGAAAGTGAGGTCTGTGTTATGCTCAAAGAGTACGATTTCAGCAATGCAAGAAAGAATCCCTATGCCAAGGCGCTGAAAAAACAGATCACCATTAACATTGACAGCAATACCATTGATTACTTCAAGGAGCAGGCCGAAGTGGTGGGCATCCCTTACCAGACCCTGATCAATTTGTACTTGAAAGACTGCGTTGCCAATAACCGTCATTTGTCTCTGTCGTGGCAGTGAGAAGAAAAACAGGCTCGTCCGGTTTTGCTCCGGACGGGCTTTTTGTTTGCAACTTTCCCATAAAAGATGCAAAAAAGGCTGTGATGTGGTACAATAAAAGATAGATTTTGTCGAAAGAAAGGAACCTTTGGATGCAGCTGTTTGAACTGGTCAGCCCGCGGCTGTTCCGCCCGCTGGCGGGGCCCAACCGGGCGTTTTATGCGGAGCTGCTGCTCCTGCTGTGGGAGGAGTGCCGCCACACGGCGGATTACTCCATCTCCCGGGCAGAAGCGGTGAGCCGGGCCGAGGATTACTTTGCGGCGCTGGCAAAGCCGCTGGCACTGGATGCCGATGACGCGGGCGATGAAGCCGAACAGCCCACCCGGGACCCCCATACCCTTGCGCTGGGCTTTCTGCTCCGCCTGCGCCGCACCGGCTGGCTGGAAGAGCAGCCCGGCAGCTATGAGGAAGAGCCTGCCCTTGCCTTTGTGCCCGAGGTGGCCCCCCTGCTGGAAGCGCTGGAAGAGATCCTGAACCCGCGTGTTGTCACCTACACCGGCAAGCTGTACAAGGCATGGCAGCTGCTGCAGAACATCGGGGAGGAAAAGAGCCCCTATGAGAATGTTCTGCGGGAGGTGGCCTCCGATCTGGAAGCACTGAACAAGTCCCTGCGGGCGCTGAACGCATCCATCGGGCATTATATCGACCGGCTCACCCGCAACCGCACCCCCCAGGAGGTGCTGGAGCTCTTCGACCAGTACGAGGAAAAGGTGGTGGCCGCCGCTTACCACCGCTTCAAGACCAGCGATAACCTGTTCAATTACCGCGCCTATCTGGAAGAAGAGCTGGACGACTGCGAGCAGAACCAGCTGCCGCG
>ENA-ORLY01004155-ORLY01004155.1-human-gut-metagenome-genome-assembly--contig:-NODE-4155-length-10727-cov-5.520563_pt1 | contig 10727 bp, 8 predicted proteins | sample MGYA00243071_ERZ508832 | MGnify/ENA primary metagenome ERZ508832 (study PRJEB26277, sample SAMN04329777) | human gut metagenome | biome: human-associated habitat | host: Homo sapiens | place: USA...
GCTTTAGAAGCACAGGAACAACTTGCGGCCGAGAGGGGAGATTCACAACTGGGTCTGGCAGTTAAAATGAGACAAGGGCAAACCTATTATTGGATGAGACAAAAGGATCTGGCAGCCGATTATCTGTATGACTATATCAATCTGGCAGACTCAATAAATAATATAAACGCGCAGGCGGCCATTACTGAGTTTTCTTCACTTCTAAATTTTGAAAAGATTAAAATCGAAAAAAAAGAACTGGAGCTAAAAGCGAAAGAAGCCGAATTAAAACACAACCGCAGCTTCATCCTACTATTGGTGAGTACTCTTTTCATCGTGTTTATTCTGTTCTATAGAGAATTCTACTTGAACAAAAAATTGAAACACTCCAAAAAGTTGCTTCTTATCAAAAACCAAGAGTTGACAGAATCAGAAAACAATCTGCGCAAAGCACGGGATAAGGCAGAAAAAGCCAGCAATATGAAAACCTCGTTCATCCGCAACATGACACATGAAATACGAACTCCGCTCAACTCTATCGTAGGGTTCTCCCAAATTATTTCCAGCCAGTTCAAGAAGGACGATGAAACACATGAGTTTGCCAATCTGATAGAAAAAAGCAGTGACAAACTATTAAAATTGATAGATGATGTATTAGAACTATCAGATTTAGAATCGAGCGAAGACATGGAGCTTGAAAGCACCAATATTCATATTTGTTGTGAACAAGCTCTTTCCAAAATCCAACCTTATATATCAAAGGATGTCAGCCTTGAATTCCATCCGGGGAACAGCGAACTCTTTATCCATACGAATAAAGAAGCCGTATCCAAAATACTCTTCAATTTACTACATAACGCCGCCAAATTCACAGAGAAAGGAAAGATCACACTTGCGTACTCTTTATCGGAAGCAAAAGATCAGATTTCCATCAGCGTTACGGATACAGGCATAGGCATACCTGCCGATAAACAAGAAATAATATTCGAGCGCTTCACTAAAGTGAGCAATTTCTCACAAGGGTGCGGACTCGGACTCGCACTCAGCAAGCTATTAGCCCAAAAGTTAGGGGGAAATCTCGTAATAGACAAAACAAACAAAACAGGAAGCCGTTTCGTTTTAACTCTTCCCGTGCAATAATATTATTTTCAAGTTTATCGAATGACATTAAATATAAAATTCCTGGTGATATGGATTATAATCCAACGATAAAAAGCCCGATCTGTTTTATTTCTTCATCAACTTCATATCATAATCAAAGTTTTTTTCGTAATTCTGGAAAACTTCTGTTAGTACCTTATACAAAGGACTTTGGGATAATTACCCGTTTTTGAGGTAATGACTTGGCAACGGTACAATCTGCTGCGTTCTACCTTGAATTGCTTTCAAGTAACTCGTTTCTGTGTACAAAAATAATAGAATAGTCCGATGTACACAAGGTACATCAAAGAAAAAGTTCGACTATTTTTTTAGTTTGTTTAATCGCATTACAATCGAAGTTTGACTTCTACCCATTTTGTTTGCAATATATTTGACACTCTTACCTTCATTGTGCAGTTTCAATAAAAATTGGTCTGCACTTCTTGTCCATCTTTTATTGGCGTTAGGGTGCTTTACATAGCTTTCTTCTGACACCTTTTCGGGGTGCAAGAATTCATCCACAAATACAGACGGGAAACGCTTATCGTATAATACAAGCGTTTTTATCTTAGCCCTTGTTATTGCAACATAGAATAATCTTCTTTCTTCTCCGTATGGGAATTGGTCGCTCTTAGTGAGCACATAGTTAAGCACAGGGTCGTCACTCACCTGTGATGGGAAACCGTATGTATCTTTATTGCATTGTAAGAGTATTACATAATTCGCTTCAAGACCTTTTGACTTATGTACGGTTAAAAACTCTATTTTTCGTCCTCCTATCACATAGTAGAATCTATTACCCTCTTTAATTGATTGGTACATAAAAGAGAGGTAGTAATCATCAAAAGAGTAACGCCCCAATAGGAATATTGATTTATCCGATGGAATAGAAGCCACAAGTTGCCCTATCGTATTGCAGTAATCTCGTCTATCATAAGCATAGAATTCCAACTCGGTTCTCATTTCTGAGCTGAACGAATGGATATTCTTTTGTATTTGGGCTTTATTGCGTTGTATAAAGTTCGACGATAAAGAAACCAAAGGCTCTCCAAACCTGTATGTAGTTTCAATCTTGTTTATCTCCGTTGCTCCAAAATATTCGGGGAATTGATTGAATAGAGCCATATCACTTCCCGAAAAACGATAAATAGACTGCCAATCATCACCCACACAATACAACTTTGCAGGAGGATTACCCTCTCGCAATACTTTCAAGAAGTTGTAACGGTCAACAGATATATCTTGAAACTCATCCACTATGATATAATCATATTCAACAGGGTGTGAAGTACGACATATCTCAGTGGCTTGAAGAATAGCATCGGTAAAATCAATTTGGTTACTATCGCTTAACGCATTTATGTAGCGTTCATATACAGGTTGAAATATATTCTTGATGATAAACACACTTCGTTCATCATCTGCATTTTTGGCTTGTTTTAAAACCTCTTTAACTGATTTACAACTTGATTTTACCAATGTAACGAAAGTAACAACAAGTCGTATAAACGCCTTTTCCTGCTTGCTGCCTTTGGGTAGTACTAAATCGTATAACTCCTCATCGGTCTTTTCTTGAATTGGTACACCTGCTTCAGCTAATAGTTTACGGAGTTTATCCCTAATATCAGAATAATGGAAATCTGCACTTGATGTTACTAAAAGTTGTGTGCCAAATTTCTCGTGAGCAGTTTTCTTCCAAGTTATACCATCATTGTATTTCTGATTGGCTTCTTCGTAGGTTATACCCTTATCTTTTGCGAACCAAGCAGGAACAAGCCCGTGTTCATCAACTCCGAAATGTTCAAGATAGATGCGTTTGGTTACTCCTCCTTGCTTAAAATATATTGAGAAGTCGGGACGATATTGTGAGTGCATCTCATCTGCTAATTGATGTTCGTATGGTTCTTCATATCTGAATTTCACTCCCAGCGAGGACAAAGCAAAACATATTTTTTGTTCTTGTTCACTTCTCACATATATGGCTCTGCCGTCCATATCGGGGAACATCGCCTTTAGCTGCACATTCTTTAGTCCTGATAATTGCTCCCGTCTTTCATTCTTGCGTTGTTCCCAATCAGCTTCATTCGTTTGGTAATCAATAAAGTATTCCACTATACTTTTCTTGAAAGACGATTTATCTAACAATTTGTGATATATATCTACAAACAATGAATCTGTATTGTCGCAAATAGATGGTTTTGTACCTGTCGTTTTGCCTATAATATCAATGGCTAACTTATGGAATGTGTAACCTTTCAATCCATTGGTCGCCATTCTTTCGGTTAGTTCGGCTGCTGCTTTGTTGGTATAACTGATAAGTAAAATTCTTTCAGGTGCTATACCCTTGATTTCGGTGAGATATTTAACCTTACCGACAATTGAAGAGGTTTTACCACTACCTGCACTGCTGACTACTAAACAATTATCCTCTTCTGAAACAATTGAGCGTCTTTGTTGCTTGTCTAATGGGTATTTTAGGCAATGGTCGAAAAAGTCCCTGTGCGTGTCAAGTAGAAAGGTTATAACACCATCATTATGTTGTTTTACAAGTTTGTTGATTCTTCCAAAGTCGTTAATGAATTTGGATATGGTTTCTGATGGAGTGATGTTAAAGGCTTTAAGTTTCTTCAGAAGTGAATATGCCTCTTGGAAATGTACCTTATAATGATTGATGAAATCTTTTTCTTGCGTTGCGGAGATTACCCTGCCATAAAAGCCATTATTTAAGTCTGAGGGAATATCTATAAACGCCCCCTCCTTAAGAGCCGATAATCTCTCTTTTGCTTGCTCATAATTTGATTTCTCGCTATATGCAGATATATGGTTTAGCTTTTCTGCAAGCTCTTTGGATTTGTTTTTTAGGCGTGTTCGTACCATCGCTATTACAATAACCGAAATAGCAATTATACAAATTACCCAAATGAACAATGGCTGCATATTGGAAGTAATATTTATCTGAATCTTTCAATCCATCTATAATCATCCCCCTTAGTACTCCACTGAAATTTCCACATATCACCTGTATTATCGTTTATAAGATAGTATTGATACATACTTGTCAGTGGCTGAATAGAGAATATACACCTTTCGTTATTTTCTACTAATTCGTATTTATTTATAGGAATACAAAATAGGTTGTCTAAATCTTGTGTACTATATTGAACTTGCCATAGTCGTCCATTATATGAGTCCAACAATATAAATGTCCACATGTTGTCAGTGGCAAACATCTGAAATCTATTAGTCCAATTTGACGACTTCTCAGGATATGCAAGAGAAAATATGTTGATTGGTGCAGCAAACATGTAATCCTCACCCTTGACACTAAACTGGACTTGCCAATTCTTACCTGTATATGTATCAAGCATTATGAATGTCCACATATTCTGTGTTTCATAAAGGCGAAATCGTCCTTCTTTATCTCCTAAAATTTCTCTCGCACTACAAATTTCCCAAGACTGACCATCATCTTGAATTTGTTGTACTTCGCCTGTCATTGTATTTAAGCGAAGTTGATTATGATAGTTCCGAGTCTTATACATTTTATAGACTTGAGCATATGATGTAAAAGCTATAACCATTAAAGCGAATAATACGAAAAGCTTTTTCATAATTCTGTTATGTTATTATTTGACAATTAACGGATTGTATTTCTTATTCATGTACCAGATACATTTTGAATAAGTCGCATACATTGGATACTAAATATCCTCTAAATCTTTTTGAATTTTAGTTTCTACATTTTGAGAATCACGATAACGAATCATTACCATACCCTCATAAATACCAGAAGTTTTTTCTATCGATAATTCAATGTTTCCTCCTGTTACCTCCCAAGCACTACCCCAAACAACAGTTCCTTGATGAACTTCTGCCATTAAAGCTGTATTGGAATCCGAATGGGCAGGGTTCTTCTCTTTTGAAATAGTCGGATTGCCATATTTTCGGGTGTATAAATCTTTATAATAGTTATAAGTATTAACAAGCGTATTCCATTCACCACTTGGGTCAAACAACACAGCTACGGCAAATACACTTTTCCCATCATCTGTAGCTGTTACACCTATAGTTGCATTACGACCTGTAAAGTCTCCCATAAACAATGCAAGATTGTTTTCACTGCCAATAGAAGTGAATCCTTTAGCTTTTAACTTCTGACAAAATTCAGTCATACTTCCCTCAATGGGAATTCCCTTAAAGGTAAGGTGTTCGGAACTACTTTGAGCATACGATGTCAAAGCAATTAAAACAAATGCGAATGATACAATCAACTTCTTCATAATTTGTTGTATTATATTTAATAAACATTTTAGTCCAACCTACGAAAAAGCGTGAACTACAAAGCCACACTCTTACTTGAAGGTCGTAGGAAACCATAGATGCAGATGTAACAATAGTAGCCCACGCTATATGCGTGAGAACCACTATGCTATCCTTGCATCTAATTGAAAATTTCCTACGTTTTCAAGTACAAGATAAGCATAACGCTTCTTCTTAATTCTAATATGTTTTGGAAAGAGTAGCCTCAATCCAATACAAAAGTATGAAAAATCCGTGATATACCATTCTACTATCACGGATTTTTTTGATTTACAGTTTCATACTTCTATTCTGTCTTGGCTTCGGTATTCCGATGGCTTCTCTAAACTCATTCATCTTCTTTCTGAACCAGTTCACGTGAGAAACCCCGTCTATCTTGAAATCGAATTTACCGTTTTCATCCTGTTTGATAGAGCAGACGGAGTGTCGGGTATCAAAACTTCGGTTAAATTCGGAAGAATAGAGTTCGCCTTTTATCCCGACCTCCTTGAACTCGCACAGTCTTCTGATTATTCCGTCATTGAACTTCAATCGGTCACGCAGGAAGTTTATTATAGGCATCAGCTTCTCCACATATGGAAAGTAGCGTCTGACAAAATCCGCAAACTCCGACAGCTTGCGGTGCTGTTGCTCGTAAGCGTTTCTTATCTCCTGTATCTGCTTGGCTTGTTGCCGTTCCCGTTGTCGGGCTTCGTTTTCAAGTTCAAGGATGCGGTCTTGCAAATCCTCGTTCCTGCGCTCCAACGATTTCATCTTTCCACTTCCGAAAAGAGAGCCCACACTGCTTGCAAGGGCGGTTGCCGTATCGGTGGCTGCGTTTTTGAGCTTGTCGGTACGGATTTCCGCTTTCACCTGCTTCAGTTCCTCCTGCGCCTCGGCTTTCTTCTCCTGCAACAGTCTGGTTTCAGTTTCGAGGACTTCATTCTTCTTTTTCAAGTCCCTATAATACTGCATGGTGGTGGTGTGCCGTGCTTCCGAACCCCGTACCCCACGCTGCAATCCGTATTTCGCCATCACCCTTGCGTAATTGTCGTGGTAGGCGACCAAGGTCTGGCGGTTGAACAGGTCATCGGCACACAAGCGGACGGAATTTGTTTTCTTGCGGTACTTGCGCTTACCGTCCGTTTGCTCTTTCTTGGCTTTGCGCCTTTCACCCGTCACGATGGGAACAACGGCTGCGTGGATGTGCGGAGTCTTCTCGTCCATGTGCAGATGTGCGGCAACCACATTGTCTTTGCCGAATGTGGCTTGCAGCCATTGGATGCTGTCGTTGCACCATTCATCGAGTTCTCCTTTTTCCTGTATGTTCATCATGTCCTCGTGCGTACCCGACAAAACCACCCGAACGACACGGACTTGGTCGTGTGTGATTTTCCGTCTGATGCCTGCCGTGTTCAGTCTGTGGGCAATCGCTTCATCCCTGCCGTGAACGCCATCGGGGTATTCGACAAGCACCCTGTTCAGATGTGTCCTTGTCGGGTCTGCGTTTTTAGGTATTATCTTTCTCTCTATATGGTCGGACTGAGTGGTGTCCGATGTACCCTTTGCTTTCTTAATGTCCAATGAAAAATATCCCATTTTATTTCTATTTTGCGGTTATCGTTATGTTTCTTCTCTCTGCCTGTGGCATCGGCTCACAGGGTTTATTATGCAAATGAACCCTTGCTGCACTCGGCATAATCCAAACGAGTTTGGCTTCTGCTCTCGTTTGCACAGGGTTTCCAAAGGGATTTCCCTTTGGCTCGATAGGGTGTTTTTAGCGTTACGGAGTAATGCGTGAAGAAAACGCCCTATTGAGCTATGGTATTTCTGTCTAAATACCTTTCGGAAAGCAGACGAGCACATTACAGATGAAATCCCCCTTTCTTTTTCGGTGGCTGCATCATCCGCCTTGCGGATTGGACTTGCTTCTTCTCCTTTATCGGCTCTGCCGATTGGGACAAGGGCTTACCGCACAGGTAGTCGTTCAAGTCCTTATACTCACGATAGTACATTGACTTGTCAAGCAGCCGTTCCCCAAACTTCTCTTTCAGCTTCTTGCAAGTGTTCCGTCCTGCCGTGTCGTTGTCAAGGAAACAGCCGACTTGGGTGTAGGTCTCCAATATGCTTTCCGCTTTTGCAAGATTGGAAACGGAGTTCAATATGATATAGTCCTGTGTGTCCAATCGCGGGTGTTGCGGATTGTTTTCTACTCGGATGGTAAGGAATGAAAGGTAATCCATGAACCCCTCGAACAGGTAACACATACATCGTTGTCCGCCCTGCTGTCGGATATGGGTGATATCTTTCGGGGCGACACATCCCTTGAAGTATCTGTTGCGCACTTCATATCCTCCTGCCATGTTCGGAAAGCCGATGGCAAAATAGGGTTTGTCGGCATTCATAAACCGAAGCTCCCTGCATTCTCTTTTGGCAAGTCCGATGTTTATTCCCCTTTCTTGCAGATAGGCTATAAGAGCAGGGGAGGACAATTCTCCAACCTTTAATCCCTGATAAGTACGATTGTCGGAATGCTGTCTGCCAAAAGAGAACGATGCAGGGCGGATGTATGCTGTCCGCTCCTCTATGCGTCTCAACAGATAGGCTACATCTTCCGAACGGTAGAGTTCCGCTGCCAATGCGAGGATGTTTCCGCCTTTGCCGATGCCGAAGTCATACCATTTTTCAAGCTCGGTGTTTACCTTGAACGATGCGTCCGTTTCTTCCCGTAACGGTGATTTGTACCACAGATTCCTGCCTTGTTGCTTTACAGGCGTATAGCCCAGACTTTGCAGATAGTCTGCCAGTTTGATTTGCTTTACATCTTGGATTGTCATATTACATACGGTTTTGAAGTTGATGAAAATTTGTTGATTTGATGAATTGTCAATGTAATATGTTTATATACAGCCTCGTAACCTCTCAACATCTTCTCAACAAACCGCTCGCCAAAAGAGAAATCCACAAACGGGTGTCGGTGGTCTCTCAACTTCTCTTTTGGCTTGTTGAGATTTTGTTGAGAATGTATATCGTTTATTGTCAGTGTATTTATACCCATATTCAACAATTCAACAGAAAAATGATAGTATTACAGGGATTCGAGTTGCTTCCTTGTGACGGTGTAGAAGCGTCCCACCCTCTTTATCGGCTCATAGTGACAACTTCTGTTGTAATTGCCCTGATAGGTGGTGTAGGTAAGCCCGTTTGGTGCAGGTGTCAGTTTCCAGCACTCCTGCACCACCTTACGCACTTGGTGCTTTTCCGCCTTTACCTGCGAGTGCACCAGCAGTACGACAAGGTCGTTAAGGCAGAATGAAACGCTATCCACATCCATTGCAACCATAATGTCAAGCAGCAGTTCCGACATCTCTATCTCCAGCCGATTGCGGTTGCTACGGATAATCTTCTGCAAGGCTTCTGTATGCAGCAATGTGGGGTTGAACCACATCCGGCTTTCCTTTTCGGTGGACAGTTTTCTGTGTTGCAGGAAATGGAGAAAGGCGGGTATCTCCGCTTTCAGCTTTTGCAGGAAGTCGGTATCATCGGACTGCAAGCGGTCTATCTTGCGCACCCAATAGCGTGTTTCCCCTGCGTCTATGATTACGGGCAGATGCTCGTTGTTGGAACACAGCACGAATTTGGCGAAGAACGCAATCTCATCACGGTCTTTGCCTTTGGCTTCCACCTTATAGGAAAGTGTGGTGCTGAGGTTCTTCAACCGCTCGCTATCCTCCCTGCGGTTGAGCAGCACCTCATCCACCACGATAAGGAGCTTGCCAGCCCAGTCGGAATTGAACTGGCTGCGGAAATCCTCGTTGGTGTTGAAAGTCACATTGTTCTGAAAAAGGGCTTTCAGAAAGTTCAGGAAGGTGCTTTTGCCCGTGTTGCGTTCTTCCGACACCAACAGCAGGATAGGCAACTTCTGAATTGGTTGCAGGTAGAGCAGTTGCAGATAGTCCATCCCCAACTCGTACTGTTCCCCGAAGATGTGCCGTACCAAAGATTGGATATGCGATAAATCGCCCTCCTGCGGTCGGTGGTCTATCGGTTCGTAGAGGTTAAGGAACTTGCCGACCACGGAACGGTAGCCGATGTGTTCGGGTACTGTGCAGAAGCCGTCATACTTGGGAACTCTGCCGATGTAATCCTTGCCGTAATCCTGTCGCAGGGTCTCGTTGTTCCATGCGATGCGTTTCCTTATATACCCTCCGTTCAGTTTGGGCTGCTCCACAATCTTATAGAGCGTTGTCCCCACTCGGATAAACTCTTCCTTTGCCATGCCGCCATCCGATGGCGGTCTGTGGCTGTCCTGTTGTTCGATAGCTGACATAATCAAATGGTTTTAAGTTTGAAAATTACCAGCTGCAAAAATATAATCAATTATCGGATAGGTTGTTATGCAAAACACGGCAGAATGGTGACAAATAGCCCCCGAAACAAAAACTTTCAATGGTTTGGGACAGGAAACGGGTTGTGCAAACGGAAAACTCCCGAAAAGCGAATGTCGGATTACGCTTTTCGGGAGAAAAAATCAGAGCGTCTGTCGTACTGACTTAATGAATTACTGACTTACCGAGTGAATTATGTCAGGCATTCAGCTACGAGAAGTATTCGGATTTGGATATACCGTTGGTATTCAGCGAGAAGAAGATGCTTGTTTTCTCTTTTCGCAGGTACAGTATTTCAAGAACGGCATTGCGTACCCGTTCCGCTCCGAATGTGCCGATATGGAAAGCGAGGGTAACTATCGCTTCAAGGTTGTAAACCTCCATACAGCAATTATCGGATACCCGTATGCTTCGCCTTATCCCGTATTCCCTTAAAACTCCGCTCTTGCAAAGAGCCTTCAGCCCTGCACGGAATGTCGGGGCGGTTACTCCGAACAGGTCGCAAAGTTCCCATTCGCTCATGGCGGTTGCGCTAATGTCGGTCGGCATGATGATGTTACCGTCTGTTGTTATGATGCTTCGTTTCATGGCTATGCTTGGTTATGGGGTTACACTTCCGAACGATGCGTTCAGCTTGTTGCCGAACATCGTCAGGTCATTGTCAAGTTTCTGCGTGGTTATCTTCGCATAGATTTGAGTCGTGACAATGTTCGTGTGTCCCAGAACACGGCTCACGCTTTCAATGGGCATCCCCTTGCTAAGAGCCAGTGTTCCAAACGTATGACGAGCGCAATGGTAGGAGATTTGCTTCTCTATTCCGCATTCCGCCATTACCTTTTTCAGCTGTTTGCACATCGTCCAATAGTTGATTTTCCCGAAAACCAGCCTGTCTTCCGACAGATACTTGTACCGTTCGATTAT
>ENA-ORLY01004168-ORLY01004168.1-human-gut-metagenome-genome-assembly--contig:-NODE-4168-length-10701-cov-3.565512_pt1 | contig 10701 bp, 8 predicted proteins | sample MGYA00243071_ERZ508832 | MGnify/ENA primary metagenome ERZ508832 (study PRJEB26277, sample SAMN04329777) | human gut metagenome | biome: human-associated habitat | host: Homo sapiens | place: USA...
AAGTATTGAGAAGAACCACTAAAAAATTTATTGATTTTGTTCCGTTGTGCTAAACGCTCCATTTTGCCCAATAAAGCAGAAACTTCGGAAAAAGCAGTCCGAAGTTTCTATGGTCAAAATTCCACAGCACAAATTCACAAAATCAATAATTTTAATGCGAGGCTTTTCTAATTTAAAGTTACTTTACTCTAATTTTGCTTTAGTAGGATAATCTGAGTTAGAAAGTTTGTTAAATTGATAAAAAAGTAACAATCTAGCAAGCCGAATCTGTAGTATAAATGATAAAAATACAGAAAATGCTTTTTTCATATAAGTAAACTTTAAGAAATTACCTTTATCCAGATGATTATCCTTTATAAGTCAGCGCCAACATCGTAATATCATCGCTCTGCGTAGCGCCGTTCACGAAAGATTGGACGGATTCGGATATACCTTCGATCATGGATTTGGGGGATTGGTTCTTTACGGAGCTACAAGCCTCTACCAAACGGATATCTCCATATTGCTCATTCCGCAGGTTCATCGCCTCACTGATTCCATCCGTATAGAGGAACAAGCTGTCTCCCGCTTCCAGTTTCAAGGATTGTTCTTTATAAGCTAATCCCGGCACGACTCCCAAGGCCATCCCACCAGTCATCGGCAAAAGAGATACCTTATCGTTCTTACGAATCCAAACCGGACGATTATGCCCCCCATTGCAATAAACCACGTCGCCCGTATGGATATTCAAGATCGCGTAAAAAGTAGTAACAAACATCCCATTGACACTCTCACGGCACAATAGATCATTCGATTCCTTCATGCAGACCGCCGGGGAAAGCTGCCTAAGCGCCGTAGCACGGATCACCGTACGGCTGATCGCCATGAAAATAGCGGCGGGAATCCCCTTATCCGACACGTCAGCGATCGTAAAACCCAGATGATTATCGTCCACCAAGAAGAAATCATAGAAATCACCCCCCACGGCCTTCGCCGCACTCATGGTCGCATAGAGATCGAATTGCTTATATTGCGGGAACGGAGGGAACTGCTTCGGCAAGATCGATTGCTGTATCTCACGTGCCACGTTCAAGTCGTATTGTATCTCCTCTAGCTGATGATGTTCCTTTTGGGCCTCCTTAATAAAAGAAATCTGCTCGACCGCCTTCTCGATCGTACGTTCCAGATCCTCCATATCGATCGGCTTGGTAGCGAAGTCGAAAGCACCATGGTTCATGGCAGTACGAATATTCTCCATATCCCCATAAGCCGATACGATGATACATTTCAAGGCCGGGTTACGCATCTCGTTAATCTTCGTCAGCAATGTCAAGCCATCCATCTCCGGCATATTGATATCGCTCAATATGATATCAAAGTCCGGATGGTCCAACATCATCCTCAATGCCTCCAAACCATTATGGGCAAAGGAGAACTCATACTCTCCCTTACGGATCTTCCGACGGAAATATTGGGTTAGCAACGCTTCCAGATCCTGTTCGTCGTCTACGCTTAATATCTTGATCGCCATAATTCTTCTGTTTATTTCGTTAATGGAATAAGGAATATGAAACGGGTAAACTCACCTTCTTTCGATTCCACCTCTATCTTCCCGTCATGCTTCTCCTCTATAATAGATCGAGTGATAGATAGCCCCAAGCCAGTTCCCTCTCCCACCGGTTTCGTGGTAAAAAACGCAGAGAATATCTGCTCCCGGATATTCTCCGGCATACCGATACCATTATCCTCGATACTTAATCTTAAAGAATCTCCCTCCTTCCGTAGATCCACGGATATAACCGGCTCATACCCGATCGGCGAGAGCTTAGATTTACTATAGACCGCATAGCAAGCGTTATTCATGACATTCAATACCGCACGGCTCAAATCCTGCGGGATCACTTTCAGCATCGGAAGCCCCTCCTCGTAATGCTCCCGGATCGCGATATTGAAACCTTTATAGTTCGCTCGCATCGAATGATAAGCCAACCAAACATATTCCTTCACCAGATTCTTGATATCCGTAGGGATGTACTCGTCATCCTTCCCTCTGGAATAAAGCAAGATACCCCGGATGATACTTGTCGCCCGGTTTCCATGTTCCTCGATCTTCTTCAAGTTACCATGCAAATCGTTAACGATCTCGCTAAACTCCTCATGCAAGGCGGTCAGCTTCTCCCAAGATTCCGGAGGCAAGACATCTTTCTCTTCTTCTAATATATCTTCCAAGTCATCCACTAACTTAGAGGACAGCTTACTGAAATTGATGACAAAGTTGAGCGGATTCTGGATCTCATGCGCGATCCCGGCACTCAACATACCTAAAGAAGATAATTTCTCTAAGTTCTTCACTTGCAAACGTAGCCGTTCTATTTCCTTACTCTGGTCTTCCATATCTATTCCTCCTCTTTAGGCGGTGTAATTGTTTTCGGTTGATATACAGGGATCGTAATTAGAAACTGGGTATATTCTCCTTTCTTACTCTCCACCTCGATAGTTCCCCGATGGTTTTGCACGATCTCACGGCATAGGTAAAGCCCTACGCCGGCCGCTTCCCCCGTTGTCTTTGTCGTGAAGAAAGGAGCGAATATCTTATCTTTTATATTCTCGTCGATACCGGACCCGTTATCCCGGATCGTTATTTCCAGCATATCCTTATTGACTTTCAATCCAAGGAATATCTCCGGACTAAAAGTCACGGTCTCCGATTTCTTCAACAGGGCATACATGGAATTTTTCAATATCCCGGCCAGAACCTTACTGAACTGCTCCACGTTTACCTCCATCATCAAAGACAGCGTCAAATTATCGAAAACAATCCGGATATTCTTCTCTTGAATATCCTGCTCATACGTTTTCTTCAATTTATCCAAGGCGATCCGGCATAATCCGTTTATGTTGGTAAGCGTAAGATTACCTCTTCGGTCTTTCAGCAATTCCTCCATCGCCTTAACGATACGGACCGTATTGAAACCATGCTCAGAGATCTTCTCCAAATTACTGGTCATCATATTCAACAAATCAACCGAGTCGTCATACACATCCGGTTTCAGATGCTCTTTCTGACTATCCAGATTTTCCCGGAGATCCTTGGCCAACCCCGATGTCAGATTCGCGAAGTTATTGATATAATTCAGTGGGTTCAAGATACGGTCCACCAAACCTTGGGTCAATTGCCCTACGGTAGCCATCCGTTCCTTACGGACCAGCTCGTCCTGCGCCTCACCCAAGGCTTTCAAAGCGGCCGCCAATTTCTCGGATTCCTCTTGGATCGCGTCTTTCTCCGAACGGATCTCCTGCGTACGCTCCTCTACCTCTTTTACCAAATACTCTTTTTGTTTGAGTTTCCGCTTGAAAACCAACTTAGAGATCTGGCAAAACAGAATCAAGAAAAGCAATCCGATCCATTCTTGATGACCGAACTTCACAGATACACAAATACCAACCAAGCTACCCAGCGTAACCCGCTCGCAAAGTTTAATCCGCCTTTTTAACCGATCGATCTCGGTATGTAAATCCTGTATCATGATGAACCTCCTTTCCTAACTATAAATAGGCAACGTAATCGTAACTTCCGTATATTTATCTTTCTCCGACTCGATAGCGATCGTACCCTTATGGTTCAACACGACCTCCCGACTCAAGTAAAGACCTGTTCCTGCCGCTTCCGCGGTCGGTTTGGTGGTAAAGAACGGAGAAAAGACTTTCGTCTTTATCGTTTCTTCTATACCGACGCCATTATCACGGATAACCACTTGCAACTTATCCGCTTGAATACGCAATACCAACGAGACAGAAGGCTGATATCCCGGTTCCCCGAGCTTTTTCAAGACCGCATATATACTATTATCCAATATCTGCAACAAGGCTTTTCCCATCTGATCGATATTCACCTCGATTGTCAACGGTACGGAAAGCCCGGAGAATGATAGATCTACTTGATTCTTCTCGATCTCCTTCGCATAATTCTTTCGCAAGATATCCAGATTGACCTTACATAAATCATTAATATCCACGCAGGTTCGATTCGCCGAATGATCTTTCAGCAATTCTTCCATCGCTTTTACGATCCGCACCGTGTTATCACCATGCTTGGCTATCTTATCCAGATTGCCAGTCAAAAGAACCAGCAGTTCTTGCGTATCATTATAATTATCGTGTTTACCGGTCTCTTCGTCCTCATCGATATTCTGCTTGATATCTTTCGCTAATGCAGCAGACAAATGAGCGAAGTTATTGATATAATTCAAGGGATTCAAGATACGGTCTACCAGACCTTTCGTTAATTGGCCGATCGATGCCAGACGTTCCTTACGAACCAACTCGTCTTGAGCGTCCGCCAAGGCAGAAAGGGCACGGGATAGTTTCTCCGACTCCGCTTGCATCGCATCCCGCTGGAAACGCAATTCCATCGTCCGCTGTTCAACGAGATTAGAGACGAACTGTCTTTTTCGCAGACGGAATTGCGTATAATACTTTAACAGGAATAGAAGGACTACGGCTCCCACCAAATAATAAACCAGTTCTTCCTTCTTCTGGTAAACCGCCAAGGCGATCCACGCCGTCCCGATCACGGTCAGCGTCTCGATCACCCGCATCCTCCAGCGAAGGCTTTCCAGTTGTTTGATATTTATGTCGCCCATCCTTCCTGTCCTCCGGATATCAGAAATTGATATTCACGCCCAACATCGCATTAAAACTCTGCATCGGATAACCGTAATACAGTTCGTACTTCTGGCAAAGAATATTGGTCAACTTGGCATAAACACCAAAGATATCGTTGAAGGTATAGGTACCTGTTAGGTTTAGCTCGTTGATGTTATCCATCTTAAACTCATTCATTTTATCGTACGTCATACCAGTGTTCCCATTGACACCCCAAGTCCGTACATTCGCATAACGTCCGGTAGCCAAATAATAATCCAAAGCGATAGATAATTTCTCAATCGGGCGGACGGTCAGGTTCGCATTCAGTTCCATTTCCGGCTTCCCCCACGCATGAGGCAACTCGCCTTCATCCGTTTCCGCTTTCCAATTATTATATACACCTTTCAAAGCAATATCGAACCATTGTTGATAACTATACTTCAAGTTGGCTCCCACGAAAAGTTGCTTCGTGTCGATACCCGGCTCCGCAACACTGAAACTGCCGAAATAATTCGCTGACCAAACATCAGACTGAGTAAACAGCACATCATCGCTCGTTATCTTATATCCGGCGAACACATCAAACCAAAAGCCCGGTGCCACGCCGCTCCGGATACCCAAGACAGCGTCCAGCCAATTGCGCGAGGGCAATAGTTCTGCCATCGGGTAGAGGTAGCGGTTCACACGCGACATCTCGTACATGCTGTTGGAGTACATCTTGCCGCCAGCGTTCACGTATAGCTCCGTCTTGTCGGCCACCTCCACATCGGCGGCTACATTCGGAGAGGCCATGAATTTTGTCTCGTCGCCCGTAGCCAGCATCACGTTCGCACCCAGCTTTAAATTCCAATTATCACCCTCTACCTTATAATAAGGCGACAACATCGCCTCGACATGGTTCTTGAACTCATATTCATAACCTCCTACCTCCGGCAAACTGTAATTGAAATATTCGACCAAACCGCCCAAGCCTACTCGCATATTCCCATTGAAACCAGCGTTCAGATCAAACTTTGCCTCTAGAGTATGCTCCGTAGGGCCGTCCATCACCCTACTTAATCCATATTTATGCGAGAAATTAGTATAACCTAAGTCCAACAAATAGCCAACCTCAGCCTCCTCCTTCGACTCGAAACCTATCGTAGCAGCGATCGTCTGGTTCACTTGGTTGGTTTCGCGATCTCTCTGTAACAAATCCTCCGAAGGGGCATAACTGGATGTAGGATCAGACAATGCCGCCCCATAATAATTGAATGCGGAGTAGCCGTACTTCGCTCCGATACTGAATATCGTCTTCTCGAAAGCGTGCTTGTAGTTGATGCCTCCCAAGTTGTCATTGATTTTCGCCTTGACATCATAATCCTTTGGCTTTCCGTTCGTGGAGCGATGCGAATACCATAGATTCAGCTGATCCTTCTCAGTACTCAGGATATGATAGCCCAAGTCTCCGTTGATATTCATGCGCGTACCCATACCAAAGTTAAAATATCCCCGACGCTTGTTGTAATCCATCTGCGTCATGATATTTCCGGAAGGCAACAAACTAATCTCTTTCTGCGGATCGGCGGCGATCGTATAATTCGAGTAATCGATCGGGATCTTACGAACCTCCGGCTCTTTCACCACGGGAAGCGTATTTACCTTGCTAGCGTCCTGCACGGAAGGATCATACTCCCGTTCAAGCGTCATCTCTCGGTTCAGGTTCTTTTCTTTCGTAACATCCTCTTGCGCACTCGCAGCAGCAGCCGAACCCAGCAAAGCTACCACACACAACGCCTTTACATTATATATAGTCTTCATCGCTTTCTTTTATTTCTTTAGTTTACCCAATCTGTCTTCGATCATCGCGGCGATCTCATCATCGCCCTTGTAGTTGTTTTGCAAACTGGTAAGATATTGACGAGCTTGGAAATCATCACCTTGGCGGATATAAATATCAGCCAACAAGATAAAGCCCCGTGCCAACCAATATTGGTGAGGCGTACCGTTCTCGATGAAGTTCATCAAGACAGTCTCGGCATTCTTATCATCCTTATTATCATAATACAATTGAGCCAATAGATATTTAGCCTCCGCCCCGTGTATCGTACGGGTATCCTTGCTGATCTCCTTCAAGTCGGCCAACGCCTTGTTCTCCTGCTTCAAGCTGATATAAGCCTTCGCACGGACATAACGGGCCTCGGACATAATCTCGGGAGATAGCTTCGGTTCCTTCAGCAAATCGTTGGCGGCAAGCAAAGCCTCTTGCGGCTGACCGGTCAACTCGGCGCAACGCATCAAGCCCAATTTAGCGGCCTCCTTATTCTCCGGATTCTCCGCTACCGCCTGTAGATGCTTGAAACTTTCCATAGCGGCGGCGTAATCCTTATCCAGATACTCGATCTCAGCCTTACGAGCCCAAGACTCTTCCCTGAATTTCGTATCACCGCTCTCCAATACCAACGAGAACAGACGTTTCGCCTCCTCCAGATCTTTCTTGGCAAAAGCGATACTTGCCAAATAGAAATTAGCGTTCGAGCTAAACGCTCCCTGCGGGAAGGTTTGCAAATAATTCGTCAAGCTACGACGAGCGCCCTCATTATCGCCTCGCATAAATAACTTCTCGGCCGCCAGATAGGTCAAGGAGTCTTGCTCACTCACCTCGAAACGAACATTTCCACCTAACGAATTCGCATAGGCGGCAAACGAATTGATATCGTTCAGCTCGATATATACGGACTTCAAATCTTGCAAGGCCACTTTCGCCTCCTCGCTACCCGGATAATTGCTAATCACGCTCTTATAAGCGTCGGCCGCTTTCTCCGGCTGATTGTCGTTGAAGTAAATCAAACCAAGCTGTACGCCGGCCTTACGAGCCAGACTGCTTTGCGGGAAATCACGCATCAATTGCTCAAAGCTTGCCGCAGCCGTTTGATTGTTATCCAATAACACGTAAGAACGTCCTTTCTCGAACAAGGCATCATCCACATATTGTGATTCCGGGAACTCACGGATCAAGCGATCCATCACGCTGATCTTTCCCTTATAATCTTTCTGCAATCCCAGCAAGAAGCCCTTCTGATACACCGAATAATCTCCGGCGGACGGTTGCAATTGCGCCGCACGGGTATAATTCTCTTCCGCCATAGCGAACTGACGGTTGTGGAATAAACAATCGCCGATACGATTATAAGCGTCCGCATAAGCCGGAGTCTGCTGATTGCTTTCCAAATTCACGTATTGACGGAAACGGTTCAACGCCTCGCCATACTCTTTCAATTTGAAGTAGCTGTAACCTAAGTTATAATGTGCCAAGGCATACATATCCGTATTACGTTGGCGGGTATTATTCAAATAGGTACGATAATCGGAAATCGCCTTGTTATACTCACCTTGGCGATAATAAGATTCCCCACGCCAGAAATAAGCGTCGTTACGAGATTCCAGATTATAAGCGCCCAACGAGATCGCACGGCTGAAAAGATCGACCGCCTTATCCAATTCCATATTCGTGAACGCCTGCGTTCCCAACTGGAATAAGATATCTTGCTTCGCCTCCAAGATCTTCGTGCTCGGATGCTTGATCTTATCGATAGAGTTCAGAGCCGCTTGATAGTTCTTGGTAGTCAAATAAACCTCCACCAGATAATCGTTTACCTTATCGGCATATTTGGAATTCGGAAAATCATTCAAGAAATCCTCGAAGATTGTCACCGACTCGCCAAAGCCCGTGAAAGCGGTCTCGTGGATCAATAAAGCGTAATTATACATAGCCGCCTCTTTCACTTGCTTATCGAAAGAAGAAGTCGCGGCAGCCTCGAAGGCCATACGGGCGTTATTCTTATCTTTTAATTTCAGATAACTTTGCCCCAGATACAGATAAGCGTTCTGCGAAAGGGCATCGTTCTCACGTACGGTCCGCCCCAAAGCGTTCACGGCGCTACTGTAATTACCCTTATTGTAATAACATACGCCCAAGATATATAAATCGCCCCTCAACGGGCTATCCGTCGAGGATACATATTTACTCAGCATATTAATCGCCTGATCCTCATTTCCCAGATGATAGTAGGCGTTACCCATGATACGGTAAACCTCGCTATTGTTCTCGCTATCCGGATAAGAGGCTAGCAATTCCTTACCTTCGCTGATCACTTTCTCGTATTTATTCTGGATAAAATAAATTTGCGTGATATAGTACAAGGATCGCTCTTTATAATCAGGCAAGTCCTTCAAGCGGGTAAATTCCACCAAGGCATTGTTGTATTTACCGGTTGCGTAATCGATATAAGCGACATAATAGGTAGACGCTTCCCGGTACTTCGTTCCAATCTGCTCGATCCGTGCGAAATAACCACGGGCCTTCTCCATATCCCCGATTTGCAACAAGGAATAAGCCAGACGGAAACAATAAGCCTCCTGTTGTTCCGGACTTAGCATATCAATGTTCGATTCGTTAAACCAAAAGATAGCTTTCTGATACTCTCCCTGTCCGAAATGGGCGGAACCGATCAAGAAGTTCACCTCGTCCGCATGACGGGAAGCCGGGTACACATCCAGATAATCTTTCAATAACTCAACGGCATTGGGACGGCCTTGCTCATAAGCGGAGTAGACCAACATATAATCGGCTTCTTGAATCAAGTCGGCATCCGTGGAATGCTGTTTATACGCCTCCAGCTTATCGATGCAACCTGAATAATTCTTCAAACTAAACAACTCCTTGCCTTCGACAAACAAACGGTTCGGCGCATCAAATTGATACGATCTCTGCCCGCTTGCCATGTGGCTGCCTACTACCAGACACAGCGGAATAAGTATTCTTTTCATCACTCATTTGCTTTTTAATACAAGCACTTACTTCAGTGCCTATTCGTTCTAATTCGCAAATATAAGTAATATGCGCCAAACAGAAGGCAAGTTCTATTAATATTTAGGACAACACGTTCTAAAATTATCTCTATGGAAGATGATACACCTTATAGGGAGAAGATGTATCATGTTGCAACGATAAGATATATCATCTTTCATTTTCGTACAATTTTCCTAATTGTTATTTTCTAAGATAGGCTGGTACCGCCTTTCGGATAGAGTCTAAACCGAAGTCTTCCGGATTCACATTCTCCGGGCGAAGGATCACGATCTCGGCGGCATCATCTTCCGCATGCACGTTATTGAAATCATCTACCAAGCACTCATAAAACATATCCAGCGTATGCACCTCAAAGCCGGAATACATATATAAATTAGGCAAGGAAAACAAATAACGGCAATTCTGGATATGCAACCCCGTCTCCTCCCTTACTTCCCGGCGAGCGGCCTCCTCCCCCGACTCAAACATATCGACGAAGCCACCGGGCAAATCCAATGTACCTTTAGCCGGCTCTTTTCCTCGGCGAACCAGCAATAACTCCCCCTTAGCGTTCTTTATGAAACAAGCGACAGCCGACGACGGGTTGAAATAATAAACAAAACCGCACGCCATACATTTTTTCGCTTTCTCGTTATGTTCCACGAAAGCTTTTGCCCCGCAAACCGGGCAAAACTGAAATTGATACAACGGATGTCTCATACTTTATGATTTATAATTCAATTAAAAACAACAAGCCGCACCTAAATATAGATGCGGCTTGCCTTATTTCGCAAATGTCTTTTCGTTATACGTAAAACCGGATTTAGACTTCCAAACCAGCGCTTTGGTCTCTTACTTCCCAACCCAAAGCACTTGCTCCTAATACGGCAGCGTCGCTCTCTTTCAATTGAGAGAATAATAATTTAGTCTTACCTGCGTAAACCTTCAACATATTTTTCTCCATTGAACGTTTAATCGGGTTCATGATCAAATCGCCAGCTTTCGTAAGACCGCCAAACAAAATGATAGCCTCCGGGCTAGAGAATGCTACGAAATCAGCGAAAGCCTCTCCCAACATAGAGCCGGTAGCCTCGAAAATCTCAAGAGCGATCTTATCATTCTTCATAGCTGCGTCGTATACGTCTTTTGAAGTGATTTCATCCGGATCCAAGTCGCGAAGAACACTCTCGTCCTTACGGATTTCCAGATATTCACGAGCCGTTCGAGCCACACCGGTAGCTGAA
>ENA-ORLY01004169-ORLY01004169.1-human-gut-metagenome-genome-assembly--contig:-NODE-4169-length-10697-cov-6.550753_pt1 | contig 10697 bp, 3 predicted proteins | sample MGYA00243071_ERZ508832 | MGnify/ENA primary metagenome ERZ508832 (study PRJEB26277, sample SAMN04329777) | human gut metagenome | biome: human-associated habitat | host: Homo sapiens | place: USA...
CGTGAAGCTGCCCACGGTGAAGACCCACGTCAGCCACATTCTCGACAAGCTGGACGTGAAGCGCCGGGCGGAAGCCAAGACCGCCGCGAAGAAGCTGCATTTAGTGCAGGACGACCTGTAAAAAAGCATCCGGCAGATGTCGGATTTCCATATAAAAGCAAGACGATTTTTTAAGGAGGAAGAATATGAAAAAACGAGTATTGAGTATGTTCATGGTGCTGGCGCTGTGTCTGACGCTCCTGCCCGCACCCGTGCGAGCGGCGGAGGATACGCCGGAGAGCGGCGCCATCGTGCAGCAGGAGCGGCAGGAGGAAATTTCGCCCGCCGTATCCGAACAGGCTGGAACGAATGAGGAAGAGAACGGTTCAGAGGGTGACCCGCAAAATACCGGTACCCCTGACGCCGGTGGCGCTGAGGACAGTAAAGCAGATGCGCCGGAGAGCGGCGAGGATGAAAACGCCGGGAACAATGCGGACGCGGCGGTATCCGCTGTGCAGACGATGATCGATGCGCTGCCCATCGTGAGTGAGTTGGACGGCATGACCGCCGACGAGCTGGACGCAGCTTATGACGACATTCAGGCGGCGTATGATGCTTATGAAGCACTGAACGCAGAGCAGCAGGCGCAGATCACCGGCGCAGACTTCGAGGCGCTGCTCGGCTGGTTCAACAGCCAGACCGCGCTGTTGGCGGACGCACAGTCCGGCGAGCATACCCACTGTGTCTGCGGCAAGGACAGCGGTACAACGGTCAACGGTCATACCCATAACAACAGCACAGCATGGACGGCAGCCGATTCCCTGCCTAATTCTGCGGGCAGCTATTATCTGACGCGGTCTGTGTCGGGGAGCTGGGCTGTGCCAGAAGGCGAGGTCAACCTCTGCCTGAACGGGCAGACGATCAACGGTAAAATCACCGTCGGCAGCGGCGCGACGCTGACGCTGACCAACTGCACCGGCAACGGAAAGGTTCAAGGCGAAGTGCTCGTCAATGGCGGCAAATTGGAACTGTACAGCGGCACGATCACCGGCGGCGTGCAGGTCGGTAAAAAGGGCGCCGACTATCAGACCGGCTCGTCCTTTACCATGTATGGTGGAGCGATTACCGGTAATGAAGACTACGGCGGTGTGTTCCTTGTCGGCACGACGAATCATATCGACCCGCCGAGCTTCACCATGCACGGCGGCACCATTTCCGATAACACTGCGGGTGCGTCTGACGGCGGTGGCGGCGGCGTATATGTGGGTGAGAAGTGCAGCTTCACCATGGACGGCGGCACCATCACCGGCAACACGGCAACCGCCGGCAACGGCGGCGGCATCTATATCCACTTTAACGCCGGCAATGTTTCGATCTCCAACGCCACGATCACCGGCAACAAGGCGTCCGCCACGGGGGATACAAGGTATGGCCACGGGGGCGGCATTTATTCGGAGAGAGGGGTAACCGTCAAGAATGTGACGATCACCGGAAACAACAGCACCTTTGAGGGCGGCGGCATCTATGGAAAGGGCGCTATTACCCTCACCGATGCTACCGTTACCGACAACAATCAATATGACGTTTACTACGACGGAACAGAAAGCACAAACCCTAAACTTACCGTTTCCGGCTCGGTGAAGGCCGGCTATTACGCCAATTATGATTGGAAGCTGCCCATTCTTGTATCAGGCGCATTGAGTGAGGATTCGGTCATCCGTGTGGGCGTGCGTGAAGGCATAAATCCTGGGGCCATCGCCGAACCGGCAAGCGGCGTGACGCTCAGCGCTGAGAACTTCAAGGCGGACGCCGCCGACAGCGTGACCAGCCTGGGCAATGACGGCAAGGTCTATCTTGTGCCCTGCACGCACGAGATGGACGATACCGGCTACACCTGCAAGAAGTGCCATACGCAATTCGACGCGCGCGTGGGCGATAGCGCCTATTATAAGACGCTGACGGATGCGTTTAATGCAGCCAGAGGCAGCACCGTGACGCTGCTGCGGAATGTGACGCTCACAGGAAATTGCTCTTCTGAGAACTACTCAGCGACGCTGGATCTGAATGGCAAAACTGTCAGCACCGAGAATAAATACATTCATGTCGGAGGCGGGAACAAGTCCAATACTCTGACGGTCAAGGATTCTAGCAAGGGCGGCGGGACGCAGGCGCTCAATGTCAAGTTTTCGGTTGGGTCCAACGGAACGCTGGCGGTTGACGACTCCTACACCGGCGAGATTTCGCGCGTGGAGCTGCAGGCCGGCGGCGCATTGGAGCGCTTTGGCGGCAAAATCGGCGAGTTGGTTTTAAGCAATGCTGCGTATGGCTCCACAAGTACGGGCTACGGCCTGAAGCTGTGGAAGGGCAATCCAAACGCCTGCACCATCGGCAAGATCACGGACAACACGAAGAGCAAGAGCCTCACCGTTAACGACCTGCTGGGAACCGACTATGCGAAGTGCGAGCTGTACGGCGAAAAGGACAGTGTATGGAGCATCGTTCCCAAGACGGAGAAAATCTCCGAACTGACCGGCTATACAGCGTACAAGGTGCAGTTCACGGAGTGCGTCCATCAGTGCGCCGATGACAGCAACCCTGTGTGCTCTGTGTGCCACAAGGACCTGTATACGAAGATCACCGCCAAGGCCGCTGACGGCACGACCAAGACTGCCTACTTCACGAAAGACAGTGCGCTGGAAAACGGCTATGTAGAGGCCATCCAGACCTTGAACGGCTGGAGCAATGAGGGCTGCACCGAGCCGACGCTGACCCTGCTGCGGGATATGCCTTACGGCACCTCCATAACGCTGACCGGCACGCTGACGCTGGAGAGCGGAACGCACACCGCCAAGAATGTGACGGTCGCTGAAAACGCGAATGTGACCTTTGCCAACGGCAGCTATAAAGGTGCGACCATCAACGGCACGGCGACGGTGGAGGCGGGCGTCACATTCACCGACGCCTCCGTCACGGTGAACGGCACGCTGAACGCCAAGGGCGGTACCTTCACTGGTAATGTCAAATTCAACGGCAGCAGCATCGCGAACATCAGCGGCGGCAGCTTTAATAATGAAAAGAAATATGGCGGCGTTGAGTTTGACTACAATGTCACGGGGACGATCTCCGGCGGCACGTTTGTCTTCGCGGATTTTTACACCACCAAAGTCAAGCTTTCCGGCGGCACATTTACGATGATCAAAACCAACGGCGACCGCAAACTCGCCGACCTGCTGGCGGAGGGCGCGGCGTATTACGGAGCAAGTGATAATCAGGCTGTGACCAATGATAGATTGAATACGCTGGAAAATGTCAAGGTCGTGTCGCATACGCACAACGGCGGCACGGACGGCAACGGCACTTGCAGCATCTGCGGCAAGCAGATGGCGGCGTCGCTGACCGTCGGCGACAAGACGAGCTGGTACGCGGCCTTTGCCACTGCCATCGAGGCGGCGAACGCGGCGGACGGCGAAAAGACCATCACGCTGTATCAGGATGTGAATGGCTATGCCGACGGGCATTCGACCACCTATGAGCTGACCCACGGGCCGGTGACGCTGGCGACCGGCGGGAAAACGGTCACGAGAGTAAACCTCATCGCCAAGGGCATTTCTTTGACGGTCACGGGCAGCAACGGAGACTTCAATGTGACGGTGGACGGCAAAGACGCGGAATTGACCGTCAACGACGGGAATACGAAGCTTGCCATTGTCACGGCGCAGAACGGCGGAAAGCTTTCGCTGAGCAACGGCACCTTCAGCCGTGTGGCTGTAAAGGACGACGGCAGCAGCGCCAGCCTCAGCGGCGGCAGCTACGGCGAGATCACGAGCGATGCCGGCTATGTCAAGCCCTACGCGCTGCTGGCGAAGGGGTACGCTTACAAAAAAACAAAGGATAACCAATGGCTCCCCAACGCCAATTCAATCCCGTCAGAAGTCACCGTTGAAAAAGCCCCCTTCGCGGTCGAAAAGATCTATCCGAATAGCGATACGAACTACACCGGAAACTCGGCGTTTGCGACGGACGGCAATATCACGCTGACTGCGGTAATCGCGCCCGAAACGGAGGGCGACACCTACTCCTACTGGTGGGAGCTGTTTAACGAATCAGAGAACGACTGGACCACGAAATTCAGCAATGTTAATGCTGCGACGCATGACGGCAAGCAGAGCAAGACGCTCACGATCTCCGGGCTGCCCGTAGACAAGAGCTATCAGTACCACATTTTCGTCCAGTGCAGCAACGGCTACAATTGCTACAGCGAGCCGTTCACCGTGACCCAACATCAGCATAGCTGGACGTACAGCGCCAGCGGTGCGACCATCACCGCGAAGTGTACGGCAGAGGGCTGCTATCTGACCGACGGAAACGGCGGCAGCGTGACCATCAAGGCCCCCGCCGAGCTGACCTACAGCGGGGAAGGCAAACCCGCCACGGTGACTGCAAGCAGCGATTGGCAGGGTCTGGCGGCGAGTGGGATCACCATCAGCTACATAAAGACGGGCACGTATGGTCAACAGATGTTGGAAAACGGCAAGCTCCCCACCAACGCGGGCGAGTACACCGCCAGCATCACGGTGGGCGAGGGCAACAAGGCTGCCACTGCCAGCGTGAAGTATACCATTCAGAAGGCCAATCCGGTGGTGACCGAATGGCCGACGCTTTCTGCATCGGTTTATGTCAACAGTGAAGCGACCCTCACCGGCGGCAGCGGCGAAGGCACCTTCGCTTTCAAGGCAGGTGCTGCGAAATCTTGGGACAGCGCAGGCAGCAAGACCACCACGATCGTGTTTACTCCCACAGATACCAATAATTACAAGGAGCTGACTCAGGACTATAACGTAACGGTTGTCAAGCGTACGGTAAAGAGCTGCAATACGCTGACTGGCATTACGGACAAGCCCTACGGAACGGCGCTGGAAGAACTGGGACTACCCGAAACCGTGACGATCACCACGGAGGACGGCAAAACATTTGATAAGATCCCCGTCACATGGAGCGGTTATAATCCGAATACGCTGGAGGAGCAGACGCTCACCGGAACATTAGATCTTACTTCGATTGCTAACGAGGTGGAGCAGCCCGGCATGCCTGTGACGGCGCAGATCAAGGTCAAACTCACGACGAAGAGCTTCAGCGGCATTTCGGCTGCGGCTTATGAGGGTGTGTATGACGGTAGTCCGCACGGGATCACCCTCACCGGCGTGCCCAGTGGCGCAACCGTAAAATACGGCGAAAGCGCAGATAGCTGCACACAGGACAGCCTGACCTACACCGACTTCACGAATGGTGCAAAGACCGTATATTATAAGGTCTCACAGTCCGGCTATGCGGATGCTTCCGGCTCTGCCACGGTAAATATTACCAAACGCCCACTCACCGTTTCCAGCATCACGGAAAATAAGACCTATGCGTATGCTTCCGGTTCAGACGGTAAGGCAATCGGTGTGAATATTGCAGGAAAGCTTCCGACGGATAGGGGAACTACAGCATATGCGGTTGCAAAGACAGATACAGAGAAGCTTTTAAGTGAGGTAACAGTCGATACAGCCGGAAATCTGACCTATAAAGTAAATCAGGTAGATGCGTCCAAGGTTGGAAAGACAGCAATTATCACGGTAACAGCTTCGATGGAGAACTATGCGAATGCTGGATACACGCTGACGATTAGTATTACAGATAAGAAGACGGTAGAGATTAAGAGCGGAAACACCGTATCTGTAGATGGAAGCAATGCGCTGACCTATGGGGAAAAGGTTTCAAAGCTGACACTTGGAAATACCGTTTTTGTGGAAGCCGGTACAGATGATGTGATAGAAGGTATTCTTTCATGGAGCAATCCGGACGAGATACCGGCAGCCGGAACCACACAGGCGGGCTGGGTATTCAAGCCGGCAGACAGTACGCATTACGCGGAACTTACCGGAACAGCAGCCATCACAGTAGCCAAGGCAACACCGATAGTTGTAACAGTACCAACCGTTGCAGAGCGTGGATACAATCCGGATGCTGCGCTTACCGGTTCAGATATAACAGGCGGAAGTGTGACAGGGGCAGATGGCAATTCACTTGCCGGAACATGGAGCTTTACAGGAACGAACATCATTCCGACTGTAAACAACAAAGGCTATCAGGCAGTATTTACACCTGATGACACAAACAAATACAATACAGTAACTAGAACAATAACAGTTACGGTCAATAAGGCAGCGAAAGCTCCAAACATGCCGGAAGCTGCAATGACACCGGCACACAGCACAAAGAAGGTTGGCGATATTACGCTTCCGGATGGATGGAGCTGGCAGGAGGCAGATAAGGACACGGTGCTTGCAGATGGTGTGGCTGTGACGGCGACTGCGGTTTATATAGGAGCTGACAAGGGAAATTATGAGACAGAAAGTGTAAGCATTACGATTACAAGAAGAGAATGTGATCACACGCACACTGAAATACGGAATCAGCGGGAAGCGACCTGCACGCAGACCGGATACGCAGGAGATACCTATTGTACGGACTGCGATAAACTTCTGAGTACCGGAAAAGAGCTGGCAGCATTGGGACATGATTATAAAGTAACCGTAACAAAGCAGCCAACGACAACCGAGGAAGGCATCAGAACCTACACCTGCACCAGATGCAACAGCAGCTACACAGAGAGCATTGCGAAGCTGCCGGAGGAAAAGCACACTCACAACTATACGGGAAGCATTACGAAGGAAGCAACCTGTACAGAGGCAGGGGTAAGGTCTTATACCTGTTCCTGTGGAGACAGCTACACGGAGAATATTCCGGCAACAGGACACAGCTATGTATCAAAAGTAACCAAAGCTGCAACGACAACAGAGGAAGGCATCATGACCTACACCTGCTCCAAGTGCGGACACAGTTACACACAGCCGATCGCTAAGATCAAGTCCGATGACAGCAACAAGGATAATGGCAGCCAAAACCAGAAACCGCAGTCTGGCACACACAATGGTAATCAGAATCAGAAGCCACAGCCTGATACGGATAATGGTAAGGACAATGGTACTTCAATTAAGCCATACATCAAGGATGACAGCGGCAAGGAAGGCTGGGATGTGATCAAGCCACAGCTTGAAGAAGCTAAGGCAGGCGATACGGTAACGGTTGCAATGAACGGAACGACGGTAGTACCGAAAGATGTAATTGACAGTATCAAGGGCAAAGATACAACACTTGTTCTGGATATGGGAAATGGTCTTTCCTGGAAGATTTATGGAAAGGATATTACTGATGCAGCTGGAGATATTGATTTTGATGTGACAGTCGGAGCCGACGCCGGAAAATCCATTCCTGTGGATGTGATCAACAACGTGACAGGGGAACGTTCTTCCATGAACCTGACGCTTGCTTATGACGGAGAGTTTGGATTTACAGCCACACTGACCGTCAACATGGAATCAAAGAATGCAGGACTGTATGCGAACCTGTTCTACTACAATGAACAGACCGGAGAACTGGAATTTATCAGCGCCGGACAGATTGATCCGGATGGAAATGTGGAACTTGTATTTACCCATGCATCAGATTACACGATTGTTGTTGATACCAGGATTATGAGTGATAACGGTCAGGCAGACAACAAATCTGATGAAACCATTCCTGCGTCTAAGACAGATGACAGCACTTCAAAATATACATGGAATAATACGATAATCATTATTATAGGTATCTGTATTATGCTGATTGTTATTGGAGCCGTATTCTATGTAAGAAAAAAGAGTGGTTCAGAAGAAGAATAATGATGATTTCATAGGAGTTGCACGATTTAATAGAAAGAGCAAAATCAACAAAAAACAGCTAAAAGTATGTATTTAATATTTGGTGCTCACTTTTTAACATGATATCTATAAAAAGATCCGATGCAAAACAAAAAACTGGTTTACATCGGATCTTTTTAGTATATAATGATTATTGAAAGGCGGTGGAAGTATGCTCATAAGATATATGTTTGACAATTTTTGTTCGTTCAAGGAAGAGTGTGAGTTTTCATTAGAAGCACCAGGCGGGAAAGTAAAGAAGCGCTTTCCGGATAACTATATTACAACAGAAACAGGATACGACTTGCTGAAAACGGCAGTTATCGTAGGTGAGAACGCAGGTGGTAAGTCCAACTTTATAAATGGATTAAAATATCTGAAATCATTGTTTGATACAAACATGAAAGTGCAGTCTGTTAATTCATATATTAACGCAGATACTTTGATGGAGTGTAATAATCCCAAACAGAAATTTAATGTAGTATTCTTAGCGGGGAATCATTATATTTATGAGTATGAAACTATTGTTGATACAAAAGGAATCTATAGCGAAAAACTTATCAGAAGCAGCCAGCGGAAATCAGCTGAGCATGTAGTGTTTGATATTTTACGGGATCAGGAGAACATATATACATTACAAAGAGGAACAGCCAGGGAAGTGACAGCTGCTCTTAAGAATAGCAATAATAGTAACGGATTATTTGTAGTTAAACTGGCTCTTCTCGGAAATAAGGATGCGTCAGCAACTGTTGAATGGATGTTAAATGTCCTATATCCGGGTAATATCCCCTCTGACAATATAGACAGCATTGTCAGGCAGGAACGGGATCTTGAAATTATGAAAGATCTAAGATATGTAGAAATTTTTAAGATGGTAGATTACAGCATTTGCGGAATTGAAGTGGATGATGAGAAGCCTTATTCTAAAACTCTGGTAATTCGTAAGAATGCACAGGGAAAGCAGTTTAAGAGAGAATTATCACAGGATTCAACCGGTGTCAGAGAATTTTTTGCATGGGCTGTACAGATATTTCGCGTGGTATATGAAAATAAAGTGGTATTTGCAGATGAGATGGACCGGGTTCTTAATCCAATCTTGTCAGACCGTGTTATTGCGTATATTAACGGTATGGAGCACAGAGGGCAGTTTGTATTTTCTACACATAATGTATTGCACTTGAATTTAAAGACTTACATGAAAGAGCAGATTTATTTCATTACAAAAAGTAAAGATGAATTGACATCAGAATTGTATTCTCTAGCAGATTTTCCGGAAGTGAGGTATGAAAACACTAAGATATATGAGTTTTATATGAAGGGAATATTGGGAGGTACGGCATTTGAGTAGAAAAACAAGAGTCCTCCAGAAGAGGTTTGCAGTATTCTGTGAGGGAGATACAGAATATAATTATATAGACAAGATGAGAAAGAATCAGGGTGTAGAACTGGTTTTAAAACCCATCAATATGCATGGTGGGGGCTATTCAAACTTCCTTCAGAAGATAAAAACGGAGTCACAGAGTAATTATCTGGCAAAATTCATTATTATGGATGCAGATAGAATAGCTACTGTCCCGGGAGAACTGGATGGATTTAAAAAACTGTTGGAGTACTGCAGGATTCAGAATGCAAAGGGAAATACACCACATTTTATTATTATGGACAATCCGGATTTTGAGTATGTGGCATGCTTACACAGTCCTCAGTATAGAGGACAGGATCCACATAAATTTATTGAATCTGTTCTGGGAGCAAAAAGTATTGCGGCTTTTAAAGGAAATGCAGATGTTTATAACTTCCTTAATTCAGGAGAATTGTCATATCAGATAATGATGGAATCATTAAGAGGAAAAGAAAAGCTGCTCTACAATCAATATGAGATAAAAAAGAAAAATTTTGATATTGTGATTAAAGATACTTTTTTTGATGTGAATTTTATTAATAAAAAGGGTAGCAATATAGAAGAATTTTTCGATGTGATTGACTGGTAATAATGGATGTTCGGCAAAAAAAATTTGGTCAAAAATTTATCGATATCCGACCTATCACACGATATAATGGTAGTAATCTAATAGAAATATTAATCAATCATTATTATAGGTATCTGTATTATGCTGATTGTTATTGGAGCCATATTCTATGTAAGGAAAAAGAGTGGTTCAGAAGAATAAGTATCTGACATAGTAATTGAATAAAAGTGTGAAGGTGGGAGCGTAAGCGCCCACCTTTTACAGTTGAAGAAGAAAAAATCTATTACAGTGAGACTTTCAGATGGAGATTCGCAGAGATTTTAATTCCATTCCTCTGCCAACAGAAAATCGCAGATATTGCGGTGCTTGATCCCGTTTCTGCTCATGTCGAACTCATCCAAAGAGACAACATATTTCTAAAATTATAAGATATAACTGATAAAATCTATATTTCTGTAAATTTCGACAGTTATGAACAAAAATTTCAGAAGGAGATTGCAAAATGGAATCCTCCGTTACCCCAACAGAACAGGAAGAAATGGCGACCTTTTTATTGTTTTGGGACTTGTGAAGCATAATAAAAAGGAATTATAATCAAGAAGGAAAAAACGCTTTTTTCGAGCTATAGAAAGGAAAAAATTATGGAATATTCAGCAATTCTTCATGATATGGATAAAAGATTCTGCTATGCAATCGATAAGGATTTATTTGTGATACGTGTGCAGGTAAAAAAAGATGATATAAAAGAGATCATTCTTCATTATGAGGACAAGTACATACCATTGGGATGGAAGGATACACGAAAGACGATTTCGATGAAGAAGGTTGCCACATCACAGTTTCATGATTATTATGAGGCACAGCTTCAGATGCATTTAATATGCCTCCGTTATTATTTTGAATTTACGGATATGCAGGGAGAAAAGGTATATTACGGCAACTATGAGTTTAGCAGGGAATGCATTAC
>ENA-ORLY01004178-ORLY01004178.1-human-gut-metagenome-genome-assembly--contig:-NODE-4178-length-10672-cov-3.199056_pt1 | contig 10672 bp, 13 predicted proteins | sample MGYA00243071_ERZ508832 | MGnify/ENA primary metagenome ERZ508832 (study PRJEB26277, sample SAMN04329777) | human gut metagenome | biome: human-associated habitat | host: Homo sapiens | place: USA...
ATAATCGATCTCAAAGTGGATTGTCACAGGAAGAATTGGCACCTTCTTTAGGTATTTCCCGTTCGTCATTGGCACAGATCGAATTGGGCAACAGAAATGTCAGTGCGGTAGAATTATCGAAATTCTCAGATATTTTGAACTTTTCTTTAGACGAGATCATGTCTGCCGATTTCGAATACGTCTCCCCTGCAATTATAGCAGAGAAACAAGAGCAGGAGCCTACGATTCGTATATCCATACCTCATTTGAATATCGAGAAATTCAAAAATCTGATTTTATATATACTGGAACAGTGTGCCGGGAAACCGAATATCGGAGAAACAGTATTATATAAATTACTTTATTTTTCGGATTTCAATTATTACGAAATCTACGAAGAGCATTTATCCGGAGCGACATACCGTAAACTTGCGATGGGACCGGTACCCCGCGATATTACGGAAGTGTTGCACGACATGGAAACATCGGGAGTTCTCAAATCATTTACCGCAGATTATTTCGGATATAAACAAAAACGGTATATGCCCTTGGTATCTGCGAATAAAAGATTGTTCAATGGGGCCGAAATCGAAGTCATCGACAAGGTCATCGATCAATTGAGCGGAATGTCCGCATCGGAGATAAGTCGTTATTCACATGGAGACATGCCTTGGAAAGCATCCAAAGATCGGCAGGTGATCGATTATGAGTTGGCTTTTTATCGCGAAGCTCCCTATTCCGTCAGAACTTATAACGACGATTGTGATGATTGAAATCGAGAAGTTGGATGAATTCGATAAGGATGTAAAACGCTTATCGAAAAAATATCGCACGCTCGACGAGGATATCGCAGTGCTCGGCAAAGTTCTGACGACGAATCCTCATGCAAACCCGACATTCAGTTTCAGAATAGAAGGACTCGGAATAGAATCCTGCGTTATAAAAGTTAAAAAGATCGCCAGCAAGTCTTTTAAAGGGAAAGGTGTAAACAGCGGATTTAGGTTGATCTATGCGTATTTCGAACAAGAAGAGCGGATTGTCTACATAGAATTATATCATAAAAACGACAAGCCGCTCGAAGATCGAGAACGTATCAAACAATATTTTAGGTAAATGCAAAAGATTCCTATTTCAAGTCGAATTTTATTGCATCTTAATTTTCAGAAATTCGCATAGCCGCTCCCTCGACCGGCTTTCGGCGACGGCACGATCATTCTGTTCCGATTGCAGTGCATGTTCGCGCAGATACTCTGCGAAAGCCGCACGGTATTCCTGCTCTGTCCGTGCAGTGAGCGCAGAACATGGCTCATCAGAAGAAAGTTCCTGTTCCCCGCTCTGCTCGGCCTGACGGCGCTCGATCTCCATAAAGCGCTCCTCAGCCTCGACGGACTTGTTCGCTTTATCGTAGTCCGAGAGCAACGTATCCCATCGCTGCTGCTCCTCGGCGGTCATCTCACGGCCGTCGGCGGCCGTACGCAGTTCGTCGATCTTCGTGAAGATCCTGGCACATGTTTCTTTGAGGGATTTGAGTTTGCTCATAACATCTGTTTTGATTTATTTCTGGGCAAACACACTCCATGAAGAGTGCATAGCCGAGAAACATTGTCTCAACTGACAACACATTGCCCAAATCGGAAAATTAATTATCTTTGCCGTGGATAAGAAACTTTTATGTATCTATCTGAATGACAGCGTAGAGTGGAGATTAAGGAAGTTGTCGGTAACGATTTAGCGACCGTGTAACTGCGCTGAACTACTGCGCTTTGCATCTCGTCGAACAACTCTATGCAAATATAGCGTTTTTCTTGGAAAAATACAAACCGAGAGACCGTATATTAAAGAAAATGCGGATAGGAAAACCCCGTTCACGTTATTTAGGATAAGTGTGACCGGGATTCTCCATGTATACTCTGACGGAGCGATTGTATCTGTTTGTTTTCCGCCTCCAATCGTTCCAGTTGTCTCCATCCGTGCAGATAAGAACTGATTATTCCTCCGATCAGGGCAACAATAATAGCATAACCTACGGCAATGAAGTTTTGTGGAGATTTTATTTGTCGGGGCATAAGTTACCTTTTATTTATTTATATAGAACAGCCCGTAAAAATTACGGGCTGCTAAATTCTGTTTTTTGTTTTGTGTCTCCGATAATCAGGAAAAGGCTTCAGATACTTCACTACCGCAGAACGAAAATTCAGCCGAAGCCTGGTACTCCGAAGAAGTCGTCCGCCACGGATGCTGGTTCTTCGCCCCATAGAAGTAAGAACGGCGACATCACGTCCGTCACCTGACCGTCTGTATCCCAAAAGGAGACGAGCGGAATGAATCGAACACGCTTTTCTATCATTCGGATCATCTTGTCGACAGCTTAGCTACCGGAAATCGACGACATACGCTTTTCCCGATTGGCTTTTGCCGTCGGGGAGCGTCCATGTTTTATTTTTATTGCCACTGCTCACAGTCAATCGGGTGCCCGCATCCCATGTCCCGTAAAGGTAAGCATTGCCATTATCGTCGATGGTAATCGGAACGTCGTTGTCTTCCCACTCGTTACCATAGGCCAGGAATCCTTTGGCCTTCACGAATGTTTGTTGATCAGTGGGCTGCATGGCGATGCGGATACGGTTGTAGGCACGTGTGGCCGTTGAAAAGTCGATGGTCACTCGGTTGCCCGTAAAATCACCGGAAGTTATCGATATACGCTCGTTCAGTCCATCAGGCAGGCTTGCATCTTTCTTGACCATGTCATTCTTTTGAACCGTATAGGCCGGAGCATACCAAGCAGTATAGCGCCCATTGCCGGGATCGATATATGCGTTCGGGGCCGCAGTCCAGCCCTGGCCGTTATAAGTCAATGTAATCCATTGGGCTTGAGAGATCATCGAGGTTGCGAAGACAAATTCCACCAAAATTTCATCGCCATCTTTCCACTCGGTTTTGCCCGGGTCATAGGTGCCGATGCCTGAAGACCGGGTGTCGGGCCCTTCGTTGAACGCCGGGAAATCGCCCACCACGAAAGTGAGATCATCCGTCGTGACTGGCACAGGATTCTCGTCCATTGCCTCGCTGCACGAGGTTGCAAGAGCGACGAGTGCGGCCAGTATCGTGTAAATATGCTTTTTCTTTATCATGTTTTCTCTTCCTTATTATTTAATTTCAATCTCATCATTTTCGTTACCCCAGCCCTGAATGGCATCGGTTGCGGTAGCGGTAATCTCGGACTTCTGCACCGTAAGGTCGAAACTATAACTGCAACCGCTTGCCAACGCCTTGGGAAGGTAGGCTTTTAGCACAAGCCCATCCTTCGTAGTGAGGGTCAGAAAATGCGTGTCCGCCGCTGCCGGGGCAAGTATGGCGGTGTAGGTCTTGCAGTTGTTTTCTGCCCCTTCCAGCGGAATGACATCAATGGTCTGCGTTCCCGGCTCTGCCGTAAATGAGCCGTCATCGTTGCACACCACGGTCTGGGCGGTACGGAACCGGAAATCCGAAATTGGAGGCATCGCGTCAAACCCCGCACCGTAGTTTTTCAGGGTCACCTTCACCTTGCAAAGACGGTGTTTGAGCACCAGTTCAAACCTGGCCTGCTCCGGATCGGAGATCGTGATCGGAGCATCCGTTGTGCGCCAGTCGGCCTCGTGCATGAATCTACCTGCTGAAGTGTTGTTCTGTATGGAAGCATCCTTGCCGTCGTGCTTCATCATCCAGAAAGAGAACCACTTTGCATTTGCCTGTGAGCGTTCTCTATCTCCCGGTGTATAAGCTTCAAATGTTGCGGGTAGGATGGCCAACAACTCGTCCCCCTCTACCCTCCATGTTTGATTTTGATCTAATAGCTGCCATACTTTTTCTTTCGGTGTATTTTCCCCGAAGTTCGTCCAGTAAAGCCGAATGCAGGTACCTTTTTCCCATGTTTCCGTCACGTCCCCGGCACGGGTGATGAAGTTCACATTGACGTCCACGGACTCTCCCGCGTCCGCCGACAAAGCGTCGTCCTTGCCGCATGCCGTGACACCCAGGAAGAGAAATATAAGAACGGTCAATTTCGTATAATTCAGTTTGTTCATATTCTTCTGTCGTTTTGATAATTTCAGTCCTACACAGCCGTGCCATCATCCATAGGGACACCGGCAAACCAGTCGTACACCTCTACCGTTTTGATAAACACTTTCTTTCGTCCTACCGTGATGTTGAAGGTATATTTCTTACCCTTCTCAAAGGTCATGTTCGTGGGTACCCGCGCGGTAAGCTGCTCCCCGTTGCTCATTTCGATATTGACAAACGGAGTAGTTTCCTTGAATCCCGGGATGATGATAGCATACCATGAATCAGTGGAATGGTAAGGGGTGATGATGACCTCGTCCTGTTCGGAAAAGGATTTTGTTGAACGGATCTTCAGGTCTGTCACCGTCTCACCATTTTCATACTGGTTGTTGTAACCGGCAATCTTCACCTCGATAAGTGTCATCCGGCGTTCCATCTGGAATGAAACGGTGTTGTCCGCACCCTTTTCCGCATCCACGGCTGTCCCGGTCATGTAGTCGGCCCGGACGATGGTATTGTTGTCGTTGGTACCGCTTTGGTCGGTGGGTACCGTGAAGTCGGTGTATGAACTCCGGTCGTTCCCGGTATAGGGATAATATGCCTGAAAGGTCATCTTTTCCGCTGTCCATTTCAGATATGAATCAGTAGCGGGGGCCCATTTCATACCGTCAGATTGAAATATCGCCTCGTGTTGGTTCTGAGTCAGCACCGAGATGCGGTCTCCCTGTGCAAAGTATTTCTGTTCCTCGGCATTGCCCAACGGGTAACTGCGGGTATACGTGACACCTGCCGTGACCTCGATCCGTACGGCATCCGGGTCGGCATCCCATGCTGTCGGGGAGTCTTCTTTCTGACAAGCGGTAAACGTTAAGGCCAACACAGCGAGTGTCGTAATCATATATTTCTTTTTCATGTTCCGTTCCTCCGTCTATTGGGTTACTATATTGTGCGTGCCATCATCTTCCCATGGAGTAGCGATAAACTCGCCTGGCTCCACTTTATCCTGCCCGATGCGGATATTCGTGGTGTAACGGTAGCGCGAAGTGAAACCTGACAAGGGGCTGTCAATCTGACAGGAGTAGTCTTTCGCAGTGGTGGCACCGTCTGCGGTCACGTTGAAAGTGATTTTCAGGGTCAATTTTTTGCTGGTGTTGTTATTGTATGGGAAAAGGATGCACTCGACTCGGTTGTTCGTGGCATCGACGAAGGCGGATATCTTTCCGTTGTGATCCTTATCTGAACTATATTGTGCGGTATAGAGGTTTCCACTTCCTCTATTGGGAAGGTTACCGATTGTGCATGTATTGACCACCGGATTAGCCCCCAGTTCCGTTCCAAACGAATAATTGATGACGAGCTTGCTCATTACATGTTCGAACTGGATATAGAGATCCCCGTTGGTTCCCGAAGGACTGACATTCATCTTTTTGTAATAGAGCAGATCCCATTCAGTCAGTTTTGCAGCGCTTGTCTGGTCCCAATTGGTCCTCCCTATATATTTTTCCCAATTGTCTATAGAATAGTTTAATTCGGAATTGGAGGTGAAGGCGACAACCGTTGCTTGCGGATTGCTACTCTGCCACAGCATCTTTTTGGCCGGATTCCAGACGCCGTTCTCCCGTTTTACAACCACGCTATTGTAGTCGTATCCGGTTCCCGATTGGTCGAGGTAAAGTACAAATTCTTCTGGCAGGTTGTCGTTGTCGTGTCCGGCACGGGTTTCAAGTTCGTTCACACCGGTATTCACAATGATGGGCGTGTCGGTGTAGTCGGTTGCCACCGGTTCGTTATCCTTCGAGCAGCCTGCCAGCAATACCGCAACAGCGGCAAGAACCATGTAATTATATCTTTTCATAAATTTCATTTTTTATTCGTTTTACATTATTCTTCGTTCAGAGTGCTTCGCCGTCCGGCAGGTCGGTTCCCAGCTCCCAGTCGTCTATGCCGACACTGCCGAGCGTGATGGTATCGCGCCCTACAATCAGGTGGAGCGTAGTGATTTTACCTTGTTCCAGCTTGATACTTTCCGCATGCCGGTAGGTGAAGGTTTGTCCGTCAATGACAATCATTACCGTGTCGAACCCTTCTTGCGGAATCATTACCGAAGTGAATGCCGTGTTCGGGGTTACAGTAGGGAGCAGGATGTCGGCAAGGTCGCCCGTGGCAGTTATTGCTTTCAGCAGGTAATCCACGGTTGCCGTGCCATGTGCCTTGCACGCCACGCTTTCCACGGTGGGGGTGCCGCCGAACTGACTGCGGAACGAGAGAGTCAGTTGAAACTTGGCCATCATGTGACTGAAAATAAGGGGTACGGTGCCGTCCGTCGCTTTCATACCCTTGCCGTTGTTCGTGTAAGTGGCAACCAGCAGGTCGCTCTTTTCCTGATCGGCAACGTCGAGCGTGTACGCGTCAGTGATGAAGTCGGTGACCTGCCGTGCCGGATAGACACCGAGGAAGTAATGGGATGAAACCATGTCCCGCCAGAGCATCTGTGTGGAGGGTTCCCATTCCGACCCGTCGGCACTCAAGGTATTAACCGTGCCGTTCACTACCATCCGGTCTGTGGCGACAGCGCTCACGTCGTCCGTCCAGCCATACACGGCTATCCCGTCTCCAGGGTCGAACGTGGTGTTTCGCCCCACTGTCGTGGCCCGAGTAATTTCTCCCACCGAAGCTGTGACGGAAATTTGTTCCGATGTACCGGACGGTACACTCTCTGTTGCCTTGTCGCAGGCGACAGCCATAGCCCCAAGAACGGTGCAGGCTGCGAATAATCTCAGTTGTTGTTTCATAATTGACTCGTTTTTATTTATATTTTTTGTTCTTGATCGGTTGACGTTTTCAGTTGGTGTCAGGGTTCAGTACTTCGCCGTTGAGGCTCCACACTTCTTCCCAGTCGTTGATGCGTACCGCTTCAAGCGTCATGTACGGACGGAGTTCCTCATAAGGCAGTGTTATTGCATATTTGCCGCCGGGACGCATAGGCGGAGCGTCGATATGGATATCTTGTATGTTGCCGTTGCCATCCTTGAGTAGCAGCCGCATCAGGGTATGAAGCGCCTCCGGTGGCGTAGCCATTACCTTCATCGTGTCGGGCATAATGGTCCCTTGTTCTTCCGTAGCGGTGGGAAATTTCACCACTATTGCTTCTTCCATGGTTGTAACTCCATACCGGCCTTCGCTGTCTGTCGCCAAAGGAAGAAGTGCCGTGGCGGAATTGCTCACCTCCACGTCGAGCGAACTGTTTGCCGGAGCTCCGGTTACAGCAACCGACATTTCGGACAAGACCCTTCGGAGCGGAACCGGTACTGTCAATTTCCGTTCGTCGGTCACTTCCAGCCGTTGCGTACTGTACCAGGCGTGCCGGTCGGCATGGGACACGTTGTCCAAGCTGATTGTTATCTCCCCGGGGGTAGAAGCCGTGCGAGTGGCAGGGGCGTTTGTCATGTAAGGCTCCGTAAGGTTCAGCATGGTCAACAAGGTATAACTGCCCTTTTCCAATGGAATATTGCCGGAAGCGAGTGCGGCGGCACTCTCATAATAGCCGACATATACGGGCATGTTCTCACCGTTACGGTATATCCAGAGCGATATGCCACTCACATCCGTACCCTTGTCCGTCTCTTCGTCCCATTGCAGGAAGAGGGATACACCGGACGACTCACTGTCGTGCGCGTGTTTGTCGCAGGCGGTAAGCCCGAGTGCGAACATCGCTGCAAGAATGCTATAAAATAGTTGTCTCATCATATTTATCTCTTTATTTGTTGTTCGTTAGTCTCTGCACGGCGGGCTTTCGCCGCGTCGGTCTGCTGCGTATCGCTGCCCTTGCCCACGGTGGTAATCCGCCCGGCAGGGACTCCCTTGTTGACAAGCCATGTCTTCACTGCCCCGGCACGTTGCAGGGAGATGCGCTTGTTGACCGTTTTTGATCCCCGGCTGTCACACCAGCCCGTTACGGTGATTTCTATCTCAGGGTACTTGCGCAACAGGCTGAGGATTGTCTGCATCTTCTCCGTCTCACCTACCGGGATTTCCGTGCCGTTGAACGCGAAATAGACAGTCGGGAAGACAAGCCGTTCGCGTGTATCGGTAGTCATGGTTTCGGCCTTTCCCGAGTTTTCAGTCTGTCCGGGCGATATGGTTTCTATGGACTTGGAATGCGTCACTTCCGGTTCTTCCGGACAAACTGTCTTTTCAGCCTTTGGTTCCTTCGGCTCCATAGACGTTACGGAAACGGGAGCCGGTATAACGGGTTGCCTGGTGCTTTTACGGCACTTACCGAAAGTCCAGCCCAGACGGATGCCGCTCTCCCAAATGTAATTGTTCCGGTGCAGGTTCTTCGGCATACCGTCCATGTGGCTGCCCGTCAGGTAGGTGATGCCACTGTAAACGCTGATGCCCAAATGATCTGTAATACGGTAGCCAGCCTGTAAATTACCGCCTGCACCCAGATGCCATTCAGTGACACCTTCCGGGACCTCCGCATCTGAAGAGAGCGTTTTTAGTGTGGCTTTTGTTCCCACGGCAGCCAGTACGGGCGAGAATTCCAGCGTCCAGCGGCTCCGCTTCGTGCGGGCGAAGAATCCCAGCAGGTTTACGCTGAATTGCAGTCCATAGTGTTGTATGAAAACCGAGCTTTTCAAATCGGCATAATCCCAGCCTTCCATCTCCAGTACGGGAGCATTGTAGCGTATGCCGTCCGCCCCCAGCCAGTAGCCCTGATCGAGGCAGCATTGCTGTGCAGAAAGATTTGTTTTCCCCCATTTCATCTGAAATTCCAGTGAAAAAGCCGGAGTGAAACGGTAACCGCTGTAGAGTCCTGCTGCAAAGCCTGCGCGGGTTTTGTCGGCCCCGAACGAGCTGAAGGTACTCACGCCAAGCGGCATGCCGCCCTGAAAGCCCGCGTACCATCCGGTAGGTGTACCGTTTTCGGGATCGCGCTCCATGCGTTGTGCATATACCACCACGGGTATAAAAAATACTGCAAGAAGCAGCGTTAGTAAGGTTTTCTTCGGGTTCTTCATATATTCATATTTAAATTATATTGGATTGAACTCGGGTATATAAAACGCACCGGCGGCACACGGACAGGCAATTATTACCGTGTATCGCCGGCAGACACTGGGATATCTTTCCGTTGGCAAGCAGCAAACGGAGGCGGTATGGTATTCAACGAGGGGTCTCTGAGCAGGAAAGCGGAATAATTTGGAAAGAAAAGATTCGCTAACCAGTTGTAAATTAAATGTTTTTTGTAAATTAACGCGCGATGAGAATGTGTGTGTGTGTGTGTGTGTGTGTGTGTGTGTAGTATTTCAACGTTTTTGTCCATTCTAATTTTACCCCTTTTATTTTTTACTTTTATTACTATATACATTATAAGAATTTTGTGCTTTTTTGTCAATACTTTTGTTTTATTTGTGTATAATTTTTAGTTATACTTCATATTTCTTATATTTTTTACAAGTAAAAATATTCCTATTCCAAACAATACTCCACATGAATCTATACAGACATCTATTGGTGATGCTGTCCTTCCTCCTGAAAATATTTGATGAATTTCATCTGATATTGCATAAACAATTCCTAATAATAATGCAATTAATATTTTATTTTTCTTTTTTATGTTATATGTATTTATAAATCCATACATGTTTATTCCTGCAATAGCATAAATTGAAAAATGTGCAGTTTTTCTAATAATATACTGACAACTTTCTATCAAATTTTCTTTTTCACTTTCACTTAAGTTTCTATCTATTTGTAATATTTCTACTATCTTTCTTGTAAATCCTCTACTAGTAGTCCCTGACAAGTTACCATTTTGACTTGAAAATATAAATATTGTTACAAATGTTGCTATTGTAAGAATTCCAAATATTATTCTTTGTATTTTTAAACCCATTTTTATTTTCTCCTAAATAAATATTAGAAAAGTTACTATAACCATCTCATTATAGTAACTTTTACAAATCATTTTATTTTGTATATCCTGTTTTATTTATAATACTTTGGCTTATAGATTTTACTGTATCTGATGGTTCATAGTTTTCCTCTCCAAATGCTTCTTGATGTAATTGTTTTACATTTGATTCTAGTGTAATTGGAATTCCGTACCATCTGTCCATCGTTTTTCCTTTTGTATCATATGGCCATCCTATACTTTCTGTAACTTTATATTTTGCCATACTTGGTACCATTGAAAGTATATCTGTTGCTGATATATTTGTATATACATGTGGTAGTATTGCATCAGCAAATGTGTTTATTTCAGCTATACTTTTTGTTTTTAACTTACTAAACATTGCTTCTATTACTGTTCTCATTCTTTCTGTTCTCTTGTAATGTAAAAGCCTTTCCTAAGCCATCCTTTTGCAAGACAGATAAAAAATGCTGCCAGCATCATGACGATCCATAATTTTTCACAAATCATTGTTAACATCTCCATAAGAACCTCCTTGCTGTTTCAGCATCATCTGTCATCTCACTTATTTTTTCGGCTTCAGCTTTCCTACAAACAGAAGACAAACGGTGGAAACGATCGATAAAACCATGCATAATCCCCAAGCGGCCATATAGTTTCCGCTCTTCTCATAGATTGCGGAAATAACCGGCGTGCTCACCGCACTGATCGCCAGTGTAACGGTGCTGAGTT
>ENA-ORLY01004179-ORLY01004179.1-human-gut-metagenome-genome-assembly--contig:-NODE-4179-length-10671-cov-3.528790_pt1 | contig 10671 bp, 8 predicted proteins | sample MGYA00243071_ERZ508832 | MGnify/ENA primary metagenome ERZ508832 (study PRJEB26277, sample SAMN04329777) | human gut metagenome | biome: human-associated habitat | host: Homo sapiens | place: USA...
GACCCATCCTTTAGAACTTTTTATCATTTCTTTTCCGCAAACAGGACATTTAAGACGTTCGGGAAATTCAAAACCGATCGTATTATCTGCTTTGATTGTTAGCTTCGCATCAAATGTTTTTCCGCTCTGAGATGTAAAGCCCTTGATGATAGATGTCGAACGTTTCAATGTAAGCTCTTTGGCGATTACATCTGATATTTTTTTACCGCAGATTTCATTTGCAATATAAAATCTGCAACTATCCGGGTTATCCTTGGAATAACCTGTACAGCACCAACCTACTTTTTTCTTAATTAAAGGTTTACTGCATAACGGACAAATAAGGGTGTTACCTGCCATTGCAGAAGTATCACTGTTTTTTATTAACTCTACCCATTTAGCTACAAGCTTTTTGTAATTATTCAAGAAATCATTTCCGTCAGACTTTCCACGGGCAATTTTATCAAGTTCCATTTCCATATCGCCGGTCATATCAACAGACAGCATATCGGGTACCGTCTTTTCAAGTGCATCGATTATATACATTCCTTTTTCTGTTGGCATAATGCCTTTGATCATATTGCCGTTTTTTTTGGTTCTACGAGCAATATAGCCTTTTTCATACAGCTCTTTAATGATACCTTGACGTGTTGCGGCAGTTCCCAGTCCACGCTTTTCAAGTTTAATTAAGTTGCGAGTTTGTTCATCTTCTATATTATCACCTGCAAGCTCCATTGCCGTAAGCAGTGTAGCATCGGTATAATACTTCGGTGGCTCATTTTGTCCCTCTTTGACATCGAAACCGATAACTTTATAATCGTTATCCTTAACGATTTCGGGCAACCCGATTACCTTCGGCGTTGCATCAACAGCGAACCAACCGGGACTGATTATATTCGTTCCGGTTGCTGTAAACAGCTGATTATCAATCTGAAAAACAGCTTTGACAATTTCTGTAACAGCTATCGGATAAACAGTACGGATAATTGATAACGCAAGCAAAGTATATGCCTTGCGCTCATTTTCTGACATACCGCTTAAATCATTCGGCACAAGAGCGGTCGGTGTAATAGCAGTGTGCGAATCAACTTTGCTGTCATCATAATGCCGACGTGTACAGGGTGCAAAATTGTCGACAGGAATAGCATATTTAGCAAATTCGGGCATTTCAAACAGTAGCTTTATTATCTTTACCGTTTCATCTTTCATTGCATCTGTTAGATGCTCCGAGCTTGTGCGTGGATATGTTATCAATCTGTTTTCGTACAAGCTCTGAACGAGCTTTGTAAGCATATCAATTGTGAGATCCGTACACTTTGATAAATCAGCAAGCAAATGTGTAGTGTTATATAAAAGCGGAGCGGCTGTCTGCTTTTGCAACACCTCGACTTTAATCGCTTTTGCCGTATTTAATTTAATTTCATCTATAACAGCCTTTGCCGCCGTTTCGGTATCGTACTTATCTGCCGCTTCGGCAGTAAACTTTGCGCCGTCAGTTGCTTCGATATTGGCAACTATTTTATAAAACGGCTTTTTAACATAATTCCTTATTTCCCGTTCACGCTTAACAATCATTGCGAGTGTCGGCATTTTTACACGTCCGCAGGCGAATACATTATCCGTACCACCGAATTTCAATGTAGCCGCAACAGACGTGTTAATACCAACGAGCCAGTCTGTTGCAGACCGTATACGTCCTGCATTTTCAAGCGGCTTCATATCTTTTGCCGGGCGTAACTCTGCAAATGCCTTTCTGATCTTAAAAGGCGTCAAATCTGTTATCCAAACACGTTTATAAGGCACTGTACAATGCAACACTTCATATAAGTACGCAAAAATCAATTCGCCTTCACGGTCTGCATCAGTGGCATTGATTATCAGATCCGCCTTATCAAAGAACTGCTTAACATAATCATAAGCAAGCCTGGAATAATTATTATCTTTTACTCTTGTAATAAAATGTTCGGGTATAATCGGGTAATTATCGAAGCTCCAGAATTTATAACTTTCGTTATAATCTTCAGCCGGAGCTAAACCGCATAAGTGACCGGCACCGTGACAAAGTATAGCTTCCTCGCCGTTTAAATTTAAGCTCCAGTGAGCTATCGAGGGTTCTTTAGGATTCACTGTTTTTTTGTATGCGCCTAAAGCCTCGGCAATTGTCCGACCGAGGCTGTATTTTTCGGCATAGATTACAATCATAATCTTCTCCTTTCAAGTTGTGCTACAGGTAGCACATCTTAATAAACGATATATGCTTTAAGAATGTTGCTGTATACGTTATTGTTGTTTGCGTTTGTTGCCATCCAGTTGTCGGAAGGCTCAAGCATATACGCATTAAATCCGGACTTTATAAGCTGTTTGTTTATTGCAACAAACTTATTTACGGTAACAGGGAAAAAGCACAGATTTACATCCATCTTATTCGGAATAATTACGTTGTTAATGTAATCAGTAAGCATTGGCATATCCCAATCAGCCGCCGAACACAGCAAAAGGTGTATATACGCATTATGATTAAGCGTAATGCCGTCATCGCAAACGATGTAATCGAACGTATCACTGATTTTATCGAAACACGAATATATAATAACATCATCTATGTTGAAGCCGTTCTCGTTTACGGTAGTTTCGTCTACGTTAAAATATTTGCATAACCCGGCTGTTACAGCTGTAACAATGCAAACCTTTGCTCTTTCGTACTTGTGTAAGTAAAATGCAATGTCAAAAGCAGTGTATGTACTGCCGCAACGGGAATTATATCCGAATACCGAAATAATCACATTACCTCGCTGTATTCGTTCATAATTTTCAGTTAAACGTACAGTTTGCATTGAATATGAATTGTCACTGACATCTTTATAATTGATCCCGACAAAGTTGCCGGGATATTCGTGCACTTTTCTGTCGGGATAACTCAGTTCTTTATTTTCATCCGATGAATCTTCCGTAACCGGAATATCGGGCGTTTCTGTTTTTGGATTTAAGATCGCATAATCTATTGCGGCAGGATCATAGCCCACAACAATATCATAAACGCCTATAGAATATAAAGCCGACGCATACTTGTTGAAACTGCTATCGTTACTGCACATAAAAATTATACGCATATAGCCGTAACGCATTTTTATAATGCTGAGAAAATCTATCAGTGATACGCCTTTAGTGACGGTATCGTCCCCGACTAATATACCATGGGGACGATACTTTTCGTATATTTCAGTAGCTGTATTGGGTCTGACAGAAGTGTACTTACCTACCGTTACAGCTTGCTCGGATTTTTTAAGCACTGTATCAAGGTTACGCATACTGCGTTTACCGGTAATCAATACAATATTCATTTAATCACCGCTTTCTGGTTTATAAGTGTAATTTTTAATTTCTCGAGTATCGAGGAGATGATTTTCAGGTTATCCTCCTTGAAAGTTTCATAAGCAAAAGAATCAAGTATAATCATCAGGTAACTGTCTGCCGAAAGGTAAATTCTGCAAACAAGCCTTGAACGTAACATCGGATTTGAAAGAATACCGTCAGCCTCCGTAATAACGGTAACTGACGGTAAAGAAAAACAGCGTAAAAGTACGGCTCTGTCGTTTATTCTGCTTCCGTAACAATGAGTAAAATCGCTGTCATATACGGAAAATGCACATATCGGTATATGAGCATTTTTAAAATCGGCAAAGGTTTTTGCAAACAAAGCTGAATCTGTCAACTGAATGCTGTTTTCCTCTGATTGTTCTGCATTAGTCAAGATTTTATTTGTTATACTCATTGTGCTACAGGTAGCACAATTTTTTATGTTTGAGCTATTATCCTTGTTTTCACACAGCTTTTTGACAGAGTTCAATTTAATTTTAGGCGTAGAGTATTTTAATTGCAGTTTTTTCATATTTCTCTCCTAAAATCAGTCTGACAGAGCTTGTATATTGCACTATCCTTTGGAACGCGTCTGTCAAACGGTATTATCTTTCTGCCGCTTACGATAAGCCCTGTGCCTTTTTCACCGGTCTGTAAGTAGCTCGACTGCGAAGGCGACAAGTTAAATAACTCTATGAGCTTATCAAGGTCGGTTTTCTTCTGCTGAAGAAGAACTACAAATTCAGAGTTTGAAAGCATAACCTTTGCCTGCCCCGAATCAAGGACTTCCGTTATGTTCTGTGTTATGCCGGTAGGTATACCGCCGTATTTTCTGATTCGTTTAAATACCTTCTGAAAAAAGTCGGCAGAGCGAACTGTTTCTTTACCGTTACCGTCGTTGAACATAACGGAGAACTCATCGACCCACACCCAAGTTTGAATGCCCTTATTTCTGTTGTCACGAACACGCTGCCAGATGTACTCGAGTATAACCTGTAATCCTACCGGACGGAGCTGTTCGCCCATATCGGATATATCAATGGACAACAGCTTGTTATCCGTATGAATGTTTGTTTTGCCCGAAAAAGTATTGAAACTGCCGTTAACATAAAGCTCGATGTCCAGTGCTATCTGATCTGCTTCAGGTAGTTTTTTGTTTATAAGCGCATTGTAAAAATCAACAAAAGTCGGTGTGAATTCCGGATTACCGTTATTAAGTACATAATCGGCATAAACTTCTTTGACACAACTGTCGATAATAGATTTGTCGGCGGCAGATAACGGCAGCCCTCGTGCCGTTTCTATGATCGACATAATCAGCTCGGATTTCATAGCAACGGCAGATGTGCCATTTTCACTGATATTTATATCGGTGTCAAATATGTTGATCTTTGTTTCGGAATCAGCTGATAATTTCAGCGTATCGCCGCCAAATCGCTTGATGAGAGGATAGTATTCTCCATCGGGATCTATAATTATCTTTTCCGATTTAGGGTAACGTATGATTGTATCTATAATTTCGGATTTGCAATACATCGATTTTCCCGAACCCGATGTACCGAGATAGAAACCGTTAGCGTTCATCTCTTCAGCTCGATCAAGTACAATAATAGCGTTGGTGTGCTTGTTCATACCGTAGCAAAGACCGGTGTCGGAAAAATAAGATCGTGCTGAAAACGGTATTAGAATACCGGCGGCATCGGACAGAACATAAGTATTTACATTGTTGCCATTGGCATTATCAAAATGGTTAATACCAAACGGAAGGACGGAATCAAGTGCTTTTTCCTGTTGTCTGACAAGGCAATCGATAACGACCTGATGCTTTTTTCCTTTTGAACGTATAGCTTCTGTCAGCTCTTCAAGCTCCTCTTTTGTAGAAGCGGATAATGATATAAAAACGCCGATTTTGAAAAGTTCACAATTTGTATCAGACAAGCGTTCTTGAAGATCTTCCAGTTCACGCTCACGCTCCGTCCAGTGATAAGGAACAAAATTCAGTCCTTTTTTGTGGTTTTTTTCAAGCCTTGCTTGTATTTTGCCTTGATGAGCATATATATTGTCTTTCACCCTGTCCTGTGCTTCGGACTTGTCAATATGTTTGATGTGCTTAGATACAACAATCTTGCAGTTGTTATCAAGAATATCACGAATAAACTCATCGTCTAAAGTTCTGTCATATCGAGCCATAAAGCCTTGACATTTGTAGCCATCGAGCTTGACATACCTTCGGTGAATATACCGACAGCCGTACTCTCGTAAGAGTTATTAAACCAACCGTCGCAGATATTCCAGATGACAATCTGCGTTGCGATACGTTCAGTATCAGCATTGTAACCATATTTTGTTGTACCTTGATAACCATAAATCAGAGCGTGCTTGATATGAGCCTGTCGCTTGGTGATTTCGGCTGTATTATTTCCTAAACCGAAATTATAATATTCTTCTGCAGTATAATCACTTGTCCAAGCATTTTTGGAAGACTGAATACAATACGCTACCTGTCCTGTTGAGTTGCCAACATTGAGTTTGATTATCTGTCCGTATGTGCTTGTGTTCAGTCTGCCGTTGAAGTTATATGAATAGCTGTACCAGTCAACGTATAACTTCTGATTTGAGCCGTTTGCAATATTCATTATTGTAGCCGCAAGTGTATTTACACTTATTGCTGACATAGCAATAACGGCAGCTAAAACTAAGCTCAACATTTTTCTGAGTCTGTTTTTCATACCGATTTCCTTTCTTGGTTTGTATTTGTATATATAAAAAAGCAGTCCTACGGGTGCGGACTGCTTTGGGTTTTTATATTCAATTGGCTTTCAGAAAAAGAAAAAGAGCCTTGATTTTTCAAAGCTCTTAAAGTATATTAAATTGTCATATGTTCAAAAGGAAACAACTAATCATCATAAACCGAGTCTGCTGTTTGTCCTCTTAAGAAGTATATAGCGTATGCTTTTGTCAGCTTTCCGTTTTCATCTCGTACATCCAAATCTTCAGATATGTCCTGAATGTACACTTTGAAATAGTCGCCTTTTTTCATAAACCCTTTTATGTTGTCCTTTGCAAAGCTCTCAATATCTCTTTTAATTACATTGGGGTGCAAATCGTAAGAGATAACAAGAGGTGTAAACCACGTGCTACCTTCGGGAGTCCAGGTTGGATCTTCAAGGTTTTTTAATCCGTAATTGTTTACAGCGTCATTAACTATAACCTGTTTAATTGCTTCAAGGTCGAACGGATACTCATATATGGACTTCGGCTTGCTTTCCTGCTTCTTCGTTGTTGTCTGTGAAGGCTTAGGTGTTTCAGCTTTCTTTGTGGTTGTTGTAGTCTGAGCTACCTTATTATCGCTCAGATAGTCACTGTGTATAAAGCTACCGTCAGAGAGCTTATAATAGCCCGTGTTGGTCTTGGCTGTTACTGTCACCTTGTCGTTTACATTATAAATCTTAACAGTATCAGCACCGAGAACAGCCTTTTTACGACTATAGCAATCAGTGTTGACATACTTTGTGGCACTTACCTTTTCCTCGGTCCATTCGGGTGCAGGCTTAGTCGTTGCTACTGTTGTTGTCGTTTCCGGCTTTGCCGTTGTTACCGCTTTTGTGGTGGTAGTGGTAGTTTCAACACTTTTTGTTTCCTGCGGCTTTGTGGTGGTCACTGCTGTAGTAGCGGTGGTCTGAGCTGTAGTCGTTTCGGCTTTCGGCTCATCGATCCTATCTATCACTGTTCCCGTCACTGCCGGAGCGGTCGTTGTAACCGCCGTTTCAGGTACGGAGGACGTTGTGCTGTTCGCATTGCCTGCCGTGCAGGCACTGGTCAGTATTACGCTGATGAGCGTTATTGCCGTGAGTATGGTGTGGGTACGTTTACGTTTCATTTTTGGGTCCTCCTTTGTGGGATTTGGTACTATTTCCTCAAATATATTGTACCATAAAAACGGACAAAAGTCCAGCGAAACATAGCAAAAACATATACAAAATATAGTATTGCTTTTTATGCGTTTCGCCGATTTTTACAAACTTGTTACATTGTGCTACCTGTAGCACAAACACGTGTGCGGTGTGAAAAAACACACCGCACAGCTTTGTTTACAGTCAGAAAATTATAATACAACTTTTTTTGCATTCATAATTGTTTCTGCTTTTTCCTTGTCATCAATACCAACCCGTATTATTACGCTACCGTCTGATTTGGTTTGCTTTTCAAAAGAAATTGTTGCGTTAGTTAAAGCGTTTATCTGTTCATCGGTAGCAGGAAAGTAGTAGCAATCAGGTACGCTTTCTTGCTTTTGCTCACTTTCGCTATCGTTTCGAGCAATTTCTTGTATGCGGTCATAGTAGAGATTGCCGCCAGAGACCTTTGCATATTTTTTCAGTATCACTTCGCCCCGTTCCTGACTGTCCAAAAATCTCTTATATCCGACATCTGTAAGAAACAGGCGCATCTTATCGCCTTTATCTCCGACAGGGGAATCGTAAGACAACACATCAAAGACGATCATGTGCTTTACCTCTGGGTTGAAGCGTTGCAACGACATGATGTCATGTCCCTTTAATTTCTCCACACCGGATTGCTGTCTGGTCTCGGCGGTCCATTCCCCAATGGTACGGGGCGAATGTGGCAAACGGTAATTCTTCTGAATGTCCTTCACTAAATCCATGCACTTTGCATCTGACAGGACATTCAGCTTTGGTATCAGGCTTTCTGCTGCTTCCCGCCGTTCGGAATTATTTGAACAACGCACAGTCATATAAAGCTCATACAGAATCTTTCCCTGGTTGTCGCCCTTCACCTGAAAGAGCAGCTTTTTTTCCATTTCGTTTAGTTTCATGTGAATTTCCTCCTTTATAATAGGTCAAAACCAGCCATATCTCTTATTCATTTTATCCCTTCCTATTGTGCTATCTGTAGCACATAATATATAGAAAACTGCCGCCGAACGATTATCTGTTAACGCTTCACGCTTGTTGCGGTTGTCTGTGTTTCCTGCTGTTTATTTGCTGTAGTTGCAACATTTTTATATGCATCTATCACTTTGTTGTTCAGCTCATCATGAAATTCCTTGGTAACCGGGTTAGCGATATTCTTGTATTCGCCGGCGGAATTTTTATACTGCGGCATCTGCAAAAACATTCCGTTTGCACCGTCGAAAACTTTCACACCTGACACAACAAAACAATCATCCATGGTTATCTGAGCAAATCCTTTAAGATTGCTATCATGATTGTTGTTAGGAAGCACCTTGACTTTCATTGCGATTGCTTCGGGTTCGCTTTTAATTACAGCAGTGTCATTGTTTTCGTAGGCTGTCATTACAGCTGTGTTTATAGCTTTGCGCATTTCGGCGGTAACCGGATAGCAGTCGTCATAGTACTGATTATCTTTGCCGAGATGATTCGGCATAGCGACATACATTCCCTTTTCGGTTCCAATGACCTTAATGCCGCCAACGGCAAAGTTGCCGTTGAGTACGACTGTGGCTAAAGCTTTCAACTTGCTTTCCGGGTTGTCAAGCTTTGTTATTCTTGTTGTTATATTCATATAAGTACCTCCTGTTACGGATACAATCAATATCATATCCTGTTCTGTTGCGGTTCGGCGGCAGGTTTCAGCATTACAGCTTTTTATGATTTTCTGTTTCGGATGCGGCTTTAAGAGATATTTCCCGCATTGTTTCAAAATCGGATTTCAGAAAACATATTGTAGTTTCCCGTGCATTGATTTTAGCGGAATATTTGATGTTGCGCTCAGACAGCTGATTGATCACCTTTTGAGCTATGCTGTTGTTTTTGAATAACTTGTACGCTACCTCGCCTTCAGCTGTCAATTCCGCATGGTTAATGTTCCCGCATAATATCTGAGTAGACAACAGTCCGTATTCAGACAACACCTTTTCCTTGAGTAATTGTCCGAAACGGTCATTTAAAGGAACTGCCATATTATAGTAATTACCATCTTTACTCTTGATTTTTGGCATTTCATAGTCTATGTTCCCATCACGGCAGATTATTTTTATTCCCGAGATAACAAAGCTATCAGACAATCTGATTTCACCGACAGCAGGAACCTCATCACCGTATGCTTTTGTTTTATGAAGCCTAACGGTGATTTTCATATCTACAGGTGATTTTTCAACAGGCAGGGAAGATGGGTTGTCTACATAATTTCCGATAACGGAATTAATTATATCCTCTTTGACTTCCGAGCGTGTCGGAAATGCCATATCATAGTATTTTCCGTCACTGTTACGGTTGCTTGGCATTGCTACAAACATAGCATCGTTATCATCGGTACCGATGTCGATAATTCTAAATCCGTGAATAGCAATATTGTTATTTAAAAAAATCGTAGCATAAGCTTTCACCGGACTACTGTTATCTGTGTTTTTTGTAACTTTTGACTGTATTTCCATATAACCGGCTTTTCACCTCTTTCTACATTTTAGGTGTGCTACCTGTATCACATTTGATTGATCGATTGCTATTGACTATATTATCAAGAATTGGCTTGTAAGCAATGCTGACTTTTGCGATTATTCGGTCGCCTGACATCTGAAGATGATAGCAAATACCTGATTGTTTCAGTTTCTCTACATCATTCTCACTGATATATGCATAATAGTAATTCTCGTTTGCCAATTTGCAAATATCGCTGTAAATATCACCATTCACTACATCAATAATCTCACCCTTCCAAAGTTCTCCGTGCAAGCCTTTGTGGTTGATGTTGTTCTTAGCTTTGACAGATGTTCCGCCAGCCTTTTGCCATTCGAGCAAGTTTTTATTATAATCGTCTATCAGAATATCTTTATCGGTGAGCCGATGACCGATAGCTTCTGACTTTGGTACATTCAGAGAAGTAAAAATTCTGTGTTCTTTATCAATGTTTGGCAAATATCTGTCTAACCATTTCTGCTTTTCATCCAAAGAGCAGGAGTTTACTGTTGCAGATAAAATAAAAATCTCCGCCGTACTATCATTCACCAATTGTTCAATAGCGGATACGGCGTTTTCAAAAGGCTTTAAATCGCTGAAAAAACCTTTTTCAAACATTCGTTCAAGGTATAGATTTTCATCGTGAAACCTTGCTATTGTTCCATCCATGTCAATATAGATTTTTGTTCTTTCTTGTAATATGGGGATATTACCGGAGGCTACTTGTTCGCTAATGTCATCCAATTCATTTATAATTGCTCTTTCCCAATCATCAAGATTATCAGAAAGCGAATTTTTGCAATACTCAGAGTTCAAACGGGATATATGCTCAAAAAATTCCTTTTCGATGCTTTTCTCACCACGAAATCCATTGAACCATTCATCAAGCAACAATTTG
>ENA-ORLY01004183-ORLY01004183.1-human-gut-metagenome-genome-assembly--contig:-NODE-4183-length-10665-cov-20.904892_pt1 | contig 10665 bp, 6 predicted proteins | sample MGYA00243071_ERZ508832 | MGnify/ENA primary metagenome ERZ508832 (study PRJEB26277, sample SAMN04329777) | human gut metagenome | biome: human-associated habitat | host: Homo sapiens | place: USA...
GATACGGACAGCTACGTTATCACCAAAACATTTGTAAATAATCGGCAGCATTTTTTGAACCAGCTTCTGAACGAAGAGCCGTAATGCCGGGAAAGGACATTCCTTATGAGTGATTCTACGTTGAAAGAACTTTGGCGGCAGGTCGCAGAAAAGAAAAGCTGTGAAGCAAAACAGAAAGAACTGACCGCCCAGAGAGATACGCTTGCTGATCGTCTGAAAAAGCTGGAAAAATCCAAGCTGGCAGAACAGGCTGATGTGGACCGTCTGGAGGGGCACAGCCTTGCCGCATTTTTCTATCAAGTGATCGGAAAAATGGATGAAAAGCTGGACAAGGAACGGCAGGAAGCCTATGCAGCCCGTGTCAAGTACGATGTGGCTCTCCATGATCTTTCTTCCGTTGATGCCGACTTGGAGCAGATTCAAAATAGACTGGCACGGCTGTCCGATTGCGAAAGGCAGTATCAAGCTGCTCTTTCCGAAAAAATCAAAAGCATCAAAGTCTCTGCCCACCCTGCCGCACAGCAGATTGTGGAAAGCGAAAGCCGCATTGCCGCACTGAAAGTCCAAAAGCGGGAGCTGCTGGAAGCCATCAACGCCGGAAAGACCGCCTTGCACACGGTCAATGAAGTTCTGGAAACGCTGGATAATGCCGAGGGCTGGAGTACATGGGACGTAATGGGCGGCGGTTTGATGGCTGATCTTGCCAAGTATGAGGAACTGGACAATGCACAGGAGCAGGTGGAACAGCTTCAAGTGGAACTGCGGCGGTTCAAAACTGAGCTTGCCGATGTTGAGATCACCGCAGACCTTCAGGTTGCGGTAGACAGTTTTTTGAAATTCGCAGATTTCTTCTTTGATGGCCTCTTTGCAGACTGGGCAGTTCTGGATCACATCAATCAGGCGCAGAGCAGAGTGGAAAACACCAAGAGCCAAATCAAGCGAGTCCTTGCACTTCTGAAAAAGATGCGCGAAGATGTTGATGTCCAAATCGCTGATGAAAAAGAGAAGCAGGAGCAGCTTGCGGTGGAAACTGAGCTGTAGGTTTGGAGTGTTCGCGTATGTAATATGCTCAACTCAATGAATTGGAAATTTTGGAGATAAAGACTATGAAGAAAAAAGCACCAATAGTGTTCATTATCGTGAGCGTCTTTGCCGTAGCCGCAATCATTATAATTTCGGCGTATAGATCTTCGGAATCCTACAGAAAGGCGAAGGCTGCAATCCAATGGGATTGCTCTGTGTCTTGTACAGAAAAATCAACATCTGCCCAATATGTAATCACTTATTCTAATGTAAAGGTTTCATCCAAAACGGGCACACTGACGATTCAGAATAGGAATGATTTTGAAATTGTGGTGCATTTGCTCTGCGAAGGCGAACAGGAAATCGTATCTGGCAATATTTCTGCGGGAGGCTGCTACTCTTTTGCGAATGTTACGGACAAAGAATATACCGTAGGTATTCATGCGGATGTTGATGCAGCCACCAACATTAAAGTAATTGTATACGACGGAAAAGACACAGAGCCATATACAAATTGACAAGTCGGTGCTTGCGGGGGTGCATCTATTTGAAAAAGTATCAATGTCCATGCTGCGAATGTTTTACTTATAATGTTCCACCAAAGGAAGATTGTGGGTACATTTGCCCAGTTTGCTTTTGGGAGAATGACCCGTTTATTACTTCTGATAGCGACCCCAGTGACTTGAATCATGGAATAACTCTAAACGAGGCAAAAAACAACTATTTGGAATTTGGTGCCTGTGAAAGAAAAATGTTACGTTATGTTCGTCCGCCCGAAAGCGATGAAAAATAGACATTCATCATCAAAACTTCAAAGTCGACGATAACCCAATTATTATATACCCTTGGCGGGCAACCCAAAAACGGTTGCCCGCTATTTTTATACCCTAAAATCTGAAGAAGGAGGCCAAAATGCCAAGCAAAACCGAAGAATACCTTGCCCTTGCCCAGCGCACGGCAAACGGCTTGACCCGGTACTGGGAAAGCTGGACGGATTACCTGACCACCGCATCCCGGCTGTACAAGTACCCCTTTGCCGACCAGCTTATGATCTACGCTCAGCGGCCCGATGCCACCGCCTGCGCCGAATTTGACATTTGGCGCAACCGGATGAACCGCTATGTCAGGCGTGGCTCTAAGGGCATCGCCTTGCTGGACGAATCCAGCGGATTCCCGCGCCTGCACTACGTTTTCGATGTGTCGGACACCGGGGTGCGCCGCAATTCCCGTGACCCGGAGGTGTGGCAGCTCGGTCCCGATTTGGTGCAGCCGGTTTCAGAAATGCTCGCCGCCACCTACGGCATCAGCGGAGAGCGTGTCAGCCAGCAGCTTGCGGATGTTGCCGGGAAACTGGTGGCGGATTACTGGGACAACAACAGCGAGGACATCAGCGCCATCGTTGACGGTTCGCTGCTGATGGATTATGATGAAGCCGGGGTGGAGATGCAGTTCAAAAGCGCAGCAGCAATGAGTGTCACCTACACGCTGCTGGAACGCTGCGGGTTTGAACCGACAGGGTGGTTTGACAAGGACGATTTTCAGGCGATCTACAATTTTTCCACCCCAGATGCCGTCTTTGCCCTCGGCGTAGCTGTCAGCGACATGAGCCGGGAGGTCTTACGCCAAATTGAGCGCACCGTAAAAACAACCATTCGCCGCCGCAATGCAGAAAGGAGCCAACATGAATATGAGCAGCAATCTGAGTTACACGCAGACCGGGGATTATCTTCTCCCGAACCTGACCCTGCATCAGCCGAAGACCCCGCTGGGCAAGTACGGCAGGCTGCGCCGGATGTACCTGAAGGAACAGCGCCCGGTGCTGTACCACACGATGCTCCTGAATGGGAGCCTGTACCCGCACCTGATGGAGGTGGAGCAGACGGCAGAGAGCCGGATGCAGCAGACCATGGAGCAGCTGCTGAAACAGAACCCGGCCCCGGACAAGGAGAGACAGCAGATGGCGTGGGTGCAGCACATGAACAGCCTGAAAGCGCAAGCCGAGGAACTGGTGCTGACGGAGCTGATCTACAGCTAAGTTTTCTGGATGCCGTCATCCCCACCGAAGCCCAGCAAATTGAACATATCGACCGAGCGGAGAGCGAAAAATCGCCCTCCGCTTTTGTTTTGTCGCAGGCTGAAATTGAGAATGAACTGCGCAAGCATGGTTCCGGTTTTCAGGATGGCAAGCAGCGGATCATCGAACTGTACCAGACACAGCCCGACCGCAAACTCCGCGCTAAAGCATTGGCGAAAGAGTACGGCATCGGCGGACATTCGCAGGATTTTCTGGATGGCAGCAGCGGTTTTGTAAATCATGATGGAAAAGGACTTGAATTTGACCACTACCCGGATCATCAAAAGGTTACGTTAAGCTGGACACAGGTCGAGAAATACATCGACCTGATGATTCAGTCTGACCGCTACCTGACCGATAAGGAAAAAGAGCATCGTGCCGCCGTGCAGGAAGCGGAACGACAGCTCCCAATGCTGGATGGTGATGCCGCTGCCGAATACAATGCTCTGAAAGAGCAGTACCCCAATACCCTGATTGGCTTTGAACTGGGCGGATATTTTCTGTTCTATGACAAAGATGCAATCACTGTAAAGGAAGTTTTTCGTTCTAATTTGCTGTCACAGGAAAATGCGCTGGGAAAAGTCAAAGTGACCGGCTTTTTGCGCAGAGAGTGGGTAGCAAAATCGCAGAAGCTGTGGGCCGAGGGCAACAGCATCTATCTAGCCGGACAGGGCGGAGATGGTACCCACCATCAGACAAAATATCTGCGAGAGGAAGATTATCTGCCGATCGGCATCATCATCAAGCTAGATGGCCGGGATTTCCGTGTGGATCACGTCAACTTCATGTTCAAATCCGTCAGCTTGCAGGACATGGACTTGACCAACAGCGGACAGCCCATCTTCCGGGTTGAACGGTTGCCCAATATCCGGGAACTGTATGAACAGCAGCAGGATGAAATTATTGACGTTTCTCCTGAAAAGGCTGTTGATTACAAGGTCGGTGACGAAGTTGTTGTTGACCTTCCCACCCGAACCATCGAAGGCAAAATCGGCTATGTTGGCGAAACCGATGTGCGCATCGACACCAGCGCGCATGGGCAGTCGTGGGATAACGAGGTACTCAACAAGCAGCAATTCGAGGACGGTCTGCGGCGGGATGAACCTACACCTGATGAGGAACTGGACAAGTTGCCTATCTCTGTGGAGGTCAATAGCGAGTGGCAGACCTTTCCGGATGCTGCTGCCGCAGACGAAGCCCTGAACGCTGAACCGATGCCGGAAGCCGCAGGAAATTTTCACATCACGGATGATAATTTGGGTGTCGGAGGCCCCAAGCAGAAATTCGCCCGCAATATTGAAGCCATCCAGACCTTGCGCACTTTGGAGCAGGAGCATCGCGGTGCCACCGCCGAGGAGCAGCAGGTGCTTTCGCAGTATGTAGGCTGGGGCGGTCTTGCAGATGTCTTTGACCCCAACAAGGAAAACTGGTCTGCCGAGTACACCCAACTGAAAGGGTTGCTCACCGAAGAGGAGTATGCCGCCGCCCGCGCTTCCACTCTGAATGCCCACTATACCTCTCCGGTGGTAATTCGCGCCATCTATGATGCTGTGGAAAAGATGGGCTTCCAGTCTGGAAATATCTTGGAGCCTTCCATGGGTATTGGCAACTTTTTCGGTATGCTGCCCTCTGGCATGGCTGACAGCCGTCTGTATGGTGTGGAACTGGATTCCATCACCGGACGCATCGCCCAAAAACTATATCCACAGGCCGACATTACGGTTGCTGGCTTTGAAACCACCGACCGCCGAGATTTTTACGACCTTGCCGTAGGTAATGTCCCTTTCGGTCAGTACAAAGTCACCGACAAGGCGTACAACAAACTGGGTTTTTCTATCCACAACTACTTTTTCGCCAAGACTATCGACCAGATCCGACCGGGCGGCGTGATTGCTTTCGTGACCAGCCGTTTCACGATGGACAGCAAAGACAGCAGTGCCCGCAAGTACATGGCGGAACGTGCTGATTTGCTGGGAGCCATCCGCTTACCCAACAACGCTTTTAAGGCAAATGCAAGCACCGAGGTTGTTTCGGATATCCTCTTTTTGCAGAAGCGTGACCGCCCTGCAGACATCGAGCCTGCATGGGTGCAGCTGGGGCAGACCGAAGATGGCTTCAATATCAATCAGTATTTTGTAGACCATCCGGAAATGGTGCTGGGAAATTTGGAACTAGAAAGCACCCAGTACGGCCATGACCTGACCGTTGCACCAATCGAAGATGCAAACCTTGCAGACCAGCTTACCGAAGCGGTGCAGCACATCGAGGGCCAGTTCACTGCGGTGGAGATTGCCGCTCCGGACGTTGCCGATGCGGAAGTGCAGCGCAAAACTCTGCCCGCAGACCCTACCGTGAAGAATTTCAGCTATACTGTGGTGGATGGTGAAATCTACTACCGCGAGAACTCCATCATGACACAGATTGAACTGTCCGACAACGCCAAAGGCCGTGTGGCTGGCATGGTGGAACTGCGGCAGATCGTCAACGAGTTGATCGACCAGCAGTTGAATGACTTCCCGGACGAGGATATCAAGGCATCGCAGGCAAAGCTGAATTATGCCTACGATGCGTTTACTGCAAAATACGGTCTGATCAACGACAAGAAAAATGCCCGCCTGTTCGATGATGACAGCTCCTATTATCTGCTCTGCTCGCTGGAGAATCTGGACGAGAATAAAAATCTCAAGTCCAAGGCAGATATGTTTACCAAGCGGACGATTCGGCCAGAGCGTGTTGTCACCAGCGTGGATACCCCCAGCGAAGCGTTGGCGGTGTCCATCGGGGAACACGGCAAAGTAGACCTGCCTTATATGGCAGAACTGCTGGGCACTCCCGGCAACTATGAGCGCATCACCACCGAACTCTCCGGCGTGATCTTCAAAGATCCTGCCGCCGATGCAGACGACCCGGAAGCCGGCTGGCAGACTGCGGACGAATACCTTTCGGGTAATGTACGCGATAAGCTGCGGATGGCACAGCTTGCTGCGGAAAGTCACCCGGAGTTCAAGGTTAATGTGGACGCACTGACCAAGGCACAGCCCAAAGATCTGGAGGCATCTGAAATTGATGTGCGTTTGGGTGCCACTTGGCTTGACCCCTCTATTGTGCAGCAGTTCATGATGGAAACTTTTCAGCCGCCCTATCGTATCCGCTACAACAATGCCATCACCGTTCGCTACTCCCCTTACACTTCCGAATGGCGAATCAGCAATAAATCTGCTACTGGCTTTGGTGACATTATGGCCACCGAAACCTACGGTACCCGCAGGGCCAATGCTTACAAGATTTTGGAAGACACCTTGAATTTGCGTGACAGCCGCGTTTATGATACCATCGAGGAGGATGGGAAAGAAAAGCGTGTGCTGAATCAAAACGAAACCACCCTCGCCCAGCAGAAACAGCAGGCCATCAAGGATGCTTTCGCTGGCTGGGTCTGGAAAGATCCGCAGCGGCGGACTCTGCTGGTGAAGAGGTACAATGAGCTTTTTAACAGCACCCGACCCCGTGAGTATGACGGAAGTCATATTCATTTTGTGGGCATGAACCCGGAGATCAATTTGCGAGAGCATCAGCGCAATGCGGTTGCCCATGTGCTGTATGGGTACAACACCCTTTTGGCGCACGAAGTCGGTGCCGGCAAGAGTTTTGAGATGGCGGCTTCCGCTATGGAACTGAAACGCCTGGGTTTGTGCCAGAAAAGCCTTTTTGTGGTGCCAAATCACTTGACGGAACAATGGGCTTCGGAGTTTCTGCATCTCTACCCCAATGCAAAGCTGCTGGTCACCAGCAAAAAGGATTTTGAACCGGGCAACCGCAAAACCTTTTGCAGCCGAATCGCTACCGGTGACTACGATGCCGTTATTATCGGTCACTCCCAGTTTGAGAAAATCCCTCTGTCTGCAGAGCGGCAGGAACGGCTGATTCACGAACAGATGGATGAAATCGAGGAGGCCATCGAAGAAGCAAAAGAGCAGGTTGGTGAACATTTCACGGTAAAGCAGTTGGAAAAGCTGCGCAAGACCCTGAAGCAGAAATTGGAGAAGCTACAAGCCACCGAGCGAAAAGATGACGTAGTCACGTTTGAGCAATTGGGCGTAGACAGGTTATTCGTGGATGAAAGTCAAAATTATAAGAACTTGTTCTTATATACGAAGATGCGCAATGTGGCCGGTCTTTCTACTTCGGAGGCGCAAAAATCTTCGGATATGTTTGGCAAATGCCGCTACCTCGATGAAATCACCGGAGGCCGCGGCGTTATTTTTGCAACAGGTACTCCAATCAGCAATAGCATGACAGAGATGTACACCTTGATGCGCTATCTCCAGTACAACACTTTGCAACAGAAAGGGCTGACCCATTTCGATGCGTGGGCTTCAACTTTCGGCGAGACCACAACAGCCATTGAATTGGCTCCGGAGGGCACTGGCTACCGTGCGCGCACCCGTTTTGCCAAGTTCTTCAACCTCCCGGAGTTGATGGCGATGTTTAAGGAAGCGACAGATATCAAGACCAGCGACCAGTTGCATCTTCCCGTCCCGGAAGCCAAATTTGAAACGGTGGTGGTCAAGCCCTCGGATATCCAGAAAGACATGGTGCAGGCGTTGAGCAAACGTGCTGCCGAAGTTCACAGCGGCTCCGTTGACCCCTCGGTGGATAATATGCTGAAAATCACCTCGGATGGCCGCAAGATCGGCCTTGACCAGCGGCTCATGAACGATGCGCTGCCCGATGATCCCAACAGCAAGCTGAATGCCTGCGTCAACAATGTCCTGCGCATCTGGAACGACACCAAGGAGCAAAAGCTGACCCAGTTGATCTTCTGCGATATGTCTACGCCAAAGGGCGATGGCAGCTTTAATGTCTATGATGATATCCGCTCCAAGCTGCTCAATGCTGGTGTGCCCGAACAGGAGATTGATTTCATCCACAATGCAGACACGGAGAACAAAAAAGCAGAACTTTTTTCCAAGGTGCGCAGCGGACAGGTGCGTGTGCTGCTGGGCAGCACTGCCAAGATGGGAGCCGGTACCAACGTCCAAACGCTGCTCGTGGCAGTGCATCATCTGGATGTGGGCTGGCGTCCTTCCGATATGACCCAGCGCAACGGTAGAATCATCCGCCAAGGCAATCAAAACAAACAGGTTTACGTCTATAATTACGTCACTGAATCAACATTTGACGCCTACCTCTATCAGACCCTTGAGAATAAGCAGAAGTTTATCTCGCAGATCATGACGAGCAAATCGCCCATGCGCTCCTGCGATGATATTGATGAACAGGCTCTGTCTTACGCTGAAATCAAGGCTCTGTGTGCCGGTGACCCGCGCATCCGGGAAAAGATGGATTTGGACGTGCAGGTGGCTAAATTGAAAGTTCTGCGGGGCGACTTCCAGAATCAGAAATATCGTCTGGAGGATAAGCTGCTCAAAACATTCCCGGAAGAAATCCAGAAGCAGAAAGCCCGTATTGCTGCGCTGAAAAACGATTCTGAAATTGCAACTATGCACCCACAGGACAAGGAAAACTTCTGCGGTATGACCATCAAGGGCATGGTGTACGATGACAAAAAGGCTGCGGGTGAACGGCTGCTGCTGACTCGGCAGGAGATGCCCAATGCCGATATGATGCTGCTGGGCACCTACCGCGGCTTTGAACTGAACATCCGCTTCGACAGTTTCAAGAATGAGCATCAGGCCGTTCTCCGGGCAGAATTAAGCTACCCGGTATCGCTGGGCGATGATGCGCGCGGCAACATTACTCGTCTGGACAATGCCATCGACAACTTTGCTGACCGTATTGCAGACGCCGAAAATGCCCTGCAAAACCTTGAACAGCAAAAGCGGGCCGCAGAGGTTGAAGTGGCAAAGCCCTTCGCACAGGAGGAAGAACTGGCTGAAAAGTCTGCCCGACTTGCTGAATTGAACGCCTTGCTGAACATTGATCGCAGTTCAGCACAGGATTCTCCCGAAAAAACAGAAGAAACTCCCACAACTCGTCCGTCCGTGCTGGCTGCGCTGGGAGAAAAGTCCAATCAGCCGGAGCCGGTGAAGCCCTTCCGCAGCTATTATGATAAGGATGGTGATGCCCGGTGAGGGAAAAGCGGGACGAGATCATCATCCTGAGAACCACAAAAGCCGAGAAGAACCGCATCTATGAAAAGATGCTGGGCATGGGCATCCGCAGCCTGAGTGCCTATATCCGTAAGATGGCACTGGATGGCTACTGCCTGCACCTTGACCTGCCGCAACTGCGGCGCATGGCGTATCTCCTGCAGATGTGCAGCAACAACCTGAACCAGTATGCCAAAGCTGCCAATGAAAATGGTCGGGTCTACGCCGCCGACATGGAGGATCTGCGGCAGCGGCTGGATGAACTGATTGACATTGGCAGACAGATTCTTTCCCGGCTGGCAGAACTCTAAAATTTTTCCCCGCAGTTGGAGGGCTGCGGGGGTACATAGGCGGCAACACCATTGACAGGCTCATGCTCTATCCATATACTGAAAGCAGAAAGGCGGTGTCAATATGAAATTCGTAGCAAGAGTTCTCCTGTTTCCTGTGGTTCTCCTGAGTGCATTTCTGGTACTGATGCTGAAATGGACGCTGAACCTGTCGGCGTTTGTGCTGGCACTGCCCATGCTGTATATTTTCGGCTGCGGCCTCTATACTCTCTATTGTCAGGAGTGGCTGCAGTTTTTGATCTTGCTGGTGGCAGAGTTTGGCTGCTTTGCGCTGATTTTTATGGGTGCTTTGATCGTAGAGGCAGCGGAGCGTTTTAATGGCTGGGTTGCCGGATTGTGAGGGATTCGATGGACACGGATACTATGACCGACTATTATTGGGAAAATTTGAAAGATATTCTGCAACGACAACTTGCAGACGATGATGAATACCATGCGCTGATTCAGAAAAAGATCGCCGCAGAGATTGCGTTGAAAGCTCTTATCGGCGATGAGGCATGGAGCCTCTATCTGGAATTGGATGCAATCAGCAACGAATTGGAAAGTGTTCGTCAGGAAGCCATGTATCTGGCAGGTGCTGCCGATCACGAAAATTTATCCAAATGATCTTGATGCCGCCAATGTGCGGCATTTTCTTTTTGTAGGGGGTGATGACACTGGCAGCAACACGGTTGATTGCGCTGCACAAAAACAAAGGCATGACCGTTGCGGCCTGCCTGAAAAATCGCACGGACTATATCGAAAACCCGGACAAGACCGAGCAGGGACAGTATGTCAGCAGCTATGCCTGCAGCACCCTGACGGCAGATGAAGAATTTATGCTCACCAAGCGGCAGTACGACCTTGTAAATGGACGCAGGCAAAAAAGCGATGTCATCGCTTATCAGATCCGGCAGTCCTTTCGTCCGGGCGAGATCACCGCAGAGGAAGCCAACAAAGTGGGCTACGAACTGGCTATGCGCTTTACCAAGGGCAAGCACGCCTTTGTAGTGGCAACGCACACGGATCGGCAGCACATCCACAACCATGTAATCTTCAACTCCACAGCGTTGGATGGCAGCAGGAAGTTCCGGGATTTTTTCTTTTCGGCGTTGGCAGTGCAGCGGTT
>ENA-ORLY01004185-ORLY01004185.1-human-gut-metagenome-genome-assembly--contig:-NODE-4185-length-10663-cov-2.344134_pt1 | contig 10663 bp, 7 predicted proteins | sample MGYA00243071_ERZ508832 | MGnify/ENA primary metagenome ERZ508832 (study PRJEB26277, sample SAMN04329777) | human gut metagenome | biome: human-associated habitat | host: Homo sapiens | place: USA...
CGTTTTTACGTTACTGCTCATTCGTTTATACCTCCTTTTTTTCTTTTATTATATCCTCCCTTGTATCTTGTGTAAATTTAACAATTATGACTTTTATATAACTTTTGTGATGTATATTTTTATTTATATTCTTTTTATATTTCATCATCTTTCGACTCCTAGCTTCGGTTTTTGACAGCAAATGCGGTTCTTTTTACTGCACCAACATCTCCTCAATAAAAATTCCATAACCTCTTGTCGGGTCATCAACAAAAACATGCGTAACAGCCCCAACAATTTTATCGTTTTGTATAATCGGCGAACCACTCATCCCCTGTACAATCCCGCCTGTCAGTTTTAAAAGTTTTTTTTCTGTCACCCTGATTTCCATACTCTTATTATCCCTTGCATTAATTTTTATATCGTCAATTTCAATTTCATACATCCTCGCCCTGCCTTCAAGATTCGCATACAGATACGCCTTTCCGGCTTCAATCTCTTGTTTTCTGCCAACTTCATACGCCTTTCCGGAATAGGCGGACACACGCTCCTCTTTCATCTCACCAAACACCCCCTGCTCCGTGTTCTTTTTAATTTTTCCTATCGTATTTTTTGCAATCATATTGATATATCCCTGCAGTTCTCCCGGATTTCCTTTCTCCCCCTTCATAATATCGACTATCTGCGTCTGAAACAATTCACCCCCGTGTAAATTCAACAGCGTCCCGGTATCAACATCTGTAATTCCATGTCCAAGTGTGCCAAATTCACCGGTCTTCGTTACATAAGTAAGCGTGCCGATTCCCTGTGTATCCTCCCGTACCCATGTTCCGATTTTATATGTGCCATCTGATGAAAGCACCGGACGCATGGCAAATTTTATCTTATCACCGTTTCCGCGTATTAAAACCGTAACCTTTTTATCTTTTGTCCCCTGAATTTCACGGTTTAAACTTTGAATCGTAGCAACCTTTTTCTGATTCCACTCCAAAATATAATCCCCCGGCTTTAACAAATTTTCACCGGGCGCATAAGTAAGCCCATCTTTTGCCGGGACCTCAGTCGTATCCAGCACTAGCAGCCCATTAGTCTCCACATAAATACCAATTGGCTCTCCACTCGGAAAAATCTTTTTCCTCTTCACCACTTTAACGTCCATCCTCTTTACCGGCAGCACACCAAATAAGCGGACCGATACCTCATAACTTCCTAACCTGTTTGACTTCATAGAAAAACTACCACCCTGATTTTGCACATGCAGAGCCGGAACACTTTGCTCGGTCTTAAAAAACGCCGGCAGGTCCAGTTCCTGTTTCTCCCCGACGTAAGTCAAAACAGAATCAGGAATTTTATTTTGAATATAATCATACATCAAATATCCAATCAATAATACATCAGCCACTAATAATCCAGCCAGCAAAAAACGAACTTTTTTTCTCATACTCATTCCTCCCATAATTGGCAAAATAAAAACAGAAGGTACAAAACTTACTATTGTTTTGGTTCCTTCTGTTTAGTATAGCCAACTTCTATTTTTCTAATTCTGAAAACTATCTGAACTTTTTTGGTTTGCTAACGCTTTCATCTCTCTTGCATTTTCAAGTACCGACTCTGTAATCTCAACACCGCCAAGAATACGTGCCAGTTCCTGTTCACTCTGCGACTTATCCAACGGACGAATCACTGTCTCCGAATGATTTTCATCAACCATCTTTTCAATCAAAAAATGGGTATCTGCCATTGCCGCAATCTGTGCCAAATGAGTAATGCATAGAATCTGGTGGCTTTTACTTAAAAGTTTCAGTTTTTCCGAAACCTTCTGTGCCGTACGTCCACTGATTCCGGCATCAATTTCATCAAAAATCAAGGTCTCAATATGGTCTTTTTCGGCAAAAACCGATTTAATTGCCAGCATAATACGGGACAACTCACCGCCGGATGCGATTTTTCCGAGGCTTTTCTTTGGCTCGCCCGGATTCGTTGCAATCAAAAATTCTGCTTCATCCCATCCATCCGCACCAAATGTATCTTTGCGGCTCCATGCAATTTCAAAATCTACATAGGCAAAATTCAAATCTGATAAAGCAGCTTTAATCTTTTCCTGAAGAATGGAAGCGGTTTCTTTTCTTTCTTTTGATAACTGCTCACATTTCTTTGTCAAATCCGACTCATATCCCTTTATTTTAGCAAGAAGTTTCTCCTTATACTGTTCAAAATCTGCAAGTTTTTGCAGTTTATCCTCTACTTCTTCCAAATGCGAAAGTATTTCTTCATAGGTACTTCCGTATTTCGCCTGCAAATTGTGAATCGTATCGAGTCTTTTCTCTAATTCCGAAAACTCATTGGCATCGAAAGAAAAGTCCTGCATATAATCCGCTGTTTCATGATTAAAATCATCTAAAAGTCCTTCAATCTGCAAAAGTTCTTGCTGCAAGTTCCGAATTTCATCACCAAAGCCTATAATCCGCTGCATACTCTGCAACGCATGGCTCACAGCTCCCGCGGCCGTATCACTTGTCAAACGGTGTACCAGACCAAGCGATTCCACAATTGTCTCAGCGCCGGATGCTCTGCAGTATGCTTCTTCCACTTCTTCGATTTCACCAGCTTGTAAAGATGCCTGCTCAATTTCCTGTTTTTCGTATTCCAGAAAACTAAGTTCTCTCGCACGCTCCTCATCCGACACATCTTCATCCTGCCACTGTTTTTTCAGCGCTGTATATTCACGGTATAAAGCGGCAATCTCTTGTTTCAGAGCGACACACTGTTTGGTGGCAAACTCATCTACAATTGCTAAATGTTTATCCTTCTGCAATAATGACTGGTTTTCATGCTGTCCATGAATGTCAATGCAGAGGGCAGCCACCTGGCGAATCACACTGACCGATACATTTTCACCATTAATTCGGTTTACACTCCGGCTTCCCGTAATACGGCGGGAAATGACAATCTGTCCTTCGTCCGGGTCTACACCTAATCTTGATAATTTCTTTTTTGTCTCTTCATCTTCAATCTGGAAAACAATCTCTACCATCGCAGAGTTGCCATGCTTTCCTATAATTTCCTGCGAAACTCTTGCGCCGAGCGCGATGCCGATAGAGCCAATCAAAATCGATTTGCCGGCTCCCGTCTCTCCGGTAAGAATATTTAACCCGGAAGAAAAATCAACATCAATCTCGTCTATTATCGCAAAGTTTTTTACATGTAAATTTACTAACAATAGTCTCCTCCCATTCCACTACTTTAATTTTGTAACGTTCACGCGGCATCCGAGTTTTACACCGTTGACAACCGCATAAATCGTTGTTATACCTCTCTTACGTCCGGTAACAAGTCCGGTCGATGATACGGTTGCAATGTTAATATCTCTTGAATACCATGTTACACCGGTACTAATCTCGTTTACATGAAGCTGTTCGGTATCATATGGACGAAGGGTTACTGCCTTGCGGTTTAAATCTACAACCAATACATCACAATAACCATACAGTCCGGTAGAAGTAGTTCCGTAAATCGTAGCCTCTCCGGCACGTTTGGTCTTAATCTTACCATATTTATTTACGGTTGCCACTCTCGGATTATCGGAGTGATATTTAATCTTCGTCGTCGAATTAACCGGATTTAAGGTAATGCCGGACTGGGCAATCTTTCCTTTCGCCACGGTAATCTGGCTGTTTGCCACAGTAATTCCCGTTGCCTCAATCGGCTCAACAACATGAAGTATGCAAGTTGCTGACTTACCGGAACCATCTTTTGCCGAAGCCTTAATCTTTACAATACCCTCGCCGGTTCCCAATACTCGTCCGGTACTGCTGACTGTTGCAATCGATTTTTTATTCGTCGTCCACTTCACGGACTTAATCGTCGCATTTTTCGGAAGAACAGTTGCTTTCAGTTTCAACGTACTTCCAACAAGCAGTCTGCCCGAATAACGGTTCAGTTTAATTTTTTTCACTTTACGAACAACACGCACTTTACATCTGGCGTATGCACCGGAACCATCCTTCGCTGTCGCTTTGATATAAGTCGTTCCTAATTTCTTTGCCTTTACCTTACCGCCGGAAGTCACGGTTGCAACTGATTTTTTGCTGCTCGTCCATTTTACCTTTTTATTACTTGAGCCGGTAACTGTGGCTGTCACATAGAATGACTTGCCTTTAGCCAAATATTTGGTTTTCGGCGATACCGTCACCTTCGTATCATTTTCTTTCTGTTTTGGCAGAATCGTAATCAAACAGGATACAGAAAATCCACCATCTGTCGTCGTACCGGTTACCATCGCCGTACCGGCTTTTACACCGGTTACTTTCAGATTGGAAATACCTGCCGCCTCTATTTTTATATTACTATTGGAAGTCTTCCACGTCATTGCCTTATTAAAAGCTGTTACCGGATTAAAAATTGGAATCAGCGTAAGCGAGCTGCCCACTCGAACCGTCTTTTCTGATGAGTCTAAGGAAACTCCTTTCACACCATCCTGCACAGTCACCATAATAACTGTCGTCGGTCCTGCCACTTTTCCGTTGTAAGCAGTCGCCTGAATAAATGTCGAACCTGCTTTCACACCGGTCACACGGCCATTCGTATCAACCGTTGCCACACCGGTATTATAACTCTTCCATACAATCGTATCTGTTGAATTTGCCGGTGTAAAGGTTGCCTTTAAGTTCACACTGTCACCGGTCTTAAGCGTTACGTCTTTTGGTGTCAGATTCAACGCCGTTGACGGCTGTTTCACAGAAACTTTTACATTCGATATCAAACCTTCGGTTGTCACCACATTAATATTCGTAGTTCCCGGTGCTTTACCGGTCAATGTAGCAATGCGGCGTTCTTCATCATAAGTAACCGCCACGATACCATCCTCCTTTGGCGTCCACGTAATACCGGGTGCCGTATTTTCGGATTAAAATCTACTAATAACGGAACCGCCTCACCTACATTCATCGTCACATCCATCTGACTTATCGTCATACTATCCGGCGTACCGATAATCGTTACCAGACAGGATGCCATTACATTGTATGGATTGTAGGTCGGATACACACTAACAAGCGCTGTACCGGCTCCCTTGAATTTCATATAACCATCTTTGTCTAACTCAACAACGGAAGTATCGGAACTAGCCCATGTAAGCGCTGTATCGGTCGCATTGGTTGGACCCCACTTCACTTCGTCTTTCATATTATAACCGCTCTTGTAAAGCTCTAACTGCATCTGTGCGGCACTAAATGAAATTTCATTAATTGGAATACGCACCGTCACCTCAAACGATTTGTACTCGTTATTCACAGTACTGTAAACAGTCAACGTCGCACGTCCACCACCAACTGCAGTAAGAATTGCACTCTTGCCGTCCGATGCCTGTTCTACCGTAAAGACCGAAGTATTGCTGCTAATCCAGCGAAGCGGTGCAACGGTAACGGTCTGTTTGATGTTTGCAACTACTGTAAGATGATCGCCAACTAACATCTGCTGATCCGTTCCCGGATTCAAGGTAAAGCCGGATACCGTAGCCTCTACTTTTACCGTACAGGTTGCAGTCTTATACAAACCATTTCCGGCATCCAAAGTTACTGTAATCACAACATCCTGCGTTGTCACTTTCTTACCTTCAATCAAACCGGTCAGTCTGTCTACCGATACATAGTTCGGGTCACTGCTCTCCCATGTAATGGAACCGGAATAAATACTATTTAATTTAACACTTAACTGCTCTTTCTGCCCAACCACAATCGTCATTGACGTCCGATTTAACTGAATGTTATCCGTAATATCAATCTTTGTTGTGAAAGCCGCCGGCAGCGCCTCATTCTCGGCAAGTCCTAAAATTCTGCGAACATAGGCTTCCCTGCCGCTTCTCACGGTCAGCGTTGCCACTAGGTTACCGACATTTTTTGCCGTTAATTCTGCCTTTGTATTATCAAAGTCCGCATATTCGGAATAATCCGGTGCTCCCTGCGCCATCTTAATATCCACACTGAAACACTCATTAAAATCTTCCAGCGTCATATTATAACTTTCCGCAAAATGATATCCATCACCAATACTTAAAATCTCCGTTTTGTCCTGAATATCACTCTTAATTGTCAGATGCACAACGGTCGGTGTATATGCTGTTGTTCCATTATCCACGTTTTCATCATAACTGCCATAAGTATAGAAATACAGGTCATACTCACCCGCTTTTCCTTCAATCCGCAGTTCATTGCTTCGACTCGCCGTCGGCGTAATCGAAATCAAATCCGAATCTTTTCCAAGGGAATCTGCAATAATTTTTGAATTTCCCTGATCATCATCTTTTTTTACAACCCACACAATCTTACTTCGGATTACTTCCAGATTGTTTGCAAAGTTCGTATCCGTGTATAAACATTCACCGGAATTTAACTGGGCGTCAATCGCCGTTCCATAATTTGCCCCATTGGTTGTCGAAACACGAGGGATAACATAAACATCCAGATATGCCGTATACGTTTCCGCACCACCGGTCGGTGTATACGTTGCAATCACCTGCGTCTTACCGGCACCAACCGGAGAAACAAGACCACCGCTCTGTGTTACGGTTACTACCTCCTCATTCGCACTCGACCACTGGGTATTCGAAGAATTGGCAGAACCAAAGTTCAAACCAAGATTAACCGGTGCACTGTTCGAATACATCACAAGAGACCTTGCCGTGTCATTTTCATGAACAAATTTATAAATCGAATCGTCGGTTGATGTATCGATCGAGAATACGACACGGATATTACACGTCGTACTACCTAACACAGCATCCCCAGCCATACTGTCCTTAACGGTTACTGTAACGGTGACATCACCAGGTGACAAAGCCTTTACAATACCAATTGTTTTGGATGTACCAGGACTAATTGATGCAATAATGTCACGGGCTGTAGCATCTTCAATCGTCCATTCTACCTTATAACGTTCATCATCATAAGCCGTTCCTTCCGTACGAAGCATCAGCTGCATACTGCTTGTCGTCATGTCATAAGTAACTGCCGGGTCTAAATCAGCACCATTAAACTGAATAAAAATCTGGTCAGCCGCATGAGAAAACTGCCCACGCAGGAGAAAAAATAATACCCCCACAAAAAGTGTAAGAAGCACTGCATATCTTCTTTTTTTGAATCTTTTCTTAATTTGTTCTCTCATATCCATAACCATACCTTTCTATATCATCTATCTAAAATCTGATTCTAAAATAAACATTCGCATCCGTAATCTGTATATCGGACAAATTCAAATTAAAATTTAGTCTTGATTGTCAAAAGATGCCTCTTTTGTTCCCTTAAACACAAATAATTTGCTGATAAAATAATTAATTATAATAACCAAAACCTGAGTCAAAAGTTTCGCCACAAACAAAAGTGTATTAGAATCAGGGAACAATATTACAGCAAGCTGAACACCGCCAAGTTCGATAATTAAAGTGGATACACGGCCGCCAACAAACTTAACAAATTCAACCAAAAGTTCTTTCATTCCTGTTGTTTTCGACGCAAATACAAACTTTTTATTTGTCACATAAGCAAACAAAATAGCAGACACAATTCCAATTAAATTTCCAAGGAACGTGCCCAGTGCAAATTTCCCGACATACCACTGTTCCCATTTCAAACCATACCACAATCCATATGTAATCACAAGATTAACAAGTGTTGTACATCCTCCAAAAAACAAATATAAAAGCTTGTCCTTATTTTTTTTATAAAAAGGCCACATAAATCGAAGCAACTTCCAATTCATAATACGGTCAAAAATATCTGTAATTTCCGGTTCCATCTTTGTTCTCCATTCTTTTTATTATTTTACTGTAATTAAAAGGGATTCCTGCAAACGATTCGTATCTCCGTTATTATCCTGTCCCCAGTAACCACTTCTTCCTTTTCAGCCCCACAAGAGCACCTCCTTTTTTATATGAATTCTATTTTACCATAAAAGAACAAAAAAACCTAGCATTTTGTTTAGCGTTTTACGCCCGAACTTGCCACACAAAAAAAATCGTGCTATAATACGATTTTGTGGTTTTTGCATGAATGAATGGAGGTTTCTATGAAACATCGCCATCATCGCACACGTCGATCATGGCAAGACAACCTTAGTGGATGAATTATTGAAACAAAGCGGTGTATTCCGCGCCAATCAGGAAGTTGCCGAACGTGTCATGGACTCAAATGATATTGAGCGTGAACGAGGCATTACTATTTTATCAAAAAATACAGCCATTACCTATGAAGGTGTGAAAATTAATATCATCGACACTCCGGGACATGCGGATTTTGGCGGTGAAGTAGAACGCGTTCTTAAAATGGTAAATGGTGTCATCTTAGTCGTTGACGCTTTTGAGGGTGCAATGCCTCAGACAAAATTTGTGTTAAAGAAAGCACTGGAGCTGTCTTTGCCGGTTGTTGTCTGTGTCAACAAAATCGACCGTCCGGAAGCTCGTCCGGAAGAAGTTGTCGATGAAATTTTAGAGCTGTTTATCGATTTAGATGCGGATGAATCCCAGTTAGACTGCCCATTTATCTTTGCCTCGGCAAAAGAAGGTGTGGCATCCTGCGATGTCAATGAGAAAGGCACCGACATGAAGCCGCTCTTTGATGCGATTTTAAATTATATTCCGGCACCGGAAGGCGATCCGGACGCCGACACACAGGTCTTAATCAGCACCATTGATTACAATGAATACGTTGGCCGAATCGGCATCGGAAAAGTCGATAACGGAACCATCCGCGTCAATCAGGATGCCGTTATTGTCAACCATCATGACCCGGATAAAAATGAAAAAGTTAAAATTTCCAAATTGTATGAATTTGAGGGACTCAACCGTGTGGAAGTCGAAGAAGCAACGATTGGCTCAATTGTAGCCATTTCAGGTATTGCAGACATTCACATTGGAGATACTCTGTGTAGTCCTGAAAATCCGCAGGCAATTCCGTTCCAGAAAATTTCGGAGCCAACGATTGCCATGCATTTTATGGTAAATGACAGTCCACTTGCCGGTCAGGAAGGAAAATACGTGACAAGCCGCCATTTGCGTGATCGTTTATACCGCATGTTAAATACCGACGTATCCCTCCGTGTGGAAGATACCGACACAACCGAAGCTTATAAAGTGTCCGGCCGCGGGGAACTGCATTTATCCGTTTTAATTGAAAATATGCGCCGTGAGGGATATGAATTTGCGGTTAGCAAAGCGGAGGTTCTTTATAAAGAAGATGAAAATGGCAAAAAATTAGAACCGATGGAACGTGCTTATGTCGATGTGCCGGATGAATTTACCGGAAATGTCATTGACCGCCTCAGCCAGCGTAAAGGGGAATTACAGACAATGACCCCATTAAATGCAGGCACGACACGTTTGGAATTTATCATTCCAGCCCGTGGACTGATTGGATACCGCGGCGAATTTATGACAGACACCAAAGGAAACGGTGTTATCAATACAGAATTTGAAGGCTATGGTCCATTTAAGGGAGAAATCCCTTATCGTAAACAAGGCTCTCTCATTGCTTTTGAATCCGGCGAAACAATTACCTACGGTCTTTTTAATGCACAGGAACGAGGCACTTTGTTTGTTGGTCCCGGTGAAAAAGTTTACGGCGGCATGATTGTCGGCGAACACGCAAAAAGCGATGACATTGAGGTCAATGTATGTAAAAAGAAAAACCTGACGAATACCCGTTCTTCCGGTGCGGATGAAGCACTGCGCCTTACACCGCCGAAAGAATTAAGTTTAGAGCAGGCACTTGATTACATTGACACTGACTAATTACTCGAAGTTACACCGGAAAATCTTCGTATCCGCAAAAAAATTCTCGATGGAACGGAGCGTTACCGTGCCAAACGAAATGCGGCAAACGCAGCAAAAAGCTAATGTAAAAAAAGAATGTCAATCACGAATGCTTGATTCTGAAACGATATAGGCTTATACTTACAGTATTATTTCGATTTCAGAATTACAGGGGGAAATGTTTTGGGTAATTATAAAGAAAGTATTGCCATCATCATTCCGGCACTGGACCCGGATGAGCGCATGGTATCACTCGTTGGACAATTGCACGACGATGGCTTTTCCAATATCATTTTGGTCGATGATGGAAGTCTTATTGCCAATCGAAAGTATTTTATAACATGCAAAGAGACTTGCCTCTGCAAAATAATCCGCCACGTCGTAAATTTCGGAAAAGGAATTGCACTAAAGTCTGCGTTTAACTATATTTTAGAGCAGCGCCCGGATATCAAAGGTGCCGTAACCGTGGACTGTGACGGTCAGCATGTACTTATGGACATTAACACTTGTGCAAAACTAACCTATGAGCATCCGGATTCTTTGATTCTTGGCTGCCGTCAGTTTGACGACAAGGAAATTCCTCTGAGAAGCCGTTTTGGAAACAAGTTGACTCGGCAGATGATCCGGCTTTTATGCGGCATACATGTTTCTGACACGCAGACCGGACTCAGAGGACTTCCAACCCCTCTCATAAGAGAGCATTTTGCAAATGTAAAAGGAGAACGGTTCGAATATGAAATGAATATGCTGATTGCTGCGAAGGAATACCAGATTCCAATTGAAGAATTTCCGATTCAGACAATTTATCTGGCAAATAATGAAAGCTCGCATTTTAATCCGTTCATTGATTCGATTCGGATTTACAAAGTGTTTTTTAAGTTT
>ENA-ORLY01004215-ORLY01004215.1-human-gut-metagenome-genome-assembly--contig:-NODE-4215-length-10584-cov-4.039783_pt1 | contig 10584 bp, 10 predicted proteins | sample MGYA00243071_ERZ508832 | MGnify/ENA primary metagenome ERZ508832 (study PRJEB26277, sample SAMN04329777) | human gut metagenome | biome: human-associated habitat | host: Homo sapiens | place: USA...
TCAACATTGAAATCCGCCCGTATCATTATCAATCAATGCAGCGAGGGAGGCATAGACCATGGGAATTATGTAACCAAGGGTATGGCTGAAGTGTTGGCTGCTTATAATTGCGCATTGATAGCCGATATGTTTGGAGATGCTCCATGTAGTCAGGCTGCATTAATTGACGAAAACGGTTCTCCTGTTTACCTAACTCCTAAAATGGATAAGCAAGAAGAAATCTATACCCAAGCAATGCAATATCTGGATGATGCCATTGCAGACTTACAGAAAGAAGATCTGATAGACCCGGAAGCTCAAGATTTGCTGTACCAGGGTGATGCTGAAAAATGGCTTAAGTTAGCATATGGTCTGAAAGCACGCTACACGATGCATCTTCTTAAAAGATCTGCCAACAAAGACGCGGATATGGAGAAGGTGTTGGAATATGTAAATAACTCTTTCGAAAGCGCAGAAGAACAAGCAGCATTCGACGTATATGACGCTAATAACATAAATCCGCTTTATGGTTTCTTTGTGGCACGTGCCGGATTAGGTGCAAGCGAAAGCATGAGAAGCAAACTGGCAGAATACAATGACCCACGTCTGTCCAGAGCTTTCATCACTAAACAGGGTACCTCCGGAAAAGAACAAGCTCCGGGAACCGCAGACAACGCCGTATATGCGCCTAACGGTACACCAGAACAAGGCACTTCCAAATATGGAACTTCTTTATTTATGTATTCTATATCAGCACCAACACTGTTGTTGAGTTATCATGAATTAAAATTCCTGGAAGCAGAAGCTCTGTGCAGATTGGAACGTGATGCTAAAAGTGCATTAAAAGATGCAGTAGTGGCTGGACTGTTAAATGCGGAAAACAGCTTTACTATTTCAAGAAAAGAGTTGGGCAAAACACTCATCAATGCAGCAAGCAGTATTACGGAAGCTGAAGCCGAAAGTTACTTTGACAATACGATAGAGGCCAAATATACAGCTGAACCTTTGAAAACAACAATGACTCAAAAATACTTCGCATTATGGGGAGCTTCAGGTGAAGCGACAGAATCTTACAATGATGTTCGCAGAATGAAAGGACTAGGCGAAAACTTTATTGAGCTAAAAAATCCAAACTCTTTCCCATTACGTTGTCCTTATGGCAATAGCGACACAACAACAAATGCCGAAGTGAAAGCAGCTTACGGAAATGGACAATATGTGTATAGTGAAAACGTTTGGTGGGCAGGTGGAAGCAGATAATCCATTGACTTGAATCATATAAATGAGACTGAATTCTCTAGGGGAAAGGCGGGAATTCAGTCTCATTTCTTTATATCAAGTTTGAGAGGTGTAAACAGAACATTCAGTCACAATTATGCCAAGAGAATTGTAACAACTATACATGTCTACTGATTTTCCCGGTTCATACGATACATCATAAACTATACTTTTGTTATATTTGCAGACGCTTGAATAATATAGAATACGATGAATCATATAGAAACCCAACGATTGATATTGCGACATTTCACAGAAGAAGACATAAACGCCTTGTTCTCAATTCTAAGTGATAAAGACGTTAATACATTTCTACCGATGTTCCCATTAAAAGATATAGAGGAAGCAAAAGACTATCTCCAATATATAAAAAGCTGGATTCAGCAGAAAGGATTCTACTATGCTATTTGTATGAAAACAAACAATGTACCCATTGGTTGTATCCATATAAACGGAGATGACAGCCATGATTTGGGGTATAGCATTAAGAAGGAGTTTTGGCACAAAGGGATTTGTGCAGAAGCTTGTCAGGCAGTAATCGATATGCTGAAACAAATAAATATTCCCTATATCACAGCTACGCACGATGTAAACAATCCGAGAAGTGGAAAAGTTATGCAGGCTATAGGCATGAAATACCAATATTCTTATGAAGAATATTGGCAACCAAAACTTTATCTGGTTACATTTAGAATGTATCAATTAAATTTCGATGACCAACAAGACAGGGTATATAAAAAATATTGGAATAAATACCCTGTTCATTTCATAGAGGAGATATAAGCAGTATTGCTACTTCATTCCTTCTCTCACAATATCTACCAGAATCGGCTTCAATCCGCTAACGAAACATTCCACTGCAATCACCATCAGAATCAGTCCCATAAGACGCATCATCACATTATTACCCGTTTCACCCAAGACTTTTACCAATTTCGTGGAAGCACGAAGAATAAAGAAAGTCAACAGATAAATCAGGGCGATAGTACCGATCAATATCCCCTTCATTTCATAAGAATGCGCATCCTGCATCAAAACGATTGCATTGGCAATCGCTCCGGGACCGCATAACATAGGAATGCCGAGAGGAGTAATAGAGATATCATCCGCATACGTTTTGATTTCTTCGTCCTTCAACTTCATCGGTGTATAGCGGGCTTGAAGCATATCAAAGCCTATCTTGAAGATAATCACCCCACCGGCAATACGGAAACCATTGGTAGAGATACCGAAGAACTTGAAAAGAAACTGCCCGGCAAAGACAAATACCATCAATGTAATAAACGACACAATAGTAGCACGACGTACGATAGACTGACGTTCTTTATCCGTCATACCATGAGTCATGGTAAGAAAGACAGGCATCGTTCCCAACGGGTTGGTCAACGTGAAGAATGAAGTGAAACAAAGTAAGGCGAAAGGCAGAAGCGTACTATCCATGATTATATCGTATTTTATGCAAAACTAAAACGCAACAAAAATACGACTTAATCCAGAAAACCTATAATAAATCCATTAATTCTTTCAAGGAATGGATGTGATAAGTAGGGAGGAAAGGGAAAGCTGTCCGTTCTGTCACATTGTAGAAAACCTGATGCATCCCTACTCCGTGCGCTCCGGTTATATCCGCTTCCCAACTATCACCAATCATTAAGGATTCGCGCAACTCGGATTGAGTAGCAGACAAAGCAAAATTGAATATCTCCGGCCAAGGCTTCAGCACTCCGAGATCTTCCGAGAGAATCACCTTTCTGAAATACCCGTCCACTCCTGCCGAACGCATCTTGCGTGATTGCAATTCACGAAATCCATTGGAAAGGATATAGAGGTTATATTTGGGAGCAAGATATTCCAATACCTCCTTTGCATGAGGCATTAAAACACTTTTAGTAGGGATAATAGCGAAAAAATCTCTCGAAAACCGTTCAGCGAGCGCTTCATCTTTCACTCCCACGGCCTGTAAAGGATAAAAGAAACGTTGGCTGTTCAATTCATCCTTCGTTATCTTTCCTTCACCGTACTCAACCCAGAGTTCGGTATTTCTTTGTTGATAAAGAGTATAATAATGATTGAATGAATCAAAATAGCGGTCGAACGAATATTTCTGATATACTTCCTCAAAGGTGTTACGAGCATTTTGAGAAAAAGCCCAGATGGTATCATCAAGATCAAAAAAAAGATTTTTATATTTCATCAGTAGTTATATAATAAGAAACAAAAAAGCCAATGTGCTAATTTCTTGAATCCAGGAATCAGCACATTGGCAATTCAAAAGGGATATCTACCTTATTTTACCTGGATAACCAAGTATCTGGATACACTCCAGAATTCAGTAGGATTAGTAATCTTCAATGTCAACTGGCCTTTATCATCTTTTACCAATTCATAAGAACCGGTCGGATGAGTAGTCAGTAATTCAGCACGTTTAGAGTACAACTTGATTTCTTTGGTTGTACGGATATCGATCTGCGTGAAATAATCCTTATTGAAATCAGCGCTCTTCAACACGTCTCCGCTCTGAAGAATCTTTTGAGCTTTCAATTCAGATTTAGTACCAAATACGAACCAGGCAGCATTCAGGCTCTTTTCCTGTTCTGCAACGGTTTTAGCTTTCGCTTCGTTTTCTGCGGCCAGAGTTTCTTTTGCTACAGACAGATCGCTGACAGCAGCATCCAATTCCTGAATACGGATATTCTTGGAAGCCAGTTCTGTTTGAAGCTCTTCGATACGCTGTTGTTTAGCGTTCAATTCAGCAGTCAAAGCGGCAACAGCTTTTTTCATCTGTGCAGAATTGTAATTGCTATTCTTCAACTGTGCCTGTAACTTTGCAATCTGCGCTTTGTTTTCTTCCATTTGCTTGGAGATGAATTCAATGTCAGAAGCAATCTGTTGCTTAGCACTGGCAGAGTTTTCAGTGATGGTTCCACGTTGCAAGTCAACACGGCTTTCAGCAGCATTGATCTTACGGAAACCTTCCTGAACTTCATTGAAAGTCCCCATCATATCATCCAGTTCAGTATTGCGCTGGTTCAGTTCCATCAAAAGAGAATCATTTTCAGCTTTCAGGTCTTTACTTCCACCTTTAAAGCCATCACACGAAGCCAACAAGGCTACGCATACAAATAAAACAGCTAACTTTTTCATACGTTTACGTTTTACGTTTTTAAATGAAGTTATTTTAATCGTCTATTCCTGCTAATACTATCACAATCTCGCCCCGGGGCTCGGTAGCGGTAAAGTGTTCTATCAATTCCGCCAAACTTCCCCGAACGGATTCTTCGTGAAGTTTGGAAATTTCGCGAGACACGGTTGCCTGACGTTCAGTGCCGAAATATTCGGCAAACTGTGTCAACGTTTTCAACAAGCGGTGAGGCGATTCATAAAACACCATAGTACGATGTTCTTCTGCCAATGCCTTCAGTCGTGTCTGTCGTCCTTTCTTCTGAGGGAGGAACCCTTCGAAGCAGAACTTTTCATTCGGCAGTCCCGATGCTACCAATGCCGGAACAAAAGCTGTCGCTCCCGGCAAACATTGCACTTCGATACCGTTGCGCACACATTCGCGGACTACCAAAAATCCCGGATCAGAAATCCCGGGTGTTCCGGCATCCGAAATCAATGCCACGGTTTCACCTGCCTTTATTCTATTAACAACACTTTCCACCGTTTTATGTTCATTAAATTTGTGGTGGGATTGCATTGCATTCTTTATTTCAAAGTGTTTCAACAAGATACCGGAAGTACGTGTATCCTCCGCCAAAATCAGATCGACCTCTTTCAGGACTTTGATAGCCCGAAAAGTCATGTCCTCCAGATTCCCTACCGGCGTAGGCACCACATATAGCTTTCCCATCTTGTTTTTGTTTTATACTGATTGATTAAAATATTTCTTTAGTAGCTCCAGAAAGTCGTTCACCGCCTCCTTTTCTTCATTCAATTCGACTTTCGAGGACAGAAATGCGACTGCAGTCTTGTAGGAACTCATTACTGATATCTGTTCGATAACCCGATTCATCAAATCAGTGTTGCCTCCGAACAGTTCACGAGAAAAACGGAAAGAATCATTCAAGCTGATAGCATGTCGCAAGCCGGCAGACAGTTTGAGACTTTCTCCCAACACAGCCGATTTAGGTTCTTCCTCTTTCACAACAGTTTCAACGACAGGTTCCTCAACAATTGCCGATTCCTCTTTTTTCCCTTCTTCTTCTTCTTCTTCTTCTTCTGCTGCTGCTGCTTCTGCTGTCTCTGCAGCTGCCGCTATTACGACAGGTTTCTCTTCCGCAACAATGGCTTCTCCTTCCTCATCTTCTTTCACAACAACCGATTCGAGAGATTGTATAATCACGGGGGAATCCTCTTCAGACCCGGCAACTTCATCCTCCTCTTCCGCTGTCTCTTCCACAGCTGACGGAGAAATTACCTGAACAGCATCCACCTCCTGCTGCAGTTCTTCCAAACGCCCCTGCATCCGTGTAATGCTCCGCTTCAACAGTTCAGACAAAGTCGGAGTCGGCTCCTTGGTAAATGAATCCATGAGATACTTCAACTCATGAACATCCAACTCAATATCTGTTAATAGCTTCTGTTTCATGTCAGTCCATTGTTTATACGGTGCGAATGTAGGAATAATTTATGCAATAACTTAAAATAATGGATAATTTAACAGTTCTTGCACATTGAATTGCTTACCTTTGTCCACATATTTATTTAATCAAGAAAACACAAAATCTCATGGTATTATTTTCAGAAGACCACATACAGGAGACTAGAAGAAGAGGCCGGATCGAAGTAATCTGCGGTTCTATGTTCTCCGGAAAGACAGAGGAATTGATTCGCAGAATGAAGAGAGCGAAATTCGCGAAACAACGTGTCGAGATATTCAAACCTGCTATCGACACCCGTTATTCAGAAGAAGACGTAGTCTCTCACGACAGCCATTCTATCGCCTCCACTCCCATCGATTCGTCAGCCAGCATTTTACTGTTTACTTCTGAGATAGATGTAGTAGGTATTGATGAAGCACAGTTCTTCGACAGTGGTTTGATTGATGTATGCAACCAGCTTGCCAACAATGGAATCCGTGTTATCATTGCAGGATTGGATATGGACTTCAAAGGAAATCCGTTCGGACCTATGCCACAATTGTGCGCCATTGCCGATGAAGTCTCCAAAGTTCATGCGATCTGTGTGAAATGTGGTCAGCTGGCCTCTTTCTCACATCGTACAGTCAAGAATGAGAAACAGGTTCTTTTAGGCGAAACAGCCGAATATGAGCCTCTGTGCAGGGAATGTTATCTCCGTGCACGAGAGGAAGATGAGCAGAAAGTATAAACTCTATAAAGAAACAGATTATGGAAAGGAAAAAGATAACATTCGACAGTTTTATACGCGGTTCCATCGGATGTGTGTTAGTTGTAGGAATATTAATGCTCGTGGAACGTCTTAGCGGAGTGTTATTGCCTTTCTTTATTGCGTGGCTGATAGCTTATATGGTCTATCCGTTAGTCAAATTCTTCCAGTATAAGCTACGATTAAAAAGCCGCATTATTTCCATCTTCTGTTCCTTATTCCTCATTACGGTTATCGGAGTCACTTTATTCTACCTATTAGTGCCGCCGATGATTTCGGAAATAGGCAGAATGAACGACTTGCTAGTGACTTACCTCACCAATGGAGCCGGTAACAATGTGCCTAAGAATCTTTCTGAATTTATCCACGAGAACATTGATCTTCAGGCGTTGAACCGTGTATTAAGTGAAGAGAATATCCTGGCGGCAATCAAGGATACCGTCCCCAGAGTGTGGACTTTGCTTGCAGAATCTCTCAACATTCTATTCAGCATCCTTGCCTCTTTCATTATATTATTATATGTAATCTTTATATTATTGGATTACGAAGCGATAGCTGAAGGATGGTTGCATCTGCTACCCAATAAATACCGTACGTTTGCCTCCAACCTGGTTCACGACGTACAGGATGGTATGAACAGATATTTCCGTGGACAGGCTTTGGTTGCTTTCTGCGTAGGTATTCTTTTCAGCATCGGTTTCCTGATTATCGATTTCCCCATGGCTATCGCTCTGGGACTTTTCATCGGAGCATTGAATATGGTTCCCTACTTGCAAATCATTGGTTTCCTTCCCACCATTTTATTGGCAATCCTCAAAGCTGCCGACACCGGACAGAACTTCTGGATTATCATTGCATGTGCATTAGCCGTCTTTGCAATCGTACAAATCATACAGGATACCTTCCTTGTCCCCAAAATCATGGGAAAGATTACCGGACTGAATCCTGCCATCATCCTTTTATCTCTTTCTATCTGGGGTTCATTGATGGGAATGCTCGGCATGATTATCGCCTTGCCACTAACAACTTTGATGCTCTCCTACTACCAACGCTTTATTATCAACAAAGAAAAAATAAAATATGATGAAGTAGAAACTACTGATAATCAAGAAACAAGCCACAACGAGGAAAAATAATTGAAACTTTTTTCTACGTAATGCTTGCAAATTAAATAAAAGTAACTACCTTTGCACCTGCAATCAGGAAATAACTGATTCGCAAATAAGGATTGATTCGCTAGCTCAGCAGGTAGAGCACAACACTTTTAATGTTGGGGTCCTGGGTTCGAGCCCCAGGCGGATCACCAAGTAAGAGGAATGAAGTTAATACTTTGTTCCTCTTTTTTGTGCCTAAAAGCCTTAATTACCTGTAAGTTATGGCTAATAACACCTATTCAACACCTGTAATTAATAACTTCGATGCTATCAAAGGTGATACTAATTCACCCGATACGTTAAGCACCGAAATTAAGCACGGAATCCAATCACCACTTTTAAGCACGGCACAACACTTTTACAAAGAGGTGAAGCCCCATTACAATTTAAGAGAGCCTAAAGGAGATAAGCCTACTATGGTTTACTTTGTATGCTTCATTAATAAGAAGCAGGTAAGAATATCTACAGGTTACAAAGTATATCCTAAGCAGTGGAACAAGATACAGGCTATTACTAGTAGTTTGTTATCGGGGCTTGATAATGCCAATAATACTATACTTAATAATAAGATAGATGAAATGAATGTTCGTTTCACTGAATATATTAATTACATTTGCAATAATAACACCGAACTTAATTCCAATACACTTAAACAATATATAATGAATAGAAAGATAGATGAACCTAAAGAAGCTAGAATAGATATAGCTAAGGTATTAAGAACCTACCTATCTAAAGATACTAGTATTAAAGACGGAACTAAGGATAACAACTTACGTTTCATTACCAAGTTTGAAAGCTATCTATCTACTTTAGATATTAAAGGCTATGAGGATATTACTTTAGAAGTAATGAAAGGTTTCCAACAATGGTGTATTGACAATGTAAAGGGCAAAGCAGGTGAAAGGGCTAGCAGTGCTTCTATTAATAAGATAGTTGAATGTACCTATAAGTTAATGAAGAAGTACCTAGTTAATAATGGACTTATGAAAGGTAGCCAATATGCGGATATTGAAATAGAACCTTTAAAGGAAAAGGCTATAGATGATGAGATAGCCCTTAGAGATGATGAACTGACTATGCTTTACAACTACCAATGTACTACTAAAGAGGATGAGGATATTAAGAACCTATTCTTAATGGAATGTACAACAGGGCAAAGGTTTAGCGATATTGAAAAGGTTGATAAGTTGATAGAACGTAAAGACGGAAGAACTTATATTAACTTGGTACAAGATAAGGCAGGTACAAAGGTACAAGTGGATATTATCTTTCAAATGGCTTTAGATATACTAGCTAAGTATAACTACCAACTACCTACTATCAATAAGAAGAAGTTTAATACCCGAATTAAGGAGATAGCTAAACAGGCAGGTGTTAAAGGTGTAGAGGAACAAAGATACGAACAAGCAGGTATAGCAGGTGTACAAGTAACCAAGAAAGAAAGATATAATTGCGTATCTAGCCATACAGGTAGAAGAACCTTTATAACTTTACTATCTTTAAGAGGTATGCCCGATAGTGAAATAGCTAGGTATTCGGGGCATAATACCTTATCTATGGTACGTTTATACGATAAGTCTAAAACAGGAACTAAGGAGAAAGTAATGTATGATAGACTAGTTAAAGAAAGACCTGACTTAATTCTAAAGATGGTAGGCGAAGAACCTGTAAAGATAGATGATACTAATAATATAGCTTATCAATTTGGTAAGGCATTTAGTAAGCTAGAGGATGAACACAAGGAAGATATTAAAAAGGTTTCATTTAACAAGGAAGTAGATAAGACTTTTAGTATAATTAATAATGATATTGATACTACCGACTTCTTACTAACTAATGGGGTTAATGAAAAGGATATAATAGAACTTATGAAGCATAAAGAGATGATGTCCGAAGATGTAGAAGTGACTTATGATAAAAACGGAAAAGCAGTTATTAAATTTAAGTGATGGCTTCCTAAGCAACCAACCCCAGCCTACTAATCAAAGTAAGCTGGGGTCCTTAATTTGAATTAGTCAAGACTTAATCTGACAGTTTTTTGGTCCGATAGTAAAACAAATGTCAGAACAAGTCTTGACTACTACACTTAATTATTTATTAGTTCTAATGGTGGACATCTTACCTTTATTTAGTATAATTTGCTTATTCCCATATATAAAAGAATGATAGCCATTATCATAATTAGTATAGTAGTCTGGTTCACCGTACATTTGTCTAATCAATTCTGGTGTTACCCTATTATTAATATCTGCTTCTACAAATTCTTTAGCTAATTGTTCCTTTTCCAACTCTATACACTTTTTAGCAGCTTGTTTGGTTAGTCTAGCCTGTTCTTCTTCTTTAGCTATAGCTTCCAGTTTTGCAGCTTCTTTAGCCTTTAATTCCTTATTGATAAGGATAAGATTGGAACTAATAAAGATTGGTTCATCTTTGTAGATAGCTTTGTAAACACCGTTTACACAATCACTTACAATTAATAACTGAGTTCCTTTTTTTACTTTAAGACGTTCCCCAGTGGCTTCATTCCTACAATAACCATTATTGGTAACTGTAGTAGCAATCTGGGCATAGCTAGTAGAAATGCTGAATATAACAAATAACAACAGTAATAATTTCTTCATAATCAATAAATTTAAAGTTTGAGCAAATATAGTTAATTCATCTTAGACCACCTACCATTTACTAAGGTAAATCTTTGAGCCTTATTAGAAGGAATCATAATAACCTTCTTATAGTAGTTACCGTTATCGGCTGCTGTAGTAGTCGGACAGTATTTATAATCTATAGTACCAAAGTTCCTAATAGTACTGGTAGTGTACCA
>ENA-ORLY01004221-ORLY01004221.1-human-gut-metagenome-genome-assembly--contig:-NODE-4221-length-10566-cov-2.313948_pt1 | contig 10566 bp, 10 predicted proteins | sample MGYA00243071_ERZ508832 | MGnify/ENA primary metagenome ERZ508832 (study PRJEB26277, sample SAMN04329777) | human gut metagenome | biome: human-associated habitat | host: Homo sapiens | place: USA...
CCCATATAAATACGATCACGCATATAAATCCGGGAATGAGCCACAGCAGATTCACGGTCTTCAATATCCTCGCAATCTCTCCAAGATCTTCCCCGTGGAAGACTCCATAAATTGTACCGGCGAATACAAGGATCAGAAATACCACATTAAACGCCATCTTTTTCTTATTTTCCATGATTTTATCGTCCTAATCTTCTGCTTATACCGACAGATATCTTTTCATTCAGTCTCTGATATGTCTTCCAGCCATTCGTCCGGTTGCTGATAAACCAGGTCAGCTCAGCTACCCCGATGCCTCCTGCCACATCCCATAATACATGCTGTCTCGTTGCAAGCGTAGAAATGAAGACCGATATTGCAATCAGTACTGACATCAGCTTATACCACTCAGGAATCTCCTTACACTTTCTAAGACCGATACAGCAGAACCAGCTCGCCATACAATGAATCGACGGAAACAGGTTTACCGGCTTATCAACGGTATATAAAAATCGCATTGCCCGAATAAAAATCCCATTTCCCGTAAGTTCCGGCCTCGTATTTGTCGTCGGAAAAAACACAAAAAATGCAAGACAGATCAGCCGTGCGTAAAAATCTGCCGTGTAAAATCTGTATTTATTCTCATCTTCATAAAACGCTACCATCAGATAATTGACTACCCAGAAAATGTAACAGCCAAAATAAATAATGATAAATGCAGGCATAAACGGAACCAGTTCGTCCAGGCCGCCGGACAGGTTATGCGATCTTCCCGTCCCCACGATCAAAGGTGCTCCCCAATAAACCAGTGAATTTACCACAAAGGTAAATAACGGTGGTAAAACGATCTTACATAATTCTTCTGAATTTTTTCCTTTAAGTAACTTTAATTTTCCCATGTTTTCCATTTTAGACGATAATTTTAAAATAACAACTATCTTTCGTATTTCTTAAAGAAAAACGTATGATTCTTTAAGATTTACGACATATCATCCTCCCTGTATCCAAAGTTTTTCATCATATAATCACTGTCACGCCAGTTTTTCTGCACTTTTACCCAAAGTTTCAGATTCACTTTGCAGTCTAAAAGCCGTTCAATCTCATACCGTGCTGTGCTTCCGATCTTTTTCAGCATACTTCCCTGCTTTCCGATAATAATTCCCTTATGTGAATCCCGTTCGCAGATAATCGTTGCATCAATATGGCATACTTTCTTATTCATCTTCATCTGATCGATCGCCACTGCAATTCCATGCGGAATTTCTTCATTCAGACAATGTAATGCCTTCTCACGGATCAATTCTGCAACAATCTGTCGCTCCGGCTGATCTGTGACCGTATCTTCATCATAAAACTGCGGACCGTACGGCAGATAATTCAAAATGACTTTTACAAGCTCATCCGTATTATCTCCTGTCCTTGCAGAAACCGGAACGATCTCTGCAAAATCGTATTCTTTTCTATACGTATCAATAAAAGCCAGAATTTCTTCTCTTTTTACCATATCGATCTTATTGATAACAAGAATAACCGGCGTCTTTACCTTCTTCAACTGCTCAATGATATGCTTTTCTCCCGCTCCGATAAAGTTAGATGGTTCAACAAGCCAAAGCACTACATCTACTTCATTTAAAGAACGCTCTGCAATATTCACCATATATTCGCCCAGTTTATTTTTTGCCTTATGGATTCCCGGAGTGTCCACAAACACAATCTGCCCCTCCTCCGTTGTAAGCACTGTGTGGATGCGGTTTCTTGTCGTCTGCGGTTTATTTGTCGTAATTGCGATCTTCTGTCCGATCAGATGGTTCATCAAGGTTGTCTTTCCCACATTCGGTCTTCCGATCAAAGTTACAAATCCTGACTTAAAGTTTTCTTTCATCTCTGCTCCTTCTTTTTTTCATCCCAGTATTTTAAAGTGTCCTGATCTCTCCAAACATTTCCTTCGCTTCTTCGATCTTCTCCTCGCTTCCGATCACACACAATTCTCCGGCTGCCAGTACCGCCTCCAGTACGGTTGCCAGTCCACGGATATCCTCCTGCTGTGCATCCAGGATCTGTTCTCTTTCCCTGCGGATCATCTCTTCTGTAATCCGGTTCATATACAGATTCAGTGAGCGGCTGCCCTTTGCCGCCGGATTCATCGGACGGTCTAAATTACTGATCGTACCAATAATGAACTTATTCATATCTCTGTCATCTATATCAAAATTCTTCAGATAATCTACGACTCCCTCGTAAATTTCCATCGTCTTTTCAAGATTCGGATCTCTGTAAGAAACTAAATACCCCTCTCCGATCCGGTTAAAGCCGCTCATACAGCCATACGCTCCTCCTTTTACACGTACATTCTGCCACAGATAATCATAACTTAAAATGACTTTCAGAATCTGCAATGCACCCGTATATTCTGCTCCACCATCAATAAAGTTACCGGTCCTTGCCACATACTGGACTTTGGAGGAAGTTCTGAAACCCTCATTTCTCTTCTTACAGTGGATGATGCACTGTCCGTGGCTCTCTTTTTCTCCCGTATGAAGTGAATCTGCAAACTGTGGCACTGCTTTTTCCAGTACTGCAAGTCCCTCCTGTGCGGAAGTATAACTGAGCATAAGATTCTCTTTTCTGAAAATACGTCCTGCGATCTTTTTCAAATTTTCGATCAACAGTTCTTTTCTTTCTTCAAAATTCTCTTCCAGATCTTTTACAACTTCATAAAATCCAATTCCACTGGTAATATCCCTGAATCTTGCGATCGGAGAAGTGTAGGAAAGTGAACGCAGTACTGCTGTCGTATGTCCGGCTGAAAGGAAAGAAGTCTGAAGTCTTGTCTTCAGCATGGATAAAATTTCTTTCAGACGCTTTTCATCTCCCAGCTTCGACTCCATCAGGATCTCACGCATCATGGCAAAAAGTACATCCAGCTTCGGATCAAGTGCTTTTCCTTTGATTTCAAACGTTGCACGGAACTCTTTTTCTTTCACTTTTGTCACATCTGTATACAGCTCCAGTGAAGTTCCGATTCCACCGGTATGCACATTGATCTCATTGAAAAGTTCTCCGTATCCATAATGTTCTGTATCAATGATGCCGAGAACACTCTGCAGGATTCCTGCATATGGAAGCAGTTCTTCTTCGATTTCCGAAAGATCGAACAGAGCTGTCACATATCCGATCCCATTCGTCTCCACATCGTGATAAAGCAATTTCACTCCGTCTGTCTGACGCTCTTCATTATAAATTGGTGCAATCTCCCTTGAAATATCTTCCCGTCCGAGAACCGGTATCTTTGCAAGATCTTCCGGTGCAGACTCTTCTTCCTGATACGCTTCCAGCTCCTTCGTTGCTTATACAAGAGCCGCGATTTCTTCTGCTGAAAGGCCCTCTTTATACGCCTGCAGACGATCTGCCAGTTCCTTATCCATACGTGCCGTCATCCCCTGTTCCGGTCTGATGATCACGATTGAACCATGCGGATTGTCTAAAATGTATTCACGGATCAGATCTTCAAAATATCCTGTCTCAACCTGCTCTTTCAGGAACTCAAAGGTCGGGATTGCTTTCATATGGATAAAAGGCTTTTCTTCATCATATAACCAACTGTCAAATAACTGGAGTCCATACATCAGTCCCCGCGGATAACTTCCGAAATCTGCCTCCCGGAAACGGAATTCATGATAATTAATTCCCGCCCGGAGTGCCTTTTTATCGATTCCTTCTTCAGCAATTTTTCTCAGTGTATCCTCAATCGTACTGATAAATGCCTCTTTCTGCTCCACGTTGGCATTCTTTGCAACAATGGAGAATACCGGCTGATAAATTCCACTGTCAAAAGAACCGGATACATCCTTTCCGATTCCTGCATCGATCAGGGCTTTCTTAAGCGGTGCTCCCGGTGCAGACAGCAGTGCATAATCCAGAATCTCAAATGCCAGATATAATTTCTCATCCAGTGACGTTCCCACTACTTTATTATACGAAAGATAAGTATTATCTTCTTCACTTTCTTCACTCGTAATCGAATAATTCTGAACTACTTCTCTCATCTCAGTAAATGGCTTTTGCAGATGGATCTCTGAATCAACCGGTTCATTTTCAAAGTGAGAAAGATATTTTTCATCCAGCCATCTCAGTTTCTCTTCCATATCCATATCGCCATACAGATAAATATAACTGTTGGATGGGTGGTAATACTTTCTGTGGAAGTCCAAAAACTGCTCATAAGTCAACTGTGGGATCACCTCAGGATCTCCACCTGAATCAACTGCATAAGTCGTATCCGTAAAAAGCGAACTCTGGATCTCGCGGTCCAGCACACCTTCCGGTGAAGAGTACGCTCCTTTCATCTCGTTATATACAACTCCGCTGATCGTCAGTTCCCCATCCGGATCATCCAGTTTATAGCTCCAGCCTTCCTGGCGGAAAGTCTTATCCTGCTTGTAGATATCCGGATAAAATACCGCATCCATATACACATGCATCAGATTCTGAAAATCCTTATCATTGCAGCTTGCCACCGGATAACAGGTCTTGTCCGGGTAGGTCATGGCATTCAGGAAGGTATTCAGAGAGCCCTTTACCAGCTCCACAAATGGATCCTTCAGCGGAAACTCGCGGGAGCCGCACAGAACACTATGTTCCAGAATATGTGGAACACCAGTGCTGTTCTTCGGCGTGGTACGAAAGGCAATGGAAAATACCTTATTCTCATCATCATTCTCCATCAGAAGTACTCTCGCACCACTCTTTTTATGCTTCAGAAGCGTTCCTTTGGACTTCAAATCAGATAAATCTTCCTGCTGAAGTACTTCATATGCTGTCAGATCATATATGCTCATCTTTTTCTCTCCTCGTTCTTCTTTCTGTTATGTGAAACTTCTGTTATGTGAAACACATATAATGGTAAAAATCCTATCACTGTTCAATAGTCCTAGTATAGCCGATTTTAACGGTAAATACAAGAAAAGCCATAATCCAAATAAGTTTTATCTTAAGCAAAAAAATCATCTGCATTCATCCCTCTTGACAAAATCCGAAATCGGATATACAATCAGCCATACTAATCCGATTTCGGATATACACTGAACCATTTTTTCAGATTTACATTTTTTGACTGGAGGTATCTCATGACTATACAAAAGACTCTGCAAAAGGACTCCGTCCTCATCGGACAACTGGAACTCTATAACCGGCTTTGGAAAGAACAGGATGATATCTGGCAGAAAGCTGCCCGCAAATCCGGTCTTCCACGCACTTCTTACTGGATTTTATATACGATTGTCGTAACTGCACCGGCACCGCTGAGTCAGGCAGATCTTTGTGAAAAATGGTATTTTCCACGTCAGACCGTAAATTCAGCCGTGAAAAAACTGGTTTCCGATGGACTGGTCTCACTTTTCACGCAAAAAGGATCTGGAAATATCAAATACCTCCGGCTCACACCAAAGGGAGAAGAACTTGCCGCAGCTTATGTTGCCCCACTGGTACAGGCAGACATCCACTCTTTTTCTGCTTTTTCAGCGGAGGAACGCAGCCTTCTCCTGAAGCTCATGCAGCAACAACTCACCTCATTAAAGGAGTATTCTGAACAATTATGGAACTGAAACTTTCTGAACATTTTACTTATAAAAAACTGATCCTCTATGTCCTCCCCTGCGTTGCCATGATGATCCTGACTTCTGTTTACAGTATTGTTGACGGATTCTTCGTATCAAATTATGCCGGCAAGAATGCATTTGCAGCAGTAAATCTGATCATGCCTGTCCTGATGGGCGTTTCTTCTCTGGGATTTATGATCGGAACAGGTGGCAGTGCATTGGTAGCCTTTTATCTTGGTCTGAAAAATCCTAAAAAAGCAAATGAAGTCTTTTCCATGCTCATAGAACTTATTCTTCTCGGGGCATCCATCATCGCTTTTTTGGGCTTTATCTTTATGCCGCAGATCGTTTCTCTGCTTGGTGCAAGCGATCTGATCCGGGAAGATGCAATCCTGTATGGGCGGATTCTTCTTCTTTCTGAACCATTTTTTATGCTTCAGAACAGTTTCCAGAGTTTCCTCGCCACTGCCGGGAAACAAAAACTCGGACTTCGGATCTCGATCCTTGCAGGACTCACCAATGTTATACTCGACTTTACACTGGTCGGGATCTTAAAGTTTGGAATTACCGGTGCTGCAGTTGCAACCTGTGCCAGCGAATTTGTCGGAGGCTTTATCCCACTGATCTATTTTCTGCATAAAAATAACAGCGGACTGCTTCTGCGTCCCGCTGCCTTTGACTGGAAAAGTATCCGCAAAGCCTGTGGAAATGGATCTTCGGAAATGTTATCCAACCTGTCCACCTCCCTGGTATCGGTGATCTATAACTTCCAACTGATGCGTGCTGCTGCCGAAAATGGAATCGCTGCCTACGGAGTGGTCATGTATGCCTCTTTTATCGCAACTTCCATCTACCTTGGATATGCTATCGGGATCAATCCCATCGTCGGATATCATTACGGGGCAGATAATAAGTCTGAACTCCATAATCTGCTGACAAAGAGTCTGCGGATCACAGGAGTCACTGCACTTTCCATTACACTGCTTTCCGAACTGCTGGCTCTTCCGATCGCCCGTCTGTTCGTAGGATATGATCTTGTTCTGTGCGAAATGACACGGACCGGCTTTATGCTTTATGCAATTTCCTATCTGTTCAGCGGATTTAATATTTTCGGATCAGCATTTTTCACCGGACTGAATAATGGGAAAATTTCTGCGATCATTTCCACCCTACGTACTTTGGTGATCCAGACACTCGCACTGCTGATCCTCCCGATATTTTTCGGTCTCAACGGTATCTGGTGTGCAATTACGGCAGCAGAACTTCTCACGCTGATCGTAACCGGCTCTTTCCTGCTTCAGGAAAAGAAAAAGTATCATTATTAAGCTTTCTTATTACCAACCTTTCCAGAAAAAGAGTCCTGCACCGATTCCTTTTCCCAGTGCCAGCATCAGAATAAAGACTGCTGCATACCGGACGATCCTGGCACGTCTCATAAAGATTGGAAATACATTCAGGATTTCTGCAAGTGCCATCGACCAGCAGCCGACAAAAATCCCGGCAAATAGTCCGAAAAATGCCAACAGCACGGACTGTCCGGGAATTCCAATCCGAAAGATCTGAAAGACATTTCCAAGGATTGCCCCGGCTGAAACCGCATCCTCATAAAGCAGGATGTGGTTTGCAGTATGGGTGCGGTCTGCAAAATCCGAAATCACCCCGAGTTCTACAATAAAAGAAAATAAGCCTCCTGCCACGACAACGCCTGCACTCATCCCCAGAATACCGAGAAAAATCTGCCCTGCCCACATCATTTTCCTCCTCCATTTTCCAGGTCAATTTCATTCTTTCTTCTCGCAGCATCTTCCACCAGCGTCGTCTGAATATCATTCTCATACAGACGCATCTGTACTTCCATGGGCGTAGGATCTACCGTAAACCGTTTTTTCCCGAAATGATTAAAGAAAATAAGGATTCCAACTACCAGTCCGACGGAATACATGATCTCCAGGATCGTAAAGCCATTCGATTCTTTTCCTATAACCAGTTCATAGATCTGTCCGAACAGTTTCGATACATCCACATCATTGTTAAATGCCATGATTGAAAATGCTGATCCGCAAAAAATAATGACTGTTACCACTGCGGTTTTCAGAAGATGCCAGATCATTGGTGGTGTCTTCTGATTTTCATATGTTACGATCACGTCACTCTCTCCAAGATTCTGTATTTCTACTTTCGGATACCGCTCATGGATGAGGTCTATGATTTTTAAAAGAGAGATTACAAAACGCTGTTCCTTTTCTTCTCGGATCCTGAGAATTTTCAAAACCCGGATTTTGGACTGCAGCAGCTTATCTGCACATTCAATTTCCAGAATATCTCCCAGTGTCACATCCCGCTTTGTCACTTCTACATTCCGGTCACCTTTCAGATAAACGGTCACAGATTCAGATGCCATATCCGGTCACCCCATTCCACGTTTGTACTGATTGCAATTCTTCTGATCGTAACTCTCCTAAGTGCAGTTTTCCTGTTCCCGGCTCTCCTGACTCCATCTGCTCTGCCCGAATTAAAAATCCTTCTTCATCCGATTCCTTTGCTGCAGTCGTATAATATAAAAGTCCGATCACCACTGCGGCCAGAACCAGTATCAGCAGACAGATCCATACTTTTCCATGTCCATTTTCCATTTTGCTCACCATACCTTTCCGTCTTTTTCTATGGTAGTATTCCATTGCCGGTGGAAAGATATACCTGGCAACTCGTATTTCTGATTTTCTTATTCCTGATTTTCGTATTTGCTATTTTCTTATTTGTGATCTACTTATCTGCGATTTTCTTTCTCCTTGATTTTTTCGGTCTCTTCTCTTTTTATTTTTCCTCTCTTTCTCTTTTTGATTTATAACCGGCTCACATCTGCTTTCTCATCCGCTCCAGTATTTTCTTTTCCATTCTCGACACCTGAACCTGTGAAATCCCCAGAATCTCCCCCACTGCTGCCTGTGTCTTTTCCTGAAAATACCTCAGATAGATCAACTGTCGTTCCTCCTTGTCCAGTCCGTCTAAAATCTGAGACAGCATCATCCGGTTCAGAAGATGTTCTTCCGGTCTGCTTTTTTCTTCCAGCCTGTCCAGAATGCTCAGTTGCGAATCTCCCTCCTGATGGATCGGCCTGTAGATCGACTCTACCTCCGTTGCCGCCTCCATTGCCTGGACAAGTTCTTCTTTTTCCGTCCCAAGCGATGTCGCCAGTTCCTCCATCGTTGGTTCTCTTCCCATCCGCTCAGTCAGTTCTTCCTTTTTCTTTCCACATTTATACGAAAGTTTCTTTAAAGAACGACTCACTTTTATCATTCCGTCATCCCTTAAAAACCGGCGGATCTCTCCTGATATCATAGGTACTGCATACGTCGAAAACTGAACATCATAAGAAAGATCAAATTTATCGATCGCTTTTAACAGTCCGATGCTCCCGATCTGAAATAAATCTTCCGGCTCTGCACCTCTCCCATAAAATCTCTTTACCACACACCACACCAGACCTACATTTTCTTTTACCAGTTGTTCTCTCGCTTCTTTATCCCCATGGTGAGATTTTCTGATCAGAGAGATTGTGTGGTCCATAGTTCCCGTCCTTTTCCGATGATCTTTTTCATCCTGACGCACGTTCCTTTTTCCGGTTCCGATTTTACTTTCACCACATCCAAAAATGCTTCCATAAAAGTAAACCCCATTCCTGACCTGTCCTGATCAGCGCGAGTCGTATATAAGGGCTCCATTGCTTTTTCCACATCTGCAATCCCTATGCCATCATCCTCAATATCCAAATAAATTGTTCTCTCTTTTCTGACACACTTCATCCGTATCTTATGTACCTCGCCTTGATAGCCATGAATGATACAGTTGGTTACAGCCTCTGACACAGCCGTTTTCAAATCTGCTACTTCCTCCAGTGTGGGGTTCAGCTGGGTGCAAAATGCCGCAGCAGCTACCCTTGCCAACCCTTCATTCTCCGGACGGCTGTCAAAAATAATGGTCATTTCGTTGGAATTTTCCATCAGACTCCCCTCCCTTCCAGCTGCATCTCATTTTCTGTTCTTTCCAGTTCCAGAAATTTACTCACACCTGAAAGCCGCAGCAATTTTTCAATATATCCGCTTACATGGCAGGCCTTCATGCAGCCAGAACGCATCCCCAGAGCCCGGTATCTCCCCATGATCAAACCTACGCCCGAACTGTCCATAAAAACAGTATTTCCAAAGTCAAAACAAATGGTTCTGATATATATTTTTCCCATAATCCTGTCTGATTCTCTCCGGATCAGCTCGGAAGCCGGATGATCCAGTTCCTCAGGCAGTTTAATATTCAGACAGGTTCCCGTAGTTTCAAAAACAGGTTTCATAAATAAAATCCCCCTTTTTTACTCTATTTTGACCCTCTGCACAGGAAAAAGAAAAAGAGATGTGCAGGTCTATCCCGCACATCCCCGGTTCAGAGGTTTCTCATTATTGTAATTCAGAAATTTTTATTCATAATACTGAAAATCACCATTTTCATCATAATATCCGTTTTCGTCGCTGTAATCAGAATATCCGGATTCATCATACCCACTGTCACCAGATGCATCATTGTAAGAACTGTCATAACCAGAGGAATCCGTTTCAGAGCCTTCTGTTGTATTGTCAGTTCCATCATTGCTTTCGGAATCAGAGGAATCTTCGCTGCCCTCAGACTTACTGTCTTCCGTGATTCCAGACACACCAGTAGCTGAACAGATGGTATTATAAATTCCCATTACATCATCTCCCAGCTGATCTTCATAAACCTTCTGGATTTCCAACGCAGCTGCATCATACTCATTCTGTGTATAAGCTGCATACGCATTCAGAAGTGCCTGATAACTGGTGCTCTTCTTCTGCTCGGCATCAAGCTGCTGGGTGATTTCCTCTGCCACATCTCCGGATTCCTTCGCCTCACCCTGGGCTTTGGAAAGCTCCGCACCCTGGCTGACCAGAGACTCGCTGTCCTTTACAATCAGTTGATTGGC
>ENA-ORLY01004224-ORLY01004224.1-human-gut-metagenome-genome-assembly--contig:-NODE-4224-length-10558-cov-2.764240_pt1 | contig 10558 bp, 8 predicted proteins | sample MGYA00243071_ERZ508832 | MGnify/ENA primary metagenome ERZ508832 (study PRJEB26277, sample SAMN04329777) | human gut metagenome | biome: human-associated habitat | host: Homo sapiens | place: USA...
AAGGTACAGGTCCGCCTGATCGACTGCGTAGGCTTCCTGGTAAAAGACGCCGCCGGCAACATGGAAGACGGCAAAGAGCGCATGGTCAAAACCCCCTGGTTTGCCAAAGCCATTCCCTTCCACGAAGCCGCCAAAATGGGCACGGAAAAAGTGATTCAGGAGCATTCCACCATCGGCCTTGTGATCACCTCAGACGGAAGCTTCGGGGAAATCCCAAGGGAAAATTTCGTTCAGGCAGAGGCGCAGACAGTAGCAGAACTGAAAAAACAGGGAAAACCTTTCCTCATAGTGGTAACTTCCCAGCTCCCCCACAAGGAGGAAACCAGACAACTTGCAAAGGAACTTCAGCAGAAATATCTGGTACCTGTAGTACCTGTAAACTGTGAACAGCTGAAAAAAGAGGACGTAGCCCAGATTCTGGAAAAAATCCTGTATGAGTTTCCGGTTACCCAGATCCAGTTTTTCGTGCCAAAATGGGTGGAAATGTTGCCTGCTGACCACGAGCTGAAAGCCCAGATCCTTTCCCAGATCAAAGCCTGCATGAAGCGCATGCTCCACATCCGGGACATCACCAGGGAATCTGTAAAGCTGGAAGGCCCCTATGTCCAGGAAACCCTTCTGGATCACGTCAATCTGTCCGACGGCACCGTACAGATCCGCATCCAGGTAAATGACAAGTACTATTACAAAATGCTCAGCGACATGAGCGGAATCCCCATGGAAAGCGAGTACGAGCTGATCCACACCATGAAAGAGCTTGCCGCCATGAAGGAAAAATATGTGAAAGTCCGCGATGCTTTAGATGCAGTCACAGGCAGCGGCTACGGCGTGGTAGTACCCGAGCTTTCCCAGATTCAGCTGGAAGAGCCTGCGGTGATCCGCCAGGGCAACAAATACGGCGTAAAGATTAAGTCCAAGAGCCCGTCCATCCACATGATCAAAGCCAACATTGAGACAGAAATTGCCCCCATTGTAGGCACCGAGCAGCAGGCTAAGGATCTGATCGCCTACATCGGGGAAAGCGCGTCAAGAGGAGAGAGCATCTGGGAGACCAATATTTTCGGAAAATCTATAGAACAGCTGGTGCAGGACGGTATCCGAAGCAAGCTGGCCTCCATCAGCGAGGAAAGCCAGGCAAAGCTCCAGGATACCATGCAGAAAATCGTCAACGACAGCAAAGGCGGGCTGGTGTGCATTATTATATAATGGCTTGTGGGAAAAGCATAGCCAGCCTAATTTATGGTGTTGGGCTAAGAAATCCAAATTTTCTTCGCAAAAAGGCAGCGTGCCCATTTGGACAGCTGCCTTTTTATGCGGATTGTTTACCTGAGATCAGGTCTGTTTGAAACCTTACTCCCGTCCATGCTCTTTTTTCCAGCGTGCAAGAAACTCCAGCTGTTCCTGGTCGGAAAGCTGCTGGGAATACGGATCGTTTCCCGCAGCCAGACAGCAGAAAAGTATCAAAACCTGTAATGCAAAAAACAAAATGATAAGTAATATCATACAATCCCTCCTTTTTGCCCCTGAGAGTAGTATTTGCAAATAATATCAATTTATACATTTTATGTCAGGAAAAAGAAAGATTGTATTTTATTTTTAAATAATGAAAGTTAAGCCTGCTTCTTAGCGAGGAAGGACGTAAATGCCATGTGGCGGTCCATCCAGTCCCCTGCGATGCCCACTCCTTTTCCCATGGTGAAAGCGGCGGCTACCGTACCAACGCCAAGTCCTTTGATATGTCCAAGACCGATTCCGGTAAGAAGGGCAGTGACAGCCAGACAAATGACGTCAAAGCTGATCTTGATCTTCGGGTAGGTGATGGAAGTGATCTGGGACAGCTCTCTTGGAAAAAGGTCTGTAGGCACGATTGGCATCTGGCAGCGGTTGGAAAGTGCGATCCCGATGCAGATCAGTATGTAGCTTGCCACAAAGTAAAGCACGCGCCAGCCGATGGCGGTAGGCAGAACATTGATCCACATTTCGTGCACATCCAGCAGCTCACCGAACACAAATCCGACCACGAAGCTGAACAGGTACTGGGGGACGAATTTTTTGCGCAGGATCATCAGCGCCAGTACCAGAAGTCCCTGGAAAATGTAGGTCCAGGTGCCAAGTGTGACTGCCGAAAATACGCAGGAAAATGCGTAGGGAACACTGGAGATCGCGGAGATTCCAGTTCCGGAATACAGCATCAGCACAACGCCGAAGCTGTTGATCGCAACTGCAACTAAGAGTGCAAGCTCGCCCCGAAAAACAGGGAGAGATTTTGATGTAGTTTGGTTATTCAAGACAAAAGCCTCCTGTTAAGTTTTTTGACAGAAAATAAGAGGAATATGTATGAATAGACATGTCTAATATTTCCTGCAAACGGTAATTATTATACTACGTATACATGAAAATACAATTGTGTTTTTATTGAAAACCCAATTTTATGGGAAAAATGGAAAGAAAAATAAAGATATTGTCAAAGCAACAGAATTTTGGGGGCAGCAGTGGTATAGTTACAGCAGATTATGAAAAACTAATATATTAGAAAATTCATTTTCACTGAATCAGCTACAACAGGAGGTTTATACTATGGATAAGAGGTGGGGAAAATTAAGCGCTAAAAAGCCCTCCCTCGCCAATGAAAAATATTATCATTTAAATCTCTTGCCAACTCACTCTGATTAGCGTATACTAACCAAAGAGTTAGGAATAGCTAACCTAACGGTGTAAATCATTTGGACTCCTTTTTATTATGACAGAAAGACCGCTGGCATAATAAAAAAGGAGTTCCTTTGAAAAACGAAAGGAGTATACATACCATGGATTACTTAGAAATTGAGAAAGTCATTGGAAGAGAGATTATGGATTCCAGAGGAAACCCTACTGTAGAGGCTGAAGTTTACCTGGTAGACGGAACCATCGGCAGAGGAGCAGCACCAAGCGGTGCATCTACAGGAGAGTTCGAGGCTCTGGAGCTTAGAGATAATGATAAGAGCAGATACCTTGGAAAAGGCGTTACAAAAGCTGTTGAGAACATCAACACCTCCATTAACGATGTGATCGCAGGAATGGACGCATCTGACATTTATGCAATTGACAAAGCAATGATCAAGGCAGACGGAACAAAGGACAAATCCAACTTTGGCGCAAATGCCATCCTTGCTGTTTCCATCGCTTGCTGCCGTGCAGCTGCAGCCTCCCTTGACATTCCGCTTTACCGCTTCCTTGGCGGCATTTCCGGAAACCGTATGCCAGTGCCGATGATGAACATTGTAAACGGCGGCTGCCACGCACTTTCCTCCGGACTTGACGTTCAGGAGTTCATGATCATGCCGGTTGGTGCACCAAGCTTCAAAGAGTGCTTAAGATGGTGCGCAGAAGTGTTCCATGCACTTGCAGCAATCCTGAAATCCAGAGGACTTGCTACCTCCGTTGGTGATGAGGGCGGATTTGCTCCGGCATTAAAATCTGACGAAGAGGCCATTGAGACCATTCTCGAGGCTGTTAAGAATGCAGGCTATGAGCCAGGAAAAGACTTTATGATCGCTATGGACGCTGCTTCTTCTGAGTGGAAGACAGGCAAGCTTGGCGAGTACAAGCTTCCAAAGGCTGGTACTGTTTATACATCTGATGAGCTGATCGACCACTGGAAAAAGCTGGTTGACAAATACCCGATCATTTCCATCGAGGATGCCCTGGATGAGGAAGACTGGGAAGGCTGGAAGAAGCTTACCAAAGAACTTGGCGACAAGATTCAGCTGGTTGGCGATGACCTGTTTGTAACCAATACGGAGAGACTTTCCAAGGGTATTTCTCTTGGATGCGGAAACTCTATCCTGATCAAGCTGAATCAGATCGGTTCTGTTTCTGAGACACTTGAGGCAATTAAGATGGCTCACAAGGCTGGATACACTGCAATTTCTTCCCATCGTTCCGGTGAGACTGAGGATACTACAATCGCAGACCTTGCAGTTGCCCTTAACACCTGCCAGATCAAGACTGGTGCTCCATCCAGAACAGAGCGTGTTGCCAAATACAACCAGCTTCTCCGCATTGAGGAAGAGCTTGGGGATGCAGCTGTTTACCCGGGAATGGGCGCATTCAATGTAAAAAGATAAAGAAAAGCTACGTATTCGATATACCTCTATATAGTGCAAACAAAAAACACCTCCTGCCAGGAAGCATATTTCCTGTCAGGAGGTATTTTAGCTTAATGCTATAAGAATACGTATTTCAGAATAAAGATAACAGCCAGTGCGTACATAAGACCGCTGATCTTTTTATCTTTTGCTTTTCCGGTACATACATTGATGATTACATAGGAGATAACGCCAAGTGCGATACCTTCGGAAATGCTGTACAGGAACGGCATTGCGATGATTGTGATAAATGCCGGAAGAGCTTCTGTAAGGTCATCAAAATCGATCTTTGTAACAGAAGTAAGCATCAAAAATCCAACCACGATCAGAGCCGGAGCAGTTGCAAATGATGGGATTGCAAGGAAGATCGGGGAAAGGAACAGGGAAAGTGCGAACAAAATAGCGGAAACAAGTGAAGTAAGACCTGTACGTCCGCCCTCTGCAACACCGGAAGCGCTCTCAACAAATGTGGTAACAGTAGAAGTACCGCACATAGCACCTACAGTAGTACCAACAGCATCGGAAAGAAGAGCACCTTTGATTTTTGGAAGCTTACCGTCTTTGTCCAGCATGTTTGCCTTGGAAGCAACGCCGATCAGAGTTCCCAGAGTATCAAACATATCTACAAATAAGAATGCAAACATGATAACGATAAAGTCAAGTGAGAAAACTCCTGCGAAATCCATTTTCATAAAGGTAGGAGCCATACTCGGTACGGAAATTCCATTGGAAAAATCCGGGAGAAGACTGTAGAAACCTGCATCCGGATTTGGAACATAAAGCCCCACAAACTGACAGAGGATTCCAAGTGCCCATGTAATAAGGATGCCCCACAGGATACCACCTTTTACATTCTTTACAAGAAGAATGCCGGTAACAAGTACTCCAATCAAGGCAAGAAGAACAGTGATTCCAAGGTAATTGAAAGAACCATCTGACATGGAGCCCTTAAAGGAGAACATGCTTACCAGTGTGGAATCATTGTTTACAACGATCTTTGCATTCTGCAGACCAATAAATGCGATGAAAAGACCGATTCCAACAGAAACTGCGTGTTTCAGTGTCATAGGAATGGAGTTAAAAATTGCTTCACGTACATTAGTAAGGGAAAGCAGGATAAAGATGATACCTTCCACAAATACAGCAACCAGAGCCTGCTGCCAGGAATAACCCATGCCAAGAACTACGGTATATGCAAAGTATGCATTCAGTCCCATACCAGGTGCCAGGACAAACGGGTAATTGGATAACAGTGCCATCAGGCAGGTTGCAATGAAGGATGAAAGTGCAGTAGCAGTAAAGACTGCACCCCGGTCCATTCCGGCAGCGGAAAGGATGTTGGGATTGACAGCGAGGATGTAAGCCATAGCCATAAATGTTGTCAGACCGGCAACAACCTCAGTACGGAAAGAGGTATTATTCTCTTTCAGTTTGAACATTTTTTCTAACATGAAATGCTCCTCCTTGTAAGTGATAGATATATTGCGCTCACGTGCTCCCTTCGCGAGGCGGTAAAAGGCAGCAAATAGCCGCCTATTTCCCTTCGTAAATAATTAAAGAAGACACGTCGTACTGCGACAATTGTTCTCTTCCCTTTAAGCCGGCAAGTTCCATCAGAAATACAATTTTAGCAACTTCTCCGCCTAATTCCTCAACTAAGGAGGCACATGCTTTTACTGTACCGCCGGTTGCGATAAGGTCGTCCACGATAACAACTTTCTGACCTTTTTTAATGGAATCCTTGTGAAGCTCAATTGCTGCACTGCCATATTCCAAATCATATTCTGCAGTTACTGTTTCACAAGGCAGTTTTCCCTTCTTACGGCATGGCACAAATGGTTTGCCCATTGCATAGGCAATCGGTACACCAAAAATAAATCCACGGGATTCCGTTCCGACAATTACATCAAAATCCACATCTTTGAGTGTTTCAATCATGGAATCAATCGCAAGCTTCAATCCTTCTGCGTCCTGCAAAATCGTTGTAATGTCGCGAAAAATAATTCCCTTTTCCGGAAAGTCAGGAATACTCCGGATATATTCTTCTAATTTTTTCACAATGAGTACCTCGTTTCTTTTTGAATGTTTGGTGAAAAACTACGTTCTTTACCTTTCTATTATAATAAGAGATAAAAATATAATCAAGGTAAAATATTGGTTTTGCGGAAGTCCAGGTGTCTTGGAAAAGGGGCTCCGCTGAATGGCGCTCCCGCTCGACAAACACACAGGGGTATCGGCGTGCAAAATACGCACAGCCTGATACCCGTGCGTTTGTAACCATTCATCGAAACCCCTTCCCCAAGACACCAAAGACACCATCGCTCCTGCAAAAATAATATTTTGTGTAGAGAGTGAGAAAAATATGGAGTATAATCCGATAAATGCTTTAAAAATGAAAAGTTTTTCGGGTTATACTCCGAAAAAACCTTATCGTTGGGCTGTGACAAATGTTTGCTGCCAGTTCCTTTGTATTCCAGTAATTCCGGAGAAAAGCTTTGTGACTTGTGGGTACAAACACGTGGGTATGAGGCTTGCGTATTTTGCATGCCCATACCCTTACGTGTTTGTTAAACGGGAGTGCCCACGAGACGCAAAGCTTTTCTCCGGAATTACGGAAAACAAAAAACTTGACACAAACTGAAGGAGTATTAGGGTTGAGAACTGTCGAAAAACGTGGTATTCTATTAGAGGATTTAATCCATTACAACAATGAATAGAGAACGAGGAGGACATCATGGGCGGTTTTTTTGGAGTGGCATCGAAGGATGACTGCGTATTTGATTCGTTTTTTGGAACCGATTATCATTCCCATCTGGGAACAAGACGTGCCGGAATGGCGGTGTATGGAGAGGACGGGTTTGACCGTGCAATTCACAATATAGAAAATGCACCATTTCGGACGAAATTTGATAAAGACATGCAGAAAATGAAGGGATATTACGGGATTGGCTGCATTTCCGATTTTGAGCCACAGCCATTGATTGTGCGTTCCCATCATGGCACATTTGCCATTACAACCGTGGGAAAAATTAACAATGCACAGGAAATTGTGGATGAAATTTTCAATGACAATAACACTCATTTTCTGGAAATGAGTGGTGGAGATATTAATCCGACAGAACTTGTGGCAGCGATTATTAACCAGAAAGAGAACTTGATTGATGGCATCCATTATGCCTTAGAGCGGATTGATGGTTCTTTAACGTTAATGATTCTTACACCAAAGGGCATTTATGCAGCGCGTGATAAATATGGAAGAACACCGCTTGTGATTGGACATAAAGAAGATGCTTATTGTATGGCAATGGAATCTTTCTCGTTCCAAAATTTAGGATATCGTCCACTAAAAGAATTAGGACCGGGTGAGATTGTAATTGTAAATCAAGAGGGAATTAAAACGCTGATGGCACCGGGAAGCAAGATGCGGATTTGCACATTCTTGTGGGTGTACTATGGTTATCCATCCAGTTCCTACGAGGGAATCAGTGTTGAGCAGATGCGTTATAACTGCGGGAAAAATATGGCAAAACGTGACCATGTAAAACCGGATATTGTTGCTGGGGTTCCGGATTCCGGTACGGCACATGCGGTTGGTTATGCAAATGAGTCCGGTGTTCCATTTTCAAGACCATTTATCAAATATACACCGACGTGGCCGCGCTCCTTTATGCCGACAGTTCAGAGTAAGCGTGACATGATTGCAAAAATGAAAATGCTTGCTGTGCATGATTTGATTCAGGATAGAAGTATTCTTTTGATTGACGATTCCATTGTCCGCGGAACACAGCTTCGTGAAACGACGGAATTTCTGTATGACAGCGGTGCAAAGGAAGTACATATTCGTCCGGCGTGTCCACCGCTTGTATATGGATGTAAGTTTTTGAATTTCTCGCGTTCCTCATCGGAGATGGATTTGATTACCCGCCGTGTGATTGCACGACTGGAAGGAACGGAGGATGTATCAGAGGAAGTATTAGAGCAGTATACCGATCCGGAATCGGAAAAATATGATCAGATGGTTGAAGAAATCCGCAAGGAGTTAAACTTCACATCCCTTCGTTTTAACCGCTTAGATGATATGTTGGAGGCGGTTGGAATTCCGAAAGAAAAACTCTGCACGTATTGTTGGAATGGTAAAGACTGATAGCTTAAGGAAGGAGGAACTTCCATGACGACAAAGAAAAAAAGACTGTTGGTTGTTGTGGTTTTAGCCGTTGTGCTTGTGGCACTGCTTGCAAGACCGGTTGTGAACTTGGTGATAGAATGGCTGGACCCGGGACAGGCACCGCTGAATGATTTATTTAAACTAAAGAAAAATGAAGTGGCACTTGTGATTAATGATGAACAAAGCAAAGAGAAGGGATATGAAGCAGAGGGCGAAATTTATGTACCGGCATCGGTTGCGTCTACTTATATGGACCAGAGAATTTATGTCGATACAGTGGAAAGCAGCCTTTCCTATGTGACAAGTGGCGGCGTGATTTTGGCGCAGGCAGGAGAAGTTTCTTATCAGGTTGGCAAGGAGACGCAGAACGCGAAGAAGCCAATTCTGCAGAAAAAAGATGATGCGTTTTATGTATCCCTTTCCTTTATCAAAGAACACACGAGCTGCTATTATAAAACATATCAAAATCCAAAACGCCTTGTGATTATGTCAGACCGGAGTGCGTCCTATACGATGGCGTCACTGACAGAGGATACCCGTGTGCGCAAGGGTCCGAATAAAAAATACAAATATTTTGTGGAGTTGGCAAAAGGCACCCGCGTATTTGTGGAAACGGATAAGAAAAAAGAAAATGATTATACGGCAGTTACCACACAGGATGGAATTGCCGGCTATGTACCGAGCGACCGCCTGCAGGGGCAGAAAGAGACGGCTTGGAAATTTGACAAAGAGCCGGAATCTTTTACCCAGTTAAAGACAAAAGGCCAGGTATGTTTGGGATGGCATCAGGTAACGAATGAGACGAGCAGCGGACAGCTTCCATCGCTCATTCAGAGTGCAAAGGCGATGAATGTCATCAGCCCGACGTGGTATGCGCTCAGCGATAATACAGGCAAGTTTGGTTCGCTGGCAAATTCTTCTTATGTTGCTCAGGCACACGCACAGGGAAAACAGGTGTGGGGACTGATTAATGATTTTGGTAAAGGAATTAAATTAAGTAAAGTGCTCGGCGTGACATCAAACCGGAATCGTTTGGTAAATGGTCTGGTGGCAACGGCGATTCAGCATGAATTGGATGGAATTAACATTGACTTTGAGCATGTAACAAAAGATACTGCACCGGCATATCTGGAATTTTTACGTGAACTTACTCTTAAGTGCCACGCAAATGATTTGATTGTTTCGGTGGACAACTATTCGCCGGCAAGTTACAATGCGTATTATGATCTGGAAGAGCAGGGGCGCATTGTGGACTATGTGATTTTGATGGCATATGATGAGCATTACAACGGCAGTGAAGAAAGTGGTTCGGTTTCGTCGCTTCCATTTGTAAAAGAAGGTGTCAAAAATGTGCTGGCAAAGGTACCGGCAGAACGTACGGTAGTTGCACTTCCGTTCTATACGAGATTGTGGAAAGAAGTAAAAGGCAAAAAGCCACATCCGGAAGCTTATGGCATGAGCGGTGCCGAGAGTGTTGTCCGGGCAAATGATGCATCTCCATAGTGGTATGAAGCAACCGGTCAGTATTATGCGGAATTTAAGTCCAGTGGTGCAACTTATAGAATCTGGCTGGAAGAAGAAACTTCGTTAAAGAAAAAACTGGAAGTTGTGAAGAAAAGTAAGACGGCAGGTGTGGCGTTCTGGAAACTTGGTTTTGAGCGTGCCGTTACCTGGACGACGATAGCGGATGCCGTTCGCGGATGGTAAGACTATTTGAAAGAAAAAAGACATACAATAGTACCAAAAAGGATGCGGGAGTCCGTTATGTCGAAGGAAAAAATAGAACAAACAAAGAAAGCAGCCATGGTATTCTTTTTTGCCGTGGCTGCTTTTTTGAGTGCGTGGTACAAGTTTGCGTCACCGTTAGAAAAACCATTTCACAAGACACTTAACCAGACTGCGAAAGGAACGAAGGCAACGATTGTAATTGACCCCGGACACGGTGGTTTTGACCCCGGAAAAGTGGGAGCAAATCAGACATTGGAAAAGGATGTAAACCTTGCCATCAGTGAGAAATTAAATCAAAAACTGGCGGCAAGCGGTTATACGGTTTATATGACAAGAGTGAGTGATGAGGCACTCTGCCGTGGCGATGAATCATCAAAAAAGCGAGCAGATATGCAGAATCGTGTGACGCTGATTGAAGAAAAGAAACCGGATTTGGTTGTGAGCATTCATCAGAACAGTTTTTCTGCATCCACAAAAGGGGCACAGGTTTTTTATCAGAGTACATCTGAGGAGGGAAAAAAATTTGCAGGGATAATGC
>ENA-ORLY01004225-ORLY01004225.1-human-gut-metagenome-genome-assembly--contig:-NODE-4225-length-10556-cov-7.650635_pt1 | contig 10556 bp, 13 predicted proteins | sample MGYA00243071_ERZ508832 | MGnify/ENA primary metagenome ERZ508832 (study PRJEB26277, sample SAMN04329777) | human gut metagenome | biome: human-associated habitat | host: Homo sapiens | place: USA...
TGATAAGGAATTTGACCTTATAACCTGCAATCCACCCTATAAAATTGATAATACAGGTGCAAAAAATGACAGTGAGGCAGTAAGTATTGCAAGACATGAGATGATGTGTACAATTGATGATGTTTGCCAATCGGCAAGCAAAAATTTAAAGTTCGGCGGCAGACTTTGTATATGTAACCGACCACAGCGACTTTGTGATATTATGGTGGCTATGAGAACAGCAGGAATTGAGCCTAAAAGGGTCAAATTCGTTTCAAAAAATCCAAAGACAGCACCCTGGCTTGTACTGGTTGAGGGACGAAAAAGTGGAAAGCCATTTTTACAGGTTGAACCACAAATGTATACTCAAAATGAAAACGGAGAATATTCCGACGAAATGAAAAGGATATATGGACAAATATAAATTAAAGGAAATTGTCATGAAATAATACAAATATATTTTTTGAATATAAAGGATATTAGTTATGATAGGTGAGATAGTAAAAGTAATAGTTGATAGACCACTAGGTAGTTATCACCCAGAATATAAAGGTATATATTACACTGTTAATTATGGCTATGTGGAAGGTGTTATTGCACCTGATGGAGAAGAACAAGATGCATATTTATTAGGATTAGAAGAACCCGTTGAAGAATATACAGGGATAGTAATTGCAATTATTCATAGATACGATGACGTTGAAGAAAAATGGGTTGTAGTACCGAAAGGAATGATGTTCACGAAGGAAGAAATCAAGGAGAATGTTTATTTTCAGGAACAGTATTTCAAGTCGGAAATTAGAATGTGAACCTCAAATTTTATCAATTAAAGGAACAAATAGTCGGAACAGTTAAAAGTGATTGGAGGATGGAAGAAAATGAAAACGATAGACATTGTCGGAGAAAATTATTGTGGTAATTGGGATAAAACCAGAACTGCCTGCAGAGGTATAGTTATAGATGGAGACCGTATCTTACTTTCATATGAAGCAAAGACAGATCAGTGGATGATTCCCGGCGGAGGTTTGGAAAGCAATGAAAGTGATGAGGAGTGCTGCATTCGGGAAATTGCTGAAGAAACAGGTATAATAGTAGAAACCTCACAGTGCTTGTTAGAAATTGATGAATATTACGGGGACTGGAAATGGGTTAATCGGTATTTTATCTGCAAAGCAATAGGCACAACGGAAATAAAACAGACCGAAAGAGAAATACAAGTTGGTATGGAACCAAGGTGGCTTGATATATCGGAAATTAAAAAAATTTTCTCACAGCATGATTCGTATAAGGGAATTGATGAGATGCGAAGTGGAATGTATTTGAGAGAGTATACAGCATTAAGCGAATTGATAAATTCCGATAAATAAATGTTATAGAGAAAAAAATATAAATCGAAGTGTGTGGAGGAAAAGAGCAAATAAAAGAGTTGATTTGAAGGGATTTCGCAGACAGCATGGACTTCGTGCACTTTCCTTTGCCTCGACAGAAGAGTTGTTTTCTATTATGGAACTGACGCCGGGGGCGGTAACTCCTCTTGGTATTTTAAATGATACAGAAAGCAGAGTTCATTTCTATCTGGATGAAGAATTTATTGGAAATAAAATTGGTGTTCATCCAAACGACAATACAGCAACCATTTGGATGCAGGCGGATGATTTGATGGGTTTGATTCAAAAACACGGGAATGAAGCAGAGTATGTAAAGATATAATAAAAGGAAAATTGATTTGTTTAGTTTCCTAAAATTATGACGATATACTATACAGAGTATTGATTTTATTTACAAGGAGATTTTTATATGACGATAAATATGAAATATAATCTTCCAGATCGAATATTGAGGGAACTTTCTTTTTTGGCGAAGAAGTATTCTGTCACAAAAATTATACTGTTTGGTTCCCGTGCACGAGGCACAAATACAGAAAGAAGTGATATAGATATCGCAGTATATGGTGGAGATTTTGAACATTTTTATTGGGATGTCAAGGAAAATATACATTCTCTTCTTATGTTTGATGTCGTACAAGCAGATGTAAAAATTTCAGATGAATTGAAACAAGAAATAGAAAGGGATGGTGTTATAATTTATGAAAAAACTTGAAAACTTTACAAATAGTCTGTCTATATTGGCAGAGGCGGATTTTAAACTTGCAGAAAGTAATGATATATATCGAACAGGGATTATTGGACAATTTAATCTAACTTTTGAACTTGCATGGAAAGCATTGCAGGAAATTATGAGAATGCATAGTGTGGAAGGTGCTGCTACCGGTTCGCCTCGTGAAATCTTGCAGCTTGGTTATAAAATTGGATTTATCAATGATTCTGAGGTGTGGCTGCTTATGCTGAAAAAACGCAATACTTCTGTCCATATTTATAATGAAGATGAAATTGATGAAATGATTATGCTGATACGTGACAGTTTTATTCCGGCTTTTATTGTTCTTAAGGATATGCTGGTAAAGAAACTGGATGTAGCTGAAAGTGATTGGACGTCCGATTGAGGCCGAATTGATTACAGATGCAAAGGCAATATGAAACTATGGAAAACGATGTAGTGGATATGGAAAAAGACCCATTTAAGGAATATTTAAGAGAATCTGAACCGGATAAAGCGCATAAGGGTTATGCTTGGAGTACAGCAATCGGACTTCAGACGATGAGCGTACCGAAGAAGCGGATAAGGTTTCTTTACGTATTGCAGAAATCCTTTCAGAAACTGCGTTCTCATTTTCGCCAAATGAGTATATCGCTATCCACCGCAAACTCTTTCAGGGGATTTACAACCATGCTGGAAAGATTAGAGATTATAACATCACAAAGAAAGAATGGGTCCTTGATGGGGCAACCGTTATGTACGGTAGCGCTTCTGAACTGAGAGCAACGCTTGAATATGATTTTTCACAGGAGAAAGATTTTAGCTATAAAGGTCTTTCAATGGATGAGATTATCCATCATCTTGCAGTATTTATTTCAAGGTTATGGCAAATTCATATCTTCGGGGAAGGCAATACGAGGACAACAGCAGTATTTTTTATTAAATATTTGAGAACACTGGGTTTTGCTGCAACCAATGATATTTTTGCGGAAAATGCATGGTATTTCAGAAATGCACTTGTCCGTGCCAACTATACGAACCTGCAAAAAGGTATTTACGAAACAACAGAATATCTGGAACTGTTTCTTAGAAACCTGCTTTTGAACGAGCAAAATGAACTTCAAAATCGAAATCTTCACATAAGCGGACTTCTGAACAAAGAAAAAGTGGACATTCAAGACGCAAAAGTGGATATTGAAAGCGTGCTTTCCGCAAAAGGCAGCGATTTCACAGTAAAAACGACGGTTCATATCCATAGACTCTTTGAGAAGTTTGGCTTTGATGGAGTATTTGGAAGAAGTGCAGTTATGGAACTTCTTGAGCTGAAAAGTTCAGGCGCTTCGAAACTTCTTTCCAATTTGGTGCAGGCGGATATTATTGAACCAGTATCAGGTCATGGAAAGGGAAAATATAAATTCAAGAAATAAATGAACGGGCCACATGAAATTTGGCTGGTTATAAATCGGAATTGGTGGAGGAATATCCATGATAAAAGTGGAAAATAAATCAAGGAAAGAAATTGCAGACATTGGCAGAAGAATCGGTGAGGCATTTGCTGATGAAAAAGCCGGAACTGTTACGATGCTCACAAGAGAGCAAACAATAAAAGGCTTTGAGATTATGACGGAATGGTTTTACAGAGCAGGATCTCTGTATACCACATCGGAAATAGGAGAGGGATATCTTGCTTATTGGAGTAAGAGGGCAAAACCTTCGATGGGTCCGACCTTACATATGATCAAGCGACTTTTATGCGAGTTACCGCCTAAGGCACTGATAGCTATGGCACAAAGCGGAGACGAACAGTATGCGAAGATTTTCAAAAAAGAGCATGACTATATTGCAGTATCCATGGTTGTTGTCCTGCGAGAATTTCAGGGAAAAGGATATATGCGCAAGATTTTGGAGCAACCTTTTGCCGAGGCGGACACAAAGGATATTCCCTGTATTCTGGATACTGATACGCCGTTAAAAGTAAAAAAATATACTAGATGTGGAATGGAACTATGTGGCGAGAAAAAATTGAAAAATGGCATTTCACTGTATACGATGGCGTATAATAAAAATTAATATGGATAGTGGAAATGAAATGTTTCAAATGTTGGATGAACTAAGCTGACAATTTCCAGTTTGCAAAATTGACCAAAAATACAAACAGTTCGTAAAAGTATAATTTTACGAACTGTTTTTTTGCGTATTTACGGCAATAGCAATCTGCTTTATTTTACTTCTCCACCAAGCTCCAGGCAGTCTCCATAGTGCCTCTGCAGTGACTTTAAGTCCATAATCATCACATAAAATACTCTGCCATTGTGCACTGAATCCACTATCCTGCCATGGTCGAGCACTGAAATATATTTACCGTCTGCTTTTTGCATATGAAAGAAAATATAATCATTTGAGTGTCCTCCGTTAATCTGCGACCATATGCTTTTTTGACAGCTTTCCTGTTCATCCGGCCGTATCAGATTGCAGAAGCTCTTACCTGTATATGCAAGCAGCTCGTCCATATTTTTACAGCCTGTAAGCCGAAGCAGCTCACTGTTTGCAAGCAGAATCTCATCATTTTCTTTATCTGCTCTGTAAACAATGAAAGCTCCAGGCAAATTATTAATAATATCCTTCACTGCAAAACCAAGCTTTGCGCGGCTCTTTACATGCTCACCCTCACGATATGTCATGCAGCCGTTCTTCCCACGCATTTTCACCTTATAAAGTGCTATGTCTGCACACCGCATGAGCTGTGAACGGTCATCAGCCAAAACAGGATACTCCGCAAAGCCCAGTGAAATGGTAAATGTATGCGCTTCACCTTTACAATAAAATTTCCTGGTTTCTTTTGTAAACTTCTTAAGAAAAGGCTTAACCTCCACTACCGTGCAATCCGGCATGAAAATGCTAAACTCATCGCCTCCGTTTCTGCCGAGTATAACATCCTTTGAAAAATATTGCTTCATGCTCTCTGCAAGCTTCTTAAGTACACCATCCCCCGCTGCATGTCCATACATGTCGTTTACCAGCTTGAAATCATCAATATCAAGCATCGCCATAACACAGTGCTTTTGCGGGTTCTGCCTCATATATTGCTCAACCTGCTCATCAAAGCCGAGCCTGTTGTAGATACCGGTCAGTGTGTCAGTCACAGCAAGTCTCTTGAAATTCTTCCTGTTCTCATTGATTGAAATCAACGCTGCTGTAAGCCCAGTCAAAAGCAGGACTATAATTACACCTCCAATAAACATGTATATCAGGTAGTTATTATTATAAAACCCACTCTTGGGTAAAATCTCAAGCCTCCACTTGCCTCCATACACGTCAAAGTCATATATCACTGGATCGTTCAACGCTTCCTTTGAACCGTTAACCCACTCATACGTATCATCCCACGGCGAAGCACACTTCTGCAGACTGTACTTATATCCAAAATTGGAAAGAGCCTCTACAGAATCAGAAAAAATTTCCGGAACCTTCAGTATAACAATTGTGAAGCCCCAAAAGCTCTTTTTACCATTTTCATCCTCCAAATAAACCGGATTGCGCACTGCTATACCATATCCGCCCTGCTTCAGCTCAAATGGTCCCTGCATAATTACAGTGTCATTATCCCTCGCATAGCGCGAAATCTCTCCCCTGTCACTATCATTTATCAGATCTATCTTGCCGGATTCATTCAGATCCTCTGGATATATTTCATTCACAACTCCATTCGGTGCTATCTGTATACTCTGAATCGAATCGTCCATCATATTTTCTGCAATATCATAAAACTTATTTATATTTCCATCACCACTTATGACAACCTGCTTCAAGGTATCGGTAACTCCTATTCCCTCCATAAGCTCGCCATATATACGCTCCGTATATGTCATCGCATTGAGCTTTGCATTTGTCCTGTTCTGCTGTTCCTGACTCTTGCCGACTACATATATAGCGCCGATTAACGCACACATGCCCAATATAAATACCACTGCCGGAACAATGAATCTCTTTTTTAGCTTTTTCATTTGTATCACCTCCTAAAATCAATGTCTGTTCCATATAATTTTAATATTATAGCTTTAATATAAGAAAATGTCTATAAATTTACATAAATTTCCAACACTTCAAACTCATAAGCAAAACGAAAAGAAGCCTCACCCAGTATAATGCTGATAGTCCTGTTTATAAGACAACATATAGAATATAATAAAGACAGTGTCTAAGTCCGATCTTTCTTCTTTCCCAACTCAGCATCATTTCGTGGAAATGATTTCCACTTATGATCAGTATGGAGGGCGCTATATGGTAACAAACAATATCTCGGAAATACGCAAAGAAAGACATCTCTCTTTATAAAAGTCTTAAAGAGACTACTCTCATCAATAGATATTTCTCTTCTCATAATAAATTCTATTTCATTGTAAGAAAAGTAAAAAGTTGCCACTTTTTATAAATTGACAATCTTTTCTTGCTATATCAGCCTTTGGGAATTTGACCATCGACATACAGAATGTGATTAACTAACCACTCTGTGAGATATTTTAAAATTCCCATAATCTGTTCATCTTGATCTTCTACCTCATCATTGTGATGTTCCATAAATTCATCAAGTTTATGTATAAATTCCTGATGTTGAACCTTCTGTGTAAATATTTTCTTATAATTAATAGATTCCATATACTGCTCTTCATCACAAAAGTGTTTTACTGTATAATTTCGGAGATTTTCTAATATTATATCAATCCTATCATATTTATCCGGTGTAAACTCATCACGAAGCAGTTCATATGCCTCATCTGCATATTTAAATAACTGCTTGTGTTCTTCGTCTATCATATCTATACCGATATAATATTCTGGTTTCATTTCATACATAAATTAATCCTACTTTCAGTTTTATTTGTTTTATGAACCTGTTCAATACTATTCATAATAGGCAAATGCATTTCTCATGAATATCCTTTATTTTCATATATGGCATCAGATTCTTCCAAAGCATTCTCTAATTGTCTTTGAAATATCTGAATCAATAAAACCTTTCTGTGACATGTCATCAAGGATATCACATGTTTTTTCATGAGATAATCCCTTTTTATAAGGTCTATCTTCCGTAAGAGCCTGATAAATATCAACACATGCCATCATACGTTCCTGCTCATTTAATTCATCAGCGGTTTTTCCAAAAGGATACCCTTTTCCATTTAATTTTTCATGATGGAAAGCCGCCCAATCTCGTATTTCTTCAAAATCATTAACCTCCGATAATATAAGGTATGTATAACCAGCATGATTTTTCATTGTAGAAAATTCATCATCTGTAAGCTTATCCGGTTTTTCCAGAATTTCATTGCCTACCGCCATTTTTCCTATATCATGCAGTGCACCAGCCAAATACATTTTCTGTACCGTGATTGAATCATATCCCATATATTTGGCAAGCAGGGAGGCTTTTTCAGCTACTCCTATAGAATGCCTGCTTGTAAAAGAAGATTTATAATCTACAATCTTTGCAAAGAAATCCGCAACATTTTTACACATTTCCCAATCAAAAACCATTTTTTCTCTTGGAATAATTTCCCATAGCTTCGTTTCAAAAGAATCATCACTTAAACACATAAAGGATTCTTTTGTGAATACATGAAGAAAAGCATTAACACATTCTGAATCAAATAGACTATCCTTTTTTTGGGAAAGATACTGACATATAAAATCCCATCTATTATCATCAGATTTAATACTATTTCCTATGATATCAACGGTATCTGCAAGATGAATAATTCTTGCAGGCAATGGGGTTTCATTCCACTTTTTTTGAAAAGGACCAGTTCCATCGGCATGTTCATGATGATACAAAATCACATTTGAGACATCTGTTTTAAAAGGAAGTTTCGTAATATTTTTTTCACCATAAATACAATGAAGATTCGTTTTTCTTACGGACAAATCTTTTTTAATGTCAATAACATAATTCCTTTCCAGCTCTTCCGTAATATATTGTGTCAAAGCATTATCATGCAGTAAGGCACACATAGCTAAATCTTGTAACGCATCACCTTGAATTGCCAGATATTCAGCCATGCATACACTTATATAAGCCACTCTTTTTCCATGCTTATTTTTGATTTTTACCAACTCTGCTTCTATACAGTCCAAAGCATAGGAACAGGCTCCTGCAAGTCCGACAATATCTATTCTTAGTTCTTCTTTCATTGGTATAATCCTATCATAATACATTTATGCTTCTGAGAACTGGTCTTTTCCTACAAAGCATAACGGACATTCAAAATCTTCTGGAATATCCTCCCACTTTGTACCAGGTGCAATACCACCTTCTGGATAGCCCTTCTCCTCATCGTATTCCCATCCGCAAACATCACATACGTATTTCATTCGTTGTTCCTCCTTGTAAATATATTAATACACAGCCTATATTACTGTTATATTTGTGTTGTTCTGTAATCTTAATATGTATAAATGCTTTTAGCATTTCCATAATCCATGCAGGTTACAATATGCATATACTTCTTCTACCTGTTCACCATCGCAAAGACAAAAATCTGCTACCGGCTCCTGCCCTGGATTTAACTGTTTTCTGTATATTCCCTGGTTTGTATTTAATGTAATCCACTCAATGAAATGCTCTTCAAGCATTGGATGTTTTGTCTCTCCGACCACGACATGAACATGACTGCCTTCTATCGTATATACAGGTACATGCTTCTCGACAGCAGCATCTGTCACTCCGGCTTTTAATTCCTGCATAGGTTCTCCGCAACAAATTACAGGTACACCCTTATCCTTTACCTTTTCAACAATGTTTCCACAATGCTTACAAATATAATACCTTACTTCCATGCCTTTTTCTCCTTCCATGTGTAAAATTTATAATTCAATTGTCTCCATAATCTTTTTCAATGAATCTGCAGATTCCTTAAGCTTTAACGCTTCCTCGCCACTTAAATTAATAGGTATATCAGACTCAATACCATCTGCACCTACAATAGCTGGCATACTTAACGATACTCCGTCAATATCATATACTCCATGAATCATGTGTGATACAGGAAGTATTGATTTTTCATCTCTCATAATCACTTCGCAGATTCTTTTTACAGACATTGCAATTCCATAATATGTAGCGTGCTTTTTGTTTATAATCTCATAAGCACTGTTCTTGACTGCTGTAGCTATTTCTGCCGTGTTTTCCTTGTGCTTGTAATGTCCACGCATTTCACACATTTCACTTAATGGAACACCAGATACATTGGCTGATGACCATGCTACAACTTCGCTGTCTCCATGCTCACCTACTATAAATGCATGAACACTCCTGCTGTCCACAGATAAATGCTCACCAAGCTTATATCTTAATCTGGCACTATCTAACACAGTACCCGATCCAATAACCCTGTTTTCTGGAAGTCCTGATAACTTTATGGCTACCTGAGTCAGGATATCTACCGGATTCGCAACTACAAGCATGATACCTGCAAAATTTCTCTTTGCTATTTCAGGAATGATTGACTTAAATATTGCTACATTTTTATTTACGAGATCAAGCCTTGTCTCTCCCGGTTTCTGTCCCGCTCCGGCAGATATGACAACAATTGCAGCATCAGCCACATCATCATAATCTCCGGCATATATTTTCATCGGACTCGCAAATGGAATACCATGACTGATATCCATCGCTTCTCCTTCTGCCTTGTTCTTATCTGCATCGATAAGGACAATCTCTGTAAACAAGCCACTCTGCATCAGAGCAAATACCGATGCAGAACCAACAAAGCCACAGCCTATCATTACTGCTTTTTTTGAATTAATCACTTTCTTCTTCGTAATAATCTCATCTCCTTAATAATTCTCTTCATGTACTTCAAAATAGCTCTGTGGATGATTACATACCGGACATACTTCAGGCGCCTTAGTTCCTACCACAATATGTCCGCAGTTACGGCATTCCCATACCTTAACTTCGCTCTTTTCAAATACCTGTGCAGTTTCAATATTCTTAAGAAGTGCACGATATCTTTCCTCATGGTGCTTCTCAATCTCACCTACTGCCCTGAATTTTGCTGCAAGCTCAGGGAATCCTTCTTCCTCAGCTGTTTTAGCAAAGCCATCATACATATCTGTCCACTCATAATTTTCGCCTTCTGCCGCTGCCGCCAGGTTTTCCTTTGTATCACCAATTCCTGCTAATTCCTTGAACCACATCTTTGCATGTTCTTTCTCATTATCTGCAGTCTTTAAAAACAATGCTGACATCTGCTCGTAACCTTCCTTTTTCGCTACAGAAGCAAAATAGGTATACTTATTTCTTGCCTGTGATTCCCCTGCAAATGCCTCCTGTAAATTCTTCTCTGTCTGTGTTCCTGCATATTTGTTTGCTGCCATCTCTTTTACCTCCGTTTTCTTTACTACTTTTTCAAAATCTGATGCCGGGTGCTTGCACAAAGGACATATAAAGTCATCCGGTAATTCCTCGCCTACATATTCAT
>ENA-ORLY01004227-ORLY01004227.1-human-gut-metagenome-genome-assembly--contig:-NODE-4227-length-10556-cov-3.090562_pt1 | contig 10556 bp, 7 predicted proteins | sample MGYA00243071_ERZ508832 | MGnify/ENA primary metagenome ERZ508832 (study PRJEB26277, sample SAMN04329777) | human gut metagenome | biome: human-associated habitat | host: Homo sapiens | place: USA...
CGCGACCCCGACCCCTACGCCGACGGCAACGCCCGCCGCGACCCCGACCCCCGCGCCGACGGCAACGCCCACGGCGACCCCGACGGCGACACCCACCGCGAAACCGACGCCCACCGTGACGCCGATACCGGATGACGAGGAGAACGGCGAAAGCGAAGAAAAATTTGTAACCTTCGCGGCAGTCAATGCAGTTGCGGAGGGCGGCAACCCGGTAAAAGGCACGACGTACACCTTCTACTTTGCCCCGCCTGCCGACTGGGGCGAAGAGGTTGAATTCATAGGCAGGCGCGGCGCGGGTAATAATGACGATGATACTGAGATAATCCGCCCAATGAGCCGAGTCCCAGGCTATACGGCCAGTAATAAACGCCCAATTTATGTCGTGAGTCTGCAATACGAGGACAACAAATTGGCGGAATGTACACATGGCGGTTATGTATATATAAAGTTTACATCAGAATCAGGTAAGCATACCATTCAAATGAATGGGCCTAACGCATGGCTGTATGTTGATGCCATGGGGGACCATATCTTTGACGCGGACGGCCTGAAGGATGGCACATACGACACCTGGAACGCCGATTGCCTGAAACCCTACGCCGATGTCGCCCAGCAGATTCCCTACACCAACCAGAAAATCTCGTTTCAAAACAAAACGGAGAGCACTCTCACCAATATCACAGTAACGTTCTACGAAGAAGTCAATGGTGAATGCAAGGCATTCGGCGATCCGCAGACCATCGAATCGCTTGCCGCAGGCGAAGTCTCTAAAGGAATCGAGATTCCGGATGATTCTTGCCGCTATGTCGGCTTCACCGATGCAGGCGGCAAACCCATCGGCAAAAAGTACTATAATTTCTACAATGATACCGTTGCTTCGGTTGATGTAGGTACATTCCAGTAAAACGCCCAAACGAATTACTGCTTTATCTACAAGGGGCTGTCTGACGTCCAGTGGGGCGCGCCCAACGCAACACGCATTTACTTTGACGCGACGTTCTCGGATATGTCGTACCAGAACGATTCCGGAACGAAAGACGGAATGCCGGGAACCGACGGAAAGCTTTACTATATCCTGACCGGGGATGGCAAAGAGACGTCGACAGGTGAGATGACCCGGCTGGAGGATCGTTCCGAGTCAAGACACCTTTGGTATGTAAATGCCCCGAAAGGCTACACGAGCGTACAGTTCTACGATACAGCAATCCTGCCGACGAACAATATCGATGGCATCAATGGTCGTGCAACGGACAAACTGACATGGAATAGTGAACTGACAGAGCCGTGCTTCTATGCGGACACCGGCGATGACATTACCTACGGCGGCAAGTATCGTGGAGGCTATTGGGGCGAAAAATCTGCAATCCGCGACGTGGAAAGAGGCAAGCCCGCTGAGATAGTAAAGCTGGGTACCGGCACCTTTACGCCGCAAAACGATGTGAAGTATATCGACAGTACCCTGTATGACTATTACTCGGATTACGAACTGAACGGAAAAACACGTGAAGAAAATAAATCCAAAGAAGTTTATACCAATCGTGCATTTGTTGAATTTGAGCAGTTTAACCGCGCGTTGAGCGATTATTACAAGGATTATGAGGCGTCGCCGAAAGGGAAAAAGGTTCAGTATCCGTTGTATACAGGGCATTTCCAGCCGGAAGAAGTAGGCGCACCGTTTTTTAGTAGTATTGCCGGAAACCTTGACTTATATGGATGGGGCTACAAAAGCTTTGAGAATGGTAGCTTATATAAGACGTTTATGGCAGTCAACAATGCAAACGTTGATGTAAATGGTAATACTTACAATAATAAAGGTAAAGTTGATTCGAGTACCTTCCAAGGCTTGGTAAGCGATACGCGCGACGGAAATCATAACCCGACCCTGTACGGAACAGATTTGGCAGAACCGCACTTTAATGAAAAATTTCTGACCGGAGAAAACTCTGCAAAGGCTGTACTGGGCAAGGTCTACAAAGATGTTGCGTTCCCCTTTAAGCAAGCACCGATCTTTGCAGAGCCAGGCAATAATAGTGACCCGGAAAATGAAGCGAAGTATTGGTACTATGATAGCAACGAGACGCCGCTGTATTTGAAAAAAGATAAAAGCGAAGGAGGCGGCTATTACCTTGACGGAAACATGACCCCGGAAGAAAAAGAACGCTCCAAGAATCTTACTACAAAAAGTGACTGGACAAAAACCTACGGTTTCTTCCCCTTCAACCAAAATGAAGGCGATTATGTCAACCAGTACAACTACGGTTACGGTGCTAAACTGCAATTTGACTTTACGTTGACAGAGGACGGCCAGATTGTGGTTGGCCATGATAAAAATGGAAAGGAGCAAACCGTACCCATCAAGTTCTTCTTCTCCGGCGATGATGATGTGTGGGTGTTTATTGATGACCGGCTGGTGCTGGATGTCGGCGGTGCCCGTGCAAAAGCGGAAGGTCTGCTGGAGTTTGGCGCGGACAAGAGCAGCGGTAAAAACACCGTTACATCCTACGTCAGCAAGATTAAAGAAAGCAACAACCAAAATTATGAGTCGCTGGAAAATAACCCCAAACGCGTAACCTTTAGGGGTAAGAGTTATGAGTTCTACTGGAAGAGCAACGAAAACAACCAGATGACGCTCACCAAGAACACCAAGCACACCCTTACCATGTACTACATGGAGCGCGGTATGTGGGAGTCCAACATGGCGGTGGCGTTCAACTTCCCGGACCATAACGAGCTGCAGGTGGAAAAACAGGTCGATGCGGACGGGGTTCGCGGCTTGCTGCAACCCTACTTCACGAAGTCCACCCGCCAGTTCACGGTCAGCATCAAAAACTGGGCGACCCATTATGCCGCACGGGACTTGACGGCAACAACGGATGCAGGCGGCGGCTCCGGCATCGGCTTTACGACCAAGCAGTATACCATCCCGGACTACGGCTCGGTAGAGGCAAAAGGCCTGAAGGAGGCGGTCGGTGCACAGTATACCACCAGCAAGGGCGAAAGCACCAACGAGGTGGGAGCTGGCGGCAAGTTTACCCTGCAAAACGGCGAAACCGTCACCTTTGCGGATCAGTTCCGGCGCGGCAGTTATATCTCGCTGCAAGAATACCCGACACGGACCTGTATGCCCCCACCTGGAAAATCTACGAGAACGGCAAGCTCGTCACGCAAAGCAATGACGGTACTACCGTTGAGCTTCCAGACGGTACTCCGCAGAAAATAATGCAGGGCGATGGCACAACCCCGGATGATGGCCGTATGGAAAAGTACCAAACGGGCACCAAAGACGGAAAGACGATTGAGAACACCGGCTACATAGAAACCCAAAAGCCGAAGGAAAACTCCATCGTGTTCCGCTCGTACAGTGACCCGGACGGTACAGACCAGTTCACCAAGTTGAAGGTGAAATTCATCAACAAAGTCAAAACCGGCTCGCTGAGCATCACCAAACTGGTGCCGGAGGACGAGCAAACGACTTTGGGGGGTGAAACGTACACCTTTACCGTGCAGTACTCGAACATCGGCGGTATGCAGCTGGAAGGCGAAGAGGTAGTAACCGAAACAGTTAAAGTTCCAGCCGGCCAAACCGTTCCGCTGGACGGGATACCGATTGGCACGAAGGTTACAATCAAAGAAGAAACCCCGGAGAATCAGTATATCAAGAGCATCACCGTGAACGGCGAAACGCCGGTGGACGGCGAAGCCAGCGGCACTATTGATGAGGACAAGAAGGACACGGACGGCAAAACGATACCCAGTGTTCAAGTGGTGTTCACCAACACGGCACACAAGCCGATCGCTATTACTGTAAAAAAGACATGGCAGAATGCCAAAGGTGAGGAGCTTATCACCGGCCTGCCGACATCGATTTGGATCAAATTGCAGCGCCGCCATAAGGGCAGTACGAGTGATACGGACTGGGAAAATGTGCAGGGCACGGCAGTTGAACTGAAGAAGGACAACGACACTGGAACGTGGACACACACGTTCCCCGGCATGGATGCCTATGACATCAGCGACAATAACAATACCTATTATGAGTACCGCGTGGTGGAATCGGCAACGGGAAAAGGCGATTACACCGCAACGGGCGGCACGCTGAAACTGGGTGACTATAATTACCAAGTTTACAGCGAACCGAAAACCATAACGGAAGAGGTTAAATCGGTACCGCTTACCCTGATCAACACGCAGGTGCCGCCGGTGTATGAGCTGGCTATCACCAAGCAGGGCCTTGACGAAAGCGGCGGCAAACCCGAACTGCTGAACGGCGTGGAGTTCAAGCTGGAAAAGCTGAAGGGCAACGACGTTGATACGACGTTTAACAACAGCACAGGTTTCATGCACGGGACGACCGATGGTGTCGGCGACAACGCGGGCAAGTGCAGTTTTAAAAAACTGTCTGAGGGCAGCTACCGTTTGACGGAGCTGAAAACCGTGGACGGCTACAACCTGCTGGCCGCACCGATCGAGTTTACCCTGCAAAAAGACGAATGCCGGATAAACAACACGGTGCAAAAAGATATGGTTAAAGGCACACCCGCCAAGGGCTACACGGTGAGTTTGACCATCAACAACCGCAAGGGCTTTACGCTGCCGCACACCGGCGCGGACGCCCCCAGCCTGTGGCTGCTGATCGGCCTGCCGCTGCTGGTGGCCGGGCTGCTGGTGCTGGTATTCCGCTACAATCGGAAAGGGGGCAAGCGTTCCTGATATGGCCCCCGATTTCCCCGCTACGATAATCTTAAAAAGAAAGAGGTTATGACAGATGAAACTAAAACGTTTCCTTACCGGCGTCCTCAGCGCCGTAATGGCCCTCAGCGTCTGCGCCCTCCCCGCCGCCGCGGCGGATGAAGGCGCGAACGCAACGACGACCAAGTACACCACAAGTACGATTAACAAGAGCAAAAAGGGTTCTATCACGATTTATAAGCGCTCTATGACAACAACGCTTCCGACGGAACCAGCCGGAAAGGGTGAAACTACTACCCCCGATGGAGATCCGCTGGAAAATGTAGGCTTTACAGTATATAAGGTTCTGGATGCCGGCAAACTGGTGGAATATTATAATGGTTTGTCCACTGAAACAGTAAAAGAAATTACTGTCGCAAGCTGTTTTAAGGATGGCACAGCTGCAACAGCGTACACAAAAGAAAATCTGAAAACGGAAATCGCAGAGGCAGCTGTCAAAGATAGCAACAACAAGACTGAGCTGTTTACGAATGACCAGGGCGTGGTCAAATTTGACAATTTGGAAGTTGGTCTGTACTTGGTGATGGAGACCACCCTGCCGCAGGCGGTCACACAGAAAGCTGACCCGTTCCTGGTTTCTATTCCCATGACTCGTATTGGTGCGGGCAAAGATGAAACGACAAACCCCAATAATGAGGTCTGGATGTATGATGTTACGGTCTACCCCAAGAACAGCATCGCACAGGGCAATGTGACTCTTGAAAAGAAGGGCGTTACTGGCTCTGATACTGCAAATGCAGTAAAGTTGAACGGCGTTAAATTTACGCTGTACAGAAAGAGCGATACGGATGGTACATATACCGCAGTTGCTGACTGCACAGACATAGAGACTGTGGAAGGTCAAATTCAATTTTCCAATCTGCGCAAAGGCTCCTATTACATCATGGAGACTGGCTATGCAGATAATGTTGACGCAGGCTATATTCTGGACACCAAAGCAAAGTACGCATTCGCTATTGATAAAGACGGTAAAGTTGCTGCAAATACAGACTTGACCGGCAATGACGTGGTAAATGCGACGGAAGGCGTTTTTGCTATCAGTGCAGAGGATTCTAAACTGACTGTTTACAACTACAAGCCCGACGTGGAAAAGACTGTTACTAAGCGCGATGGGAGCAACACTGTTACGGACAATGGAAAGACCGTTGGCAACCACGAGGCTGACTACAGTGTTGGTGATAAAGTTCCCTACACGCTGACTATCAAAGTCCCCGAGAATGTTGCAAAGCTGCATACCTTCAAAGTCGTTGATACAACGCTGAAAGACCAGTTGGAGCATATTGAAGAAGGCTTTACGCTTACGGCTACCGATAAGGCCAGTAATGCACAAACACTTACAGAAAAAGCTGCCTATACAAAGAAAATCACCGAGGATACGGATACAAATACTTCTATTCTGACCGTCGATTTTACTACTACGGCGCTGACAAGCGTTGCTGGTGGTACGATTACCATTAAGTACTATGCAACCCTTGGCACTGGTGCTGTTGTTGCTGATAAGGGCAACCTGAATACGGCAAAACTGCTCTACTCCCGCACGACGGATACGGATAAAACGGAAGATGGCGACAACAAGCCTTACGAAATCGAGGACCAGAGCGTTGTTTATACCTTCTCGACCAGCCTTCTGAAAAAGGGCGAAGGCGGTACTTACGACGGTAATGCCATGCCGGACGTTACCTTTGAACTGTACAAGAAGGTTGAAAACAGCGAGTGGAAAAACAACGCGGTGACGATTGCAGGAAAGTCGTACGACAAGAATAGGGATGTGGTTCTCGCAGAAGATATTGTTGCTCTGGGGTTGAGTAAGGACAAAACGGAAAATTGGATTAAGATTACGTATGATGGGAAAGATGAGGGTACTACTGACCCTAACGGCAAACTGACCTACACAGGTCTGCCGAAAGGTACTTACAGATTTGTTGAAACCAAGACGCTGGATGGTTACAACCTGCTGTCCAAGCCTGTTGATGCAAAGTTGAATCAGCAGTACGAAACTAAGTGGACTACGAGCACGACCTATGTAGGCGGAAAACTGGAAAAGAACAAGTACTCGAGTACAATCTATACTGGGGATGCGGCATCTACTACGGATAACCCCATTACCATCATCAACCGCAGCGGCTTCCAGCTGCCTGTCACCGGTGGTTTTGGCACACTCCTGTTCAGCGGTATCGGCGTGCTGCTGGTGCTGGCCGGTGTGGCGGTGCTGTTCAGCATGAAAAAGAAGAACGACCGCACTTAAAACCGCATGATGCAAACACCAAAAGATAATTAGAAGGGTAAACCCATAGGGGAAGGGCCGGGATTGGCTCTTCCCCTATGGTGGTTATGGGGGTATAATATAAGGCAAGGGGGATATGGCGGCGGGGTGGAATCCCTCCGGCCGCCGATGGCGGCCACCGCTCCCCTTCCGGCGCTTCGCGCCACCTCCCCCGTCCTGGGGGAGTCTGTCTTTGACAAGGGCGGCTTGCGGGCCGATGCAGGCATCGGCCCCTGCAAATTGCCACAGATATTTCCCCCCACGAACAGAAAGGCACACCTATGGATACCACAGGCAAATTAAAACTTGGATTTGCGGCGCTGATGATTCTGTCGGGCATCGGCGTGGCGATGTACCCGGTCGTCAGCAACGCGGTGGCACAGCGCCATGCGTCGGCGGTCATTGACAGCTACGACGATACCGTCCAATCCATGGATACAGAAAAGCTCGATGCTGCAAAAGAAGCGGCCCGCAGCTACAACGAACAGCTCAGCAATGCCGTGGGCCGCGACGCGGCGGGCGAAGCCGCCGACACCGGCACAAGCTATGTGGACCTGATGGACGTGGGCGAGAGCCTGGGCTACATAAAAATCCCCAAAATAGACGTCAATCTGCCGATTTATGAGGGCACCAGCGACGAGGTGCTGCTCAAGGGCGTCGGCCATCTGGAAGGGTCGAGCTATCCGCTTGGCGGCGACAGCACCCACAGCGTGCTGACAGGCCACCGCGGCCTGGCCGAGGCCGTCCTGTTTACCGATTTGGACAAAATGCAGGAGGGTGACAAATTTTACCTGCACGTCATGGACGAAGTCCTAGCCTACCAGGTCGACCAGGTCAAGGTCGTGGAGCCGGAACACACCGAGGATTTGGAAATCATCCCCGGCGGAGACTACTGCACCCTTGTCACCTGCACGCCCTATGCCATCAACACCCACCGTATGCTGGTGCGCGGCGTGCGCGTGCCCTACAACGGCGAGGACGAGGACGCCGACACCCCGCAGGCCGTGCAGTACCAGGCATTGAACACCGGCAACATCGTCAAGCGCGTGGTGGACGCCTGGCCGTGGATCAGCGTGACCGGCAGTATTATCATCGGCGGCGAGGCACTGCTGCTGCTTTTGCTGCTGCACCGCTGCAAAAAGCGCGAGGAGGAAGACTGATGAAACGCCTGCTGCTGCAAATTTTTGCGTGGCTTGCCATACTGGTGGGCGCGGGGCTGATGCTGCAGCCGACGGTCAGCCAATACCTGACCCGCCGCAAAAGCACCGCCGCCGTGGAAAACTTTGTGCAGTCTGCCGCCGAGTCCGCCGCCGTGGCTGCTGACGACCCGGCTGCCGAAAACACGCGCCCCTACGCAGATTTATACGACGCCCTGCAAGCCTACAACGCGGAAATCTACGCCGCGGGGCAAAGCGGGCTGAAGGACCCCTTTGCCTACGAGACGCCCGCCTTTGACCTGACGGCCTACGGCCTGCCCGATGATATGATCGCCGCGCTGTGGGTGCCGCGCCTGGATTTAGATTTGCCGGTGTATCTGGGGGCCAGCACCGAAAACATGGCCCGGGGCGGCGCACTGCTGGGGCAGACCTCGATGCCGCTGGGCGGCGCGAACACCAACACGGTCATTGCCGCCCACCGCGGCTACTACGGCGCGGAGATGCTGCGCAACGTGCAGCAGATACAGATCGGCGACAAAATCACCCTGACCACGCCGTGGGAGACCCTGACCTACCGCGTGTGTGAGCTGAAAATTATACAGCCGGACGACATAAATGCGATACTGATACAGCCGGGACGGGATCTGTTGACCTTGACGACCTGCCACCCCTACACCCAGAACACCCAGCGCTACCTGGTCATTGCCGAGCGCGACCCCGACGCCGCCCCCGCCACCCATGAGGAAGATTTGGCCGAGTGCGCGGGCAGCTGGGACGCCGCGCCCCGCCAGGTGACGGTGGAAAGCCCCGACGGCACCGCCGCCGTGGAGGAGATCGCGCCAGAGAGCATCAGCCCGCTGCCGAACGAGGGCAGCGGCGAGGATGCGGGCGGGGCGTACTCCAACTGGATGATATGGCTGGAAAACAACGCCCTGTGGGCAGGAATTGTGCTGATTGCCGCCGTGGTGGGGTGCGGGCTGATCCTGCGCCGCCACAGAAAGGACTGACCGATGCAGACACGAGAAAAGGCGCTGGCCGTGACGGCCGAGGTGGGCAAGGCCGTACTGGGCAAGCCCGAAGCAATTTTGAAAATCATGATGGCAATGCTGGCCCGCGGCCATGTGCTGGTGGAGGATATCCCCGGCGTGGGCAAAACCACACTGGCCCAGGCGTTTGCCCGCGCTATGCAGCTGACCCAGAACCGCGTGCAGTTCACACCGGACGTATTACCGTCTGATATTGTGGGGTTTTCGCTGTACCAAAAAGAGACCGGCAAGTTCGTTTACCACCCCGGCGCGGTGGCCTGCAACCTGTTTTTGGCCGATGAGATCAACCGTACCAGCGCCCGCACCCAATCCGCCCTGCTGGAAGTCATGGAGGAAGGTGCGGTGACGGTGGACGGCGTGACCCGCAAGCTGCCCCAGCCCTTCACCGTCATGGCGACGGAAAACCCGGTTGGCTCGATCGGTACGCAGATGCTGCCGGAGTCGCAGCTCGACCGTTTTATGGTCTGCGTGGTCATGGGCTACCCCGACACCGAGGCCGAAATGGAGATTTTGACCCGCCAGCCGCGCCACGGTCTGCTGGACCGCGTGCAGCCGGTCATGGACCAGAACGACCTGCTGACCATGCAGGCCGAGGTGGACAACATTTATATGAGCGAGGAAATTTTGCGGTATATCGTAGAGCTTTCCCAGGCGACCCGCAAGGACGCACGGCTGGCGCTGGGGCTTAGCCCCCGTGCGTCGCTGGCCGTGGCCGGTATGGCGCGGGCCGCGGCGTACCTCTCGGGGCGGGAGTTTGTCGTGCCCCAGGATGTGATCGCGATTTTTGCCGACACCGCGCACCACCGCCTGAGCCTGACCGAGCAGGCCCGCACCGGCGGGGAGACGGTGGAAAACGTGATCGCCGACGTGCTGCACACTGTGCCGCGCCCCCGCCCGGAGAAACCGACCCATGGCAGGTAAGGTGGGCTGCGGCCTGCTGCTGGCCGTGCTGTTTTGCGCCGCCGCGGTCAGCCGTGCGCCGTTTGTGGTGTTCCTGCTGGCGCTGGCGATGGTGTTCACCGCGTTTTTGTGGTGGGACGCCCGCACGCTGCGGCGGCAGGTGACGGCGGCCTTGCAGCTGCCCGCCAAACCGGTGCGCCCCGGCGAGGCATTTGCCGTGACCGTGCACCTGCAAAACGCCGGGTGGCGCACCGTGCCTGAACTGCGGGCCGTGCTGCGGGCCGAGGATGCCGAGAGCGGTACGGCCATCGAGCTGCCCTGTGCCGCCATGCTGGCCCCGGGCGGCCGCGCCGACCTGCGGGTGACGCTGCGGGCCGCCAAAAGCGGGCTGTGGCGGTTCAAACTGCAAAGGCTGACGGTGCGGGACCACTTGGGCCTGTT
>ENA-ORLY01004230-ORLY01004230.1-human-gut-metagenome-genome-assembly--contig:-NODE-4230-length-10554-cov-36.634437_pt1 | contig 10554 bp, 5 predicted proteins | sample MGYA00243071_ERZ508832 | MGnify/ENA primary metagenome ERZ508832 (study PRJEB26277, sample SAMN04329777) | human gut metagenome | biome: human-associated habitat | host: Homo sapiens | place: USA...
TTAGGCAACTTACATTTTGGAGTAGATAATGCTCTTTTTCAATGCCAATTTTATATGTTATTATTTTTATCCCACAAGAAAGCGTGAAGAACCATAAATTTTATATTGGGTAAGTATACTTCCTGAAATACTGACGGTATTATTCGATGCGTCGCCTGACTCTTTATCGGGTATACTTCCGCCTGCAATAACGGATCCTGATGAAGAAGAATTACCTGACGCATTCGTCACATTCAGCGTATTCCCGCTGGTCGTCCCCGTGTCGCTGTTACCGGTAATTTTCGTATCCGTAATTGACCCCGTCAGCGTCAAAGCCTCAGCCTCTGCCGTCATGGCAGAAAATCCCATTAAGCTGGATACGACCAGAGCTGTCAAAATCTTGTACTCCCTTTTCATGATTGGCCATCCTCACCCTGAAGATGCAGCCCTGGGCATGCATCTAAAAAAAGAAACAAGTGCCTTCCTGCAAGGAATCCTCAGACCTTCCCAAGGCGCCAGATTCCTTCCCCCGAGCAGCCTTCCCAAGGCAGCTCATACACAATCAACAGGGCCAACAGGCACTTTCTTACTTTTAATCATAATTCTATGATAAAAAAATATCTATCTGTCAGAATTATAGAGAACTCCGTACGATAGATATGAACTATTTCTATAACGAATTATTTAAATGTAGATAGGCATTAACGGCATTCGATACCATCGAAAGAAAACCCCCACGCCCGCCAGAATGTCCCAAAACAGTACCATAAAATCTTTAGATACTGAACATACCCTCCATAAAAAAGCGGTAAGCTGTATAACCCTAAGGAAATGAGAGTATACTGCGGAAAATGACAGGAAAAATGCGGTAACACTCGAAGAACCTCGCTGACGCTCGCAGAACTGCACCTCCTCAGTCGACTCCGTCGCCAGCTCCCCCGTGGGGAAGCCTTTATGGTACGGTGCTTGCCGCCATTATCATTCTCAAAAGTCCCCGCTCAGGAATCCCGAGCATCGCGAGTTCTGCGGGATTCGGTGATGAATAAGGAATATGGTAAACTACATATAGGTATTCTAGGCGAAAAGGAGAAATTGTTATGAAGAAGATCCTGACTGGCGTAATCGGCTGCGTTTTCCTTTTTGTCATTTTCTCTTTTTTGTTTCCAATGTCGACTGTGAAGTCGACGGTCAATTTATACTGGATCCTCAACCATAGGCCTTTCGTCACTTACGTCGACTGCGAAAAGGTACTGAACCGAGCAGCTTCGAAGGACACCGTTTATGCCGACGTTAGCCGGTACATGGATGAAGGAACGTACAACAATTTATCGGTAAAGACAAAGTCTTTTTACCACGATGGCCAGCCCTGGGATGACACAGTGCACGTGATCCAGCAGCAGAAGGAAAAGGATGCCGACGCCAGTTAGCCGTACTGGCCGAAGGAGATTCATGGAAAGTGATCAAGTACATCGAACCAATAGACAGCACCTGGTACGCCCCGACCTATTTCGAACACGTCTATTCCGCAATCCTCCCGGACGTGAAGAAGTGAATGAACCTTCGAGAGCGCCGCTAACACTCGCCTTCCCAATAAGGAAAAAGGGCTGCAGACCGGTCTTGACCTTGCCCTGGAAGGGAAGTCAAGTTTAATACCATACAACCTCGCTGACGCTCGATAACTGCACCTCCTCAGTCGACTCCGTCGCCAGCTCCCCCGTGGGGAAGCCTTTCTGGTGCGCCGCTTGCCGCTATTATCATTCTCAAAAGTCAACGCTCAGGAATGACGAGCGGAGCGAGTTCTATTTCCCCGCGCGCCGCTAATGCTCGCCCCCATTTTCCCCACATGAAAAGGACACCGATTTTTCTCCGGTGTCCTTTTTTGCTTTCGCTATTTCTTATTTCCTCCGCTTCTCCCTTAGAATTTATAGCGGTACGACAGGATGAAGTTTCTTGGGGTCGCGTAGTAGTCGCTGGTGGTGTGGGAGACGATGTCTTTGCGGTTCAGGAGGTTGTCGATGGCGAGCATGATGTCGCTGGATTTGTTTGGCGAGTATTTCACGGTCATGCTGGTCAGGAGGTATGGTTTCACGCTGTGGGAATGGGCAGCAAGCGGCGACTGGACGCGGTCTGCGAGGTAGGAGAAGTTGAGGGCTGTGGTCCATTTCTCTTTTTCGTAGCCTACGCCGCCGGTGAGAAGGATGCGGCCGTAAGAGCGGTCCCAGTATCTCTTGGCGGATGTTTTTTCTGTGGTCTGCTTGCTTTTCGGGTCCTGCCATGTGAGGCCTGCGTGCCAGGTGAAGCCGTTGTCTTCCTGGCCTCTGATGCTGGCTTCGATGCCGTGGTTCTTGAAGTCTTCGTTGATGGCATACCAGCGTCCGGAGGTGCCGGAGTAGGAGATGTTGTCGTCGATTTTTTCGGTGAAGAGGGCGACTTTGTACTGGCGGTTGGTTTCTTCTTTCTTCCAGCCTGCTTCGTAGTGGAGGCCTTTCTGCGGTTTCAGGTCCGGGTTTCCGATGATGTTGCTGATGCCGCCTGCCTGCTCGCGGGAGTACATCTGGCTGAAGGTCGGAAGGACGAAGGATTGTCCTACGCTGGCGTAGAGGCTCTGCGTATTGTCCAGTTTGTGCAGGTACTGTGCCTGGCCGCTGAAGTTGTGGAAGTTCTGGATGCCGCCGGTGGTCCATGTTCCGCGGCCGCTCAGGGTCAGGACGTCCTTGGCCGTGAGATTTCTTTCCCAGGATCCGAAGGCGGAGATGATGTTGCGTCCGGTATCGCTCGTTTCATTTTCAAAGGTCTCCCTGACGAGGGATGTGCCGATCAGGAAGGTCTGGTCCGGATTTCCATCCCATACTTTCTGCACGTCGTAGCCGTAGGTCTTGTTCTTTTCCTGGCCGCGTACGGCCTTCGGCGCCGCGTATTTCTTGCCGGTTGAGGAATAGTAATCGGTGCCGTGGGTCTTCAGTGTGTTGTAATTGTAGAAGACGTGGCCGCTGATGCCGTCCAGGCCATGGAAATTGAACTGCAGGAAATCCTTGTCGTTTTCGTACCGGCGGATGTAGCGGGGATGGTCGTTCATGTCCTCGTAGTCCGGATCGGTGATACCGGTATAGGTGTAGGCCCAGCGGCTGGCTGATTCGTTATGGTTGTACAGAAAATCCGCATGGTCATTGAGTTTGTACGTGGCAAGGAAATCATTCTTCTCTGAGCCGAAGAAGCGCTGCTTCATTTCCACGGGGACGCGTGTCTTGTCCGGCTTGATGGAGGAGTCGGACGAGGAAACGTATCCCAGTTTCCCCCATTTATTGTACGTGTATGCGATGGAGAGGTCTCCTGCATTCGCTGTGACGGCGTATTCCTGGCGGCCTTTGTTGCCGAGGCCGACCTTCACTTCGTTCGGCAGTGTCTTCTTGGTGATAATATTGATGACGCCGCCGGTCGCCTGGCTGCCATAGAGGACAGCTCCGCCGCCGCGGACGACTTCGACGCGCTCGACAGCGCTGGTCGGAATGTTTTCCAGATTGTAATTCGTGCGCCAGTTGATCGGCGTGCCGTTGATCATGACGACGGTCCCGTTCGAAACGCCGCGGATGACGTTCTTGGTCGTCATGGACGATACGGAAGTGCCATTCGGTCCCATGCCGGCATCGATGACACCGTCGAGGTACTGCAGAGCGACCTGCAGATTGTCCGCGCCGGTCTGCTCGATCTGCTCTTCGGTGAAGGTCTGCGTCGCAGCAGGAATCTCCGCATCGGATTTCTCATACCGCGTGGCCGTGACGACGACTGGATTCAATGAATACTGAAAGTACTGCTCCCGTTAATAACTTCCCTTTATACATCAAATTTCCTCCTCAATGAATGATGATAAAAGGTTTCTCATTCCCCGATTTCCGAACCCTCCCTCTCTTTTTTAATTTATTATTATATGAATTCTTATTATTGACTCATTTATTATATACTAATAGTTCATCATTTGCACCAATATATTAAATCTTGACCTAACTTATTATTAATTGGTATCAAAGAAACGGGGCAGGCCTGCTTTTCTTTGCGTCTTTCTCAATCCGAACCTATAATAAAGGTAAGGAAATCAATACGGTCTTATCGAAAGGAGGATCATGATGAAACTTCCTGTTATTTTTGCCGGACACGGAAGCCCGATGATTGCGCTCGAGGATAACGAGCTGACAAAGGAATTCCAGAAAATCGGAGAGAGGGTCGTTTCCGAATTTGAGAAGCCAAAGGCCATCCTTTCCTTCTCCGCCCACTGGTTCACCCGCGGGACGTACGTCCAGAGCGATCCCGAACCGCGCCAGGTCTATGATATGTACGGATTCCCGACGGAACTCTACGAAGTCCAGTACCATCCCAAAGGCTGCCAGGAACTCACCGACGACATCCTCGCCCTGCTGCCGGACATCTCCATCAACGACGACTGGGGCATCGAAGGGCCGCAGAACGCCTACGACATAGGAAAAGCCCTCGCGCCCCTGAGAGAAAAAGGATACCTGCTCCTTGGCAGCGGCAACATCATCCATAACCTCAGAAGACTAGAATGGGACAACCCCAACGGCTCCCCGCAGGCCGACCGCTTCGACGCCTTCATCACGGGGCTCGTCAAAAAGAGAGACAACGAAAAAATCATCCACTACGAAGACAACCCCTACGCCGCCCCGACAGCCGACCACTTCCTCCCCTTACTTTATACACTAGGCGCCGCCCAGGGAGAAAAACCCGAGATCTTCAACAACGTAAGAAACACCGGATCCCTCTCCATGACAGGATATTTATTTGGATTTGGGGAGAAGTGAAGAGAGGGAATGATGATGGGAGCGGAGAGAAACCAAACAACCTCGCTGCGCTCGGGAACTGCACTCCTTCCTGTCACTCCGTGACACCCTTCCTCGCTGAGGCAGGTTTTCTCGATTCTGATGGGTAGTATCGAACGAGATTTAATACGGTTTTCATTTACGGTAAACGCATTTAAATCGCCATTGATAATAGCCGTTTTCGCCGGCACGGAAGGTTTTGACCTGCCCCCCAGCGGGGAAGGCGCGGTCAGCCAATCATTTAACTGTTGCTGACGAAAGGGGTGCAGTATTCATCGCATTTTAAAATATGAAAAGGTTCTACGAGCGGAGCGAGGTTTTGCGGTTTTAAAACCATACAGCCGCCTTGCAGGCTAGGAACTACATCTCATTCCCTGGCTCCGCCAGGACCTTCTCCTTCGGAGCAAGGTTAACACCCTTAAACCTCGCGTTGCTCGATAAAAACCTTAAAACCAAGGCTGCGCCTCGAGGAAAACCGGAAAACCTCGCTGACTCTCAAGGACGCCCAAGCCGCAAAAAAGGCCCAATGCATTTGCATGAGGCTCTCTTTGTATATCTCCGATTTTAAACTGCTCTGACAGCTCCCCCATCTGAGTGTCTTGCTGCTCAGTGCGGGTTACCTGCGGCGGTTTGTGGCGTGCTCGTATTCATCCTTCAACCACCGTACGTCCACGGTCAAGCCATAATTTATATCCTTCAAATCAAAATATTTATAGGACAGTAGGTGTTCTTTGTTAAACATGCTTGGAAGTTGCGGTTCGCCTGTTTGGTCTTCCTTTTCGATACGTTCCAGTAACTCGCCCGGGAACATGTCCTCTATGATACCACGCCCGGCACCGGCGGTCACATGAGGATAATGGTTTCCTTTGCCCGGCTCCATGGGCCGCGTCCCCTTGAAGGTAATCTGGAATTCCCAATTGCAGCCGTAATCATAGATCATGGTCAGCTCGTCCCCGGGCGCAAGCTTCATTTTCTCCAGATGCACCCGGTTAGGCCGGCTTGCCTTAGGTCCATCGGGATCGAAGCGAAGCTCATACCGTTTACCCTTATAGTACAAACAGAACATGTGATCACGCCCCGTGTTAAAGACCACCATGATCGTGTACGCCAGCTGGGCCAGAGTAGACTTGGCAGAAATATCGATATCCCGCCAAATCTTATCCTCCATCTCCTTCACAGCCACGTGGAAAGAATAAAGTTCTGCCATAAAATGCACCTCCAAATACAAGAATGGGACACAAAAACAGAAACTGCATCCCCTGCCGAATTAATTACTGCTAAAAAGCCCGGGCTCAAACCACCCGATCATCATCGTTCTTCATAACTGTATACACTATAAAATAAAACAACGTCAATAGCAAACATTGACACCATTTTTTATGAAATGGAGGCGGTGGAGCGAGAATGAGCTGTCCCCGTTAGGGGAGAGTGGCGCCGGAGGCGACGAAAGGGGTTCATTACCACGAGCTACGCGAGGTTGTGTGGTGTTAAACTCGCCTTCCCAGACGGGGAAGGTGTCCGGCCTCAAATACTTATGCCGGACGGATAGGGTTGATTATTCATTGGGTTTTATAAAAGGTTCCGCGAGCAAAGCGAGGTTGTGTGGTCTTCCATTTGCGAAGCAAGGAAATGGTGTTGACCTTGCTCTGGAAGAGAAGGTGTCAGGCTCCAAATTTCTGTTGCCTGACGAATGAGATGTAGTTCCCACGAGCAAAGCGAGGTTGTGTGGTTTTGAACTTGACCTTGCCCTGGAAGGGAAGGTGTTGCCGAATGGCGACGGATGAGTTGCATTTCTGCAAGGCAGAGCCTTGGTTGTATGGTTGTGTGGTGTTCTTTTAAAAAAGCATATTAATATAGAAGCGTACCTTGGCACTTTAGCGATGACACAAGAGCGGCGAATCAACATGATTAAAACCATACAGCCGCCTTGCAGGCTGGGAACTACATCTCATCCGTCAGCTACACTGACACCTTCTCCTTTCGGAGCAAGGTTAACACCCTTAAACCTCGCTTCGCTCGAGGAACTTCACCTCCTCAGTCGCCTCCGGCGCCAGCTCCCCCGTGGAGAAGCCTTTCGGTTGGCATGTTTTCCGATTCGCCATACTTGGCGATTGTACGATTTCTACATAAGAGCCTTTAGATTTCAAGGCGTACCATGGCCTTTTAGCAGCGCAGCCGCTATTTGCACAATAAAAAACCACGTTGAGCGTTAAATCAACGTGGTTTTTCACTTAATCAGCTCTGCTTGTTCCTCCCAGCCATTCCAGCCGAGATGACACAGCAGGTATCTGCACAAATAAAAATAGCACTTACAATTAAGTAAGTGCTATTTTCTAGTTAATCAGCAGCTTCCTATCCTCCCAGGCCGCTTCCAGCCAAGTACTTTCGGCGTTTGTGAGCTTAACTACCGTGTTCGGCATGGGTACGGGTGTATCCTCACAGCTATCGCCACTGAATCTGAGAGTCTGTTCTCTCAAAACTATACAGAAGAAGTTCCGAAGGCTCTTTCAAGCCGGTCGTGCTTTTGTGAAATTAAGTTAAGACCTCGACCTATTAGTACTGCGTCGCTCCAAGCCTCGCGGCTCTTCCACTCACAGCCTATCAACCTCATCGTCTTTAAGGGGTCTTACTCATTGCTGATGAGAAGTCTCATCTTGGGACGGGCTTCACGCTTAGATGCTTTCAGCGTTTATCCTTTCCGGATGCGGCTTTCCAGCCGTGCCACTGGCGTGACAACTGGTACACCGTTGATCCGTCCACTCCGGTCCTCTCGTACTAGGAGCAGCCTCCCTCAAACTTCTTGCGCCCGCGATGGATATGAACCAAACTGTCTCACGACGTTTTGAACCCAGCTCGCGTACCACTTTAATGGGCGAACAGCCCAACCCTTGGAACCTACTCCAGCTCCAGGATGTGATGAGCCGACATCGAGGTGCCAAACCTCCCCGTCGATATGAACTCTTGGGAGAGATTAGCCTGTTATCCCCAGGGTAGCTTTTATCCGTTGAGCGATGGCCTTTCCACGCAGTACCACCGGATCACTAAGCCCGACTTTCGTCTCTGCTCGACTTGTCTGTCTCGCAGTCAAGCTCCCTTCTGCCTTTGCACTCTTCGGCCGGTTTCTGTCCGGCCTGAGGGAACCTTTGGGCGCCTCCGTTACTCTTTCGGAGGCGACCGCCCCAGTCAAACCGCCTACCTGAGATGGTCCGCAAGGTTGTTAATCTTCGCGTTAGAATCCCAGCAACAGAAGGGTGGTATCCCAACGTCGGCTCCATAGCAACCAAAGTCACTATCTCAAAGCCTCCCACCTATCCTGTGCGTCTGCCACCGGGATTCAATCTCAAGCTGCAGTAAAGCTCCATGGGGTCTTTCTGTCCAGTCGCGGGTAACCTGCATCTTCACAGGTATTTCAATTTCACCGGGCCCCTCGTTGAGACAGCGCCCAAATCATTACGCCTTTCATGCGGGTCGGAACTTACCCGACAAGGAATTTCGCTACCTTAGGACCGTTATAGTTACGGCCGCCGTTCACTGGGGCTTCAGTTCAAAGCTTCGCTTGCGCTAACCTCTCTCCTTAACCTTCCAGCACCGGGCAGGCGTCAGCACCTATACTTCAGCTTTCGCTTTCGCAGGCACCTGTGTTTTTGGTAAACAGTTGCTTGGGCCTCTTTTCTGCCACCCTTTTCTGTTCCGTGCGTTTCTGCACTTCGCCTACTCAGGGCCATCCTTCTCCCGAAGTTACGGATGCAATTTGCCGAGTTCCTTAACGAGGGTTTTCCCGCGCACCTTAGGATTCTCTCCCCGCCTACCTGTGTCGGTTTACGGTACGGGCGGATTTCGTCTCGCTAGAAGTTTTTCTTGGCAGTGTGGGATCCATGAGTTCGTCATAATCGCTTATAACTCCCCATCATGTCTCTGCTTTCAGAATCGGGGATTTGCCTCCGATTCAACATACGCACTTGGACGCGCTCTTCCAGTCGCGCGATCATGTGCCCTCCTGCGTCACTCCATTGCTCAAATGACTCCATCCGGTACAGGAATTTCAACCTGTTGTCCATCGCCTATGCGTCTGTGCCTCGGCTTAGGTCCCGACTTACCCTGAGACGACGATCGTTGCTCAGGAACCCTCGGGCTTTCGGTGGAAAGGATTCTCACCTTTCTTTTCGATACTCATACCGGCATTCTCACTTCTTATGTGTCCACATCTCCTTACGGTAATGCTTCTTCCCCATAAGAACGCTCCCCTACCCATTGCTTACGCAATGCCATAGCTTCGGTTCCGTGCTTGAGCCCCGGACATTTTCGGCGCAGCGTCTCTCGACCAGTGAGCTATTACGCACTCTTTAAATGGTGGCTGCTTCTGAGCCAACATCCTGGTTGTTTATGAAACGCCACATCCTTCGCCACTTAGCACGGCATTTGGGACCTTAGCTGATGATCTGGGCTGTTTCCCTTTTGACCACGGCCCTTATAAGTCGTAGTCTGACTCCCAGGTATAATTGCAGCCATTCGTAGTTTGACTGGGTTTGGTAACCGGGTAGGTCCCTCTCCTGATCAGTGCTCTACCGCCTGCAATCTTTACCCTGAGGCTAGCCCTAAAGCTATTTCGGGGAGAACCAGCTATCTCCACGTTCGATTGGAATTTCACCCCTACCCACACCTCATCCTAACCCTTTTCAACGGATATAGGTTCGGTCCTCCACACATTTTTACCTGTGCTTCAACCTGGACATGGGTAGATCACTGTGGTTTCGGGTCTATGCAGTCCAACTACTCGCCCTGTTAAGACTCGCTTTCGCTTCGGCTCCGCATTTCCTGCTTAACCTCGCTGGACCTCATAACTCGCCGGTTCATTCTTCAATAGGCACGCCGTCGACCTGATATATATACGGTCTCCGACTGCTTGTAAACATACGGTTTCAGGTTCTGTTTCATTCCCCTCCCGGGGTGCTTTTCACCTTTCCCTCATGGTACTATGCGCTATCGGTCGATATCTGTGTTTTGCCTTGGAGGGTGGTCCCCCCTGCTTCCCACGGGGTTTCTCGTGTCCCGCGGTACTCTGGTACCGTCTGTTCCGCTTCCTCTTTCGCTTACATGGCTTTCACATCCTGCGGCGCTCCTTCCCAGAAGCTTCAGCTGGATTCCACGTTCGTATGACGGCCCTCAACCCCGTAAAAGTTTCCTTCTGCGGTTTGGGCTTCTGCCCCGTTCGCTCGCCGCTACTGGGGGTATCTCGTTTGATTACTTCTCCTCAGGCTACTTAGATGTTTCAGTTCGCCTGGTTCCCTCCCATACTCACAGGCATGGGTGACTGTGCATAACCACAGCCGGATTGCTCCATTCGGACATCTGCGGGTCAAAGGTCATTTGCACCTCACCGCAGCTTTTCGCAGCTTGTCGCGTCCTTCATCGGCAGATATCGCCAAGGCATCCACCGTATGCTCTTACTATCTTAACTTATGTAAGATTCACACCTTGACCTTCTTGGCTTCACAAGATGCTTCCGCATCCTGCTGTTTAAAAGATTCTCCTTCGGTACGTCAGAAAACATTTCGTGTGAAATATTTCTTTCGTTTCCTTCTTCTATATAGTTTTCAAAGAACAGACCTGCCATTAAGGCAGATTCGTGAGAGAATGATTCTCTCAAAACTAAGCAGTACATTGAACTAACCGATGTCCGACCTCACCTCATGGCATTTCTGCCTGAGTGTGTCTCCTTAGAAAGGAGGTGATCCAGCCGCACCTT
>ENA-ORLY01004234-ORLY01004234.1-human-gut-metagenome-genome-assembly--contig:-NODE-4234-length-10547-cov-7.226934_pt1 | contig 10547 bp, 10 predicted proteins | sample MGYA00243071_ERZ508832 | MGnify/ENA primary metagenome ERZ508832 (study PRJEB26277, sample SAMN04329777) | human gut metagenome | biome: human-associated habitat | host: Homo sapiens | place: USA...
CAAGCTCACCGCAATGGGTGTAACGCTCAAAGACGGCAAAAACGAAGTAAAATGGGAGCTTAACTGAGTTTGTAATACAATAGAATAAAGCAAAAACCGCTTATGAAACGAAAAATCATAAACGGTTTTTTTGTGTGCTGTGATTTTTTTAGTGGGTTTAATTTATCAGGTTAGTCCGTCCGACGGCTTCTTTGTGTCCTCATGGACATGCAGAGTTCCCGAAAGAAACAGCTTTGCCCTCTCCGGTGCGTCCTTTGCGTCTCCCCAAGGCTCATCCTCGTAGCGGTAATCGAATTTCTTGCAGAACCAGCTGACGTCGGCGCGGAGCTTATCGAAATACTTCTTCTCGACCTCGCTCGTCTCCTTGTAGAAGTCCGCGAATTCCTTTTTGGAAAGCCTTTCCTTAGCCGCGCGGATATATTTTCCGTAGTGATTCAGACAGAAATACGGTGCTCTTGACGCTTTTTCACGGAATTTTTCATCGTTCTGCCAAAGAAGCGCCGCCGTCTCTATCATTCGCGAGAAATTGTACTCTATTCTGTCGCAGATATAGCAGCTGTGCTCGAGCTTGTCCAGACGTTTGGCAGCGTTGTCAGCAGTCTTTCCGATGAAAAGGGACGACATATTTCCGTCGATGTCCTTTGCAATGCTGTCAAGGTGGCTCTCGAGCATAAGGGCAAGCGGAAGTCTCTTTCCTCTCTCAAACATAAGCGAAAGATGCTCCGGGCAGAATCCGGCTTCGTTGGTCTTGAGTCTTACGTCAGGCTCCATCATGGACGCACCGAGAATCAAATCAAGCTCCTTGTCCTCAAGTCTGTTGTACATCAGGCAGAACGGACAGGTGCAAAAGCCTTCCTCCTGCACTTTTTCAAACGCTTCGTTCACGGGTATGGTGTAAATCTGTTCCATATTCGTCTCCGTTAAATGTTACTTTTTTGTACTTTCCGAGTTTATCCATCTTTCGTGATAGAACATATACTGCTGGGCTATTCCGGCGTATTTTCCGAGGGGCTTCGGGTCAAATCCGTCCGGGAAGTGCAGTGCGAGTGAGCGCTTCATCCACACGTCTATCGGGAACGCCTCCGTTTTTCCGAATCCGAAGAGGAGCACACACGAGCTTACCTTGGGTCCCACTCCCTTTATCGAGCAGAGCATATCGGTGCATTTTTCGTAGTCCCCGCACTTCGCTATGTCGTCAAGCACTACCTCGCCGGTCTTGACCTTGACTGCGGCGTCGTATATGTATCCCGCGCGGAATCCGGTTTTGAGAGCGAAAATGCCTTCTTCTCCGGCTTTCACAAGTGCGTCGGCTGTCGGAAATGCTCCGTTTTCGCCGTATTTTTCGCACAGTGCCGAGATGATTTTCTTAATTCGCGGGATGTTGTTGTTCTGCGATATGATAAACGATATGAGCGTCTCAAACGGATCCTGTCTTAAAATTCTTATCCCGCGACCGCTGTCCACTGCCGCCGACATTTCCGCTCTGTCTCGCTCATTCGGCATTGCCTCTATTATCATGCGGTCGGCTTCGTCGTAGTCCGAATCAAGTGAGAGATATCTCTGCCATGTGGTATTGTACTCCTCCGCCGTTGAACCGCGCAGCTCCACCACACCTCCGCCGAGAGACGAAAATGTTATTTTTTTGCCAAACGCAGTTCCCGTGAAGGTGTCGTCGTCTCCGTCGGGGTCAAAACGGAAAGCCTGTCCGCAGTCGAAGGTCTTATGCACGGAGAAGTTGCCGCAGTTTTCTATTCTTACGCACGGCACTCCGTCTTTTTTGTATTCGTCCTTTATCGAGGGTAAAGTGAACATATCCGCCTTCTTTATTTTGTCTCGCCGATGTAAGGCTTGTACGCGATGAGGTAGTCGATTCCCGACCAAAGCGTCATTACCACCATAACAGCTGTCGTAACGTATGAGAGAATGTGCCACTCTGTAAACGGCTTGAAGGGCAGGATGACAGGCTCAAGAAGCACGCAGATTATGCATATCATCTGAGTGGTAGTCTTGACCTTGCCGAGCCATGCCGCCGCAATAACAAGTCCCGCTTTGTTTGCCGCAACCATTCTGAGAGAAGTTACCGCGAACTCACGGAAGATAACGATAGCGGAAGCCCACACGAACACGGGTCTGATGTAGTCAAACTTCACGATAATGCCGAGGCAGGCTGAGATTACAAGGAATTTATCGGCAAGCGGATCCATGAACTTACCGAAGTCGGTGACAAGATGATTCTTGCGGGCGAGGTAGCCGTCCAGAAAATCCGTAATGCTGGCAATGGCGAAGATGACACCCGCAATCAGCATATAAGCCGCATGGAAGTCCGCCGTGCCATAGTGGGAAACAGCGGCAAAAATCATAAAGACGGGCACCAAAACAACGCGCATCATCGTCAGTTTATTGGGCAGATTCATAGCTTAGTCCTCCAGCCTTTCTTCCGCGTAACCGTACAGGTCGTAGGTGTCGGAATCGGTGATGGTCACCTTATAGAATGCGCCGGTCTCCAGCGGGGTGTCCGCGGGGGTCAGCACGTTGCCATCGATCTCGGGGCAGTCGGCCTTGGTGCGCAGCAGGTACATGCCGGTCTCGTCATCGACACCGTCGCAGATGCACTCATAGGTATGGCCAACCTTCTCGCCCTCGCGCTCGGCGCTGACCTCGGCCTGCAGCTCCATGATGTGATCGGCACGGCGCTGCTTCGTCTCCTCGTCGATCTGGTTCGGCATTTTTGCGGCCACAGTGTTTTCCTCGGCGGAGTAGGCAAAGCAGCCGAGGCGGTCAAACCTGACGGTCTTGACGAAGTCGCACAGCTCTGCGTACTGCTCCTCGGTCTCACCGGGGAAGCCCGCGATCAGCGTCGTGCGCAGCGTGATGCCGGGGATGGCCGCGCGCAGCCGGGCAATCGCGTCCTCGATCTCCTTACGTCCGCCGCGGCGGTTCATGGCCTTGAGCACCGCGTCATCACAGTGCTGGATGGGCAGGTCGAGATAGGGCACGACCTTGGTGTTGCGGACCATGGCGGCGATAAATTCGTCGCTGATACGTTCGGGATAGGCGTACAGGATGCGGATCCAGCGGATGCCGTCGATTTCCTGCAGGCGGTCCAGCAGCTCACAGATGGCGCCGGGTCTGCCCCAGTCCTCGCCGTAGGCGGTGGGGTCCTGCGCGACCAGAATCAGCTCGCGCACACCCTCGCCCGCCAGCCAGCGGGCCTCGGCGACGCAGTCGTTGATTTCACGGCTGCGCAGCGCACCGCGGATCAGCGGAATGGCGCAGTAGTAGCAGCCATTGTTGCAGCCCTCGGCAATTTTTAAGTACGCATAGTGCCGCGGGGTCGAGATAACGCGCACACCGCCGAGCTGCATATCGCTCTTGGGGCCGTAGCTCTCGATCTGGCCCGCACCGTCGGCACAGAGGCGGCGGACGATGGCGGGCAGCGCGGCGTTGGAGCCAATGCCGACAACGGCATCGACCTCGGGGATCTCCTGAATGATCTGCTGCTTGTAGCGCTCAGCCAGGCATCCGGTCACAATGACCTTGAGGTCAGGATTTTCCTGCTTGTACTGGCAGGCCATCAGGATATTCTCGATAGCTTCGGTCTTGGCGGACTCGATGAAGCCGCAGGTGTTGATGATGATAATGTCAGCCTCGGCGGGGTCAGCCACGGTGGTGTGGCCGTCCTTGATGAGGGCATGACAGAATACGTCGGCGTCGACCTGGTTCTTCGGGCAGCCGAGGGAGATAATGGCAATTTTCATTGGGTAGTCCTTTAATATAATATTGTATGGTTTGCGCAGGATTATAGGGGCGGTTTCCCGACACCCCGCAGGGCGGCAGATGTTTGCCGAAAATTGTAGGGCGGCCAGCCCTCTGGCCGCCGCGGAGGGGTCAAGACCCCTCCCTACAATGCGAACCGTTAAGGGGATGCAATCGGCAGGCCGAGGGCCGGGCATGCCCGGCCCCTACAGGGCAGCCGGATCTTATTCGTCGTCGGACAGCACTTCCCGTATCACCGCATGGGAAAATCCGCGGCGGGCGAGGGCGGCGGCGACCTGGTCGCGCTTACCGGCGGCGAGCTTGGCGGCGTACTGCCGCTGCACAAGCGCGCGGGCCGTCTCCAGCTCGGGGCTTTCGCCGTCGTCTGTCTCGGCAAACAGCTCCTCCACCACATCGGCGGCGGTGTCGCGGTCAATGCCCTTGGCCGAAAGATCGTTCAAAATCTCGCGGCGGGACTTGCGCTTGCGCAGCAGCTCGGCAGCACGGCGGCGGGCAAAGCCTGCATCGTTCAGCAGCCCCAGCTCCCCCGCCCGCGCCACGGCGTAGGCAGCGCTGTGAGCGTCGAACTTCCGGCAGAGCTTCTGGTACAGCTCCCCCGCCGCGTGGTCGCGCAGGGATAAATAATCCATGGCCTTGTCCAGCGCGCGGCGGGTCTCGCTTTTCTTGCGCAGCTCCTCGATCTGCCAGTCCTCCAGCTCGTCATCCTGGTGCAGGGCGGCAGCGGCGAAGGTGTCCTCATCCAGCGAGAAGGCAAACTCGCCGTCCAAAAACAGCGCCAGACGGCCTTTTTTTGTCTCCTTGATTTGCGTTAAGCGCGGCATGGCTTATTCATCGACCATAATATCGAGGTCGACCTCGCTGCCCGTCGTCTTGGCGGCGGGAGCGGCAGGGGCTTCAGCGGCTGCCGCGGGCTTGATGACCTCACTCGGGTCCAGCGGCTTGACGGTACCCTTCTTACCGGCGGCCAGCAGACGGTCAGAGTTCGCGCGGACGATCTTCTCGATCTCGTCGGAGACCTCAGGGTGGTCTTTCAGGAACTGCTTGGCGTTGTCGCGGCCCTGGCCCAGGCGCATCTCGCCGTAGTTGAACCATGCGCCGCTCTTCTGGACGACACCCAGCTTGACGCCAAGGTCAAGAATTTCACCGATCTTCGAGATGCCCTCGCCGAACATAATATCAAACTCGGCCTCACGGAACGGGGGCGCGACCTTGTTTTTCACAATTTTGGCGCGGGTGCGGTTGCCGATGAACGCACCGGTGGAGTCCTTCAGGCCCTCGATGCGGCGCACGTCGATCCGCACGCTGGAATAGTACTTCAGCGCGCGTCCGCCGGTGGTGACCTCGGGGTTGCCGTAGACGATGCCGACCTTCTCGCGCAGCTGGTTGATGAAGATGCAGACGGTGTTCGTCTTGCCGATGACGCCGGTCAGCTTGCGCAGGGCCTGGCTCATCAGACGGGCCTGCAGGCCAACGTGGCTGTCGCCCATCTCACCCTCGATTTCAGCGCGGGGCACCATGGCCGCAACGGAGTCGACGACAACCGCGTCGATGGCACCGGAACGGACGAGAGCCTCACAAATCTCCATGGCCTGCTCACCGGTGTCGGGCTGGCTGACCAGCAGACTGTCAATGTCAACGCCCAGCGCGGCGGCATAGGTCGGGTCGAGGGCGTGCTCGACGTCGATGAAGGCGACCTCGCCGCCCATCTTCTGGGCCTCTGCCAGAATTTGCAGTGCCAGCGTCGTTTTACCGGAGGATTCGGGGCCGTAGACCTCGACGATACGCCCGCGGGGCACACCGCCGATGCCGAGCGCCAGATCCAGGCCCAGGCTGCCGGTGGGGATCGCGTCGACCTGCATCGTGACGTTCGCGCCCAGCTTCATGACGGCGCCCTTGCCGAACTGCTTTTCAATCTGCGCCAGCGCGGTTTCCAGCGCGGCCTTCTTATCGGCGGCGGGGGCTGCCGTTTTGGGTACGGTATCTTTTTTTGCTGCCATGTTGCGGTTCTCCTTTTATCTGCAAGTATGCTTATGATTTGCGTTTGTACCTATTATATACGATTTACGAGCAAATTACAACATTTTGTTGTGTGTTTTGTGTCCCATAAATCGGATTTTCAGCAGCTTTTTTCAGGTTTTTGCAGCAAAACAGCCCGGTCATTGCTGCCGTAGTCTTTACGGCAGCTGCCGTTGACCCAGCCGTTGGCCGCCCCCAGCGCCAGCACATCGGCGGCCTGGGCACAGCCGATCTCCAGCACCAGCCAGCCGCCCGGGCGCAGCGCGTCCCGGTAGTGCGCGGTCAGCAGGCGGTAAAAATCGAGGCCGTCCGCGCCGCCGTCCAGCGCCATAGCAGGCTCTCTGGCCGTCTCCGGCATCAGGTGTGCCATCTCCTCCGCCGTCAGGTAGGGCGGGTTCGAGATAATGAGATCGGCCCCGCCGGAGGGCAGCCTATTATAATAGGTAAAGATGTCGTCCTGCACGGCCTGCACGCCGGTCCCCGCCACATTGGCGGTCAGGTAGGGCCAGGCATCGGTGCTTTTCTCCACACAGGTCACAGCCGCGCCGGGCAGATGCCTGGCAATGCCCAGGCCCAGGCAGCCCGTGCCCGCACAGAGGTCGTAGACGACGGGCGCTTCTGCGTCCTTCAACAGCTCGATGGCCGCCTCGCAGACGACCTCGCTGTCGGCGCGGGGGCAGAGCACGCCGCGGCCCACCTTGAGCGTAAAGTCCATAAAATCCCACTCGCCCAGCAGGTATTGCAGCGGCTCACGGGCGGCGCGGCGCTCACCCAGGACCCGCAGGCTCGAAGCCTCGTCGGGGGTGGGGCCGTTGTCCAGGCGCGGGTCACGGCCCGTGACAAATTTGTACAGCTGCACCGCGTCAAAGCGGGCATCGGGCACACCGGCCATCATGAGCCGGGCGCAAAGACTTTGATAAGCAGTATTCACCAGCGGGCTTCCTCCTGTTTTTCGGGCAGGACCGGGGTCACAGCGGCAATGGCGACCTCGATCATCGAGTCGTCGGGCTCAAAGGTCGTCAGGCGCTGCATCCACAGGCCGGGCTGCGAGACGATCTTGGACAGCACACCGTCGGAACGGCCCGCCCATTTCAGAATTTCATACGAAATACCGACCAAAAGCGGGAACATGCAGAGCTTGTACACAATACGCATTCCCGTGCTGGTCCACGGCAGCACCGCATATAAAAAGATGCTGATAATGATGACAAGGATCATAAAGCTGGTGCCGCAGCGGGGATGGAAGCGACTCTGCCTGCGGATGTTCTCAACGGTCAGCGGCAGACCCGCCTCATAACAGGCGATGGTTTTGTGCTCGGCACCGTGGTACTCAAAGACGCGGTGCAGGTCCTTGAACCGCGTGCAGAGAAACATGTACCCGAGGAAGATGGCCATTTTCAGCGCACCTTCGAGGATGACGCGCGGCCAGCGCCCCAGCGGGACAACCTTCATAACGAGGCCGGTCAAAAACGTAGGCAAAAACGTAAACAGGAACAGCGCCAGCACAACACCGACGAAGGCGGCGCAGGTCATGAGCACGTTCTGCACGACGGGGGTAGCGTGTTCCTCGAACCATTTGTCCAGCTTGGACTCGGCGGGCTCGGTTTCGCCCTCCACTGCTATATCGGCGGCGTGCATTAAATACCGGTAGCCCTTGTACAGGTTTTCGGCCATGTTGCAGATGCCGCGCACCAGCGGGACCCTGTTGTACCAGTGGACGGTGACAGTGTCATAGGTCAGGTCGATGGTGCCGTCCGGCTTGCGCACGGCGCAGCATATCTTCTCCGGCCCGCGCATCATAATGCCCTCCATCAGGGCCTGGCCGCCGACGGAGGTGCGGAATTCTTTGGACATATATGGTTCTCCTTGTCAATTTTTTTGCCTTCCCCCGTGGGGGAAGGTGGCGCCGCAGCGCCGGATGAGGGGGAAGCCCGCGCAGTAAACCGCAAAGCAGTTCTGACGCAAACTCTGCCCTCATCAGTCACCTTCGGTGACAGCTTCCCCCACGGGGGAAGCCCTTTTAAATCTTGTCATGCAGATGCTCCTGCCCGGGGTGGTAGACGGGGAGGGTGACGGTGACGGTTGTACCCCGGCCAAGGGTGGAGGCGATGTCAAATTTGCCGCCCAGCGTGCCGACGATCTCATCGACGACGGCCAGCCCGATGCCCGAACCGCGCACCGAGTTTTTCGCCTTGAAAAATTTCTGCTTGACCTTTTCCAGGTCGTCGGGCGCGATGCCGCGGCCCTGGTCGCGGATGGACGCGCTGACCGTGACCGGCGTGCGGCTCAGCGTCAGGAAGATCGTGCCGCCCGGTTCGGAATATTTGATCGCATTATCGAACAGATTTACAAACACCTGCCGCAGCCGCGCGGGGTCGGCCCAGACCGGGTACGGCTCGGGCGGCTCGGAATAGACGAGCTGCATTCCCTCCTGCCGGATGCGGGCTTCCACGAACAGCGCGGCGTCGGTGGCCTCGGCGACGAAGTCGAGCACCTCGCAGTTCATCTTGATGCCGTTCTGCAGGCGGGAGAAGTCGAGCAGCTCCTCGACCATCGTATAAAGGCGGTCCGTCTCGGTGCCGATGATCGAAAGGCCGCGGCGGTAGTTTTCGTTCGTTGGGTCGTCGATATTGCTGATCGTCTCGACCCATCCCCGGATGGAGGTCAGCGGCGTGCGCAGCTCGTGGCTGACCGATGAGATGAACTCATTTTTCAACCGCTCGGTCTCGGCAAGATCCTCGGCCATCTGGTTGATCGTCTTGCACAGCCGCCCGATCTCGTCGTCGTAGCGGGTGTCCGGCAGGCGGACTTTCATGTCACCCTTCGCAATTTTGGTGGCGGTAGCCTCGACTTCACCGAGCGGACGGACGATGGATCGTACAAAAAACAAGCCGCTCCACACCGTAAAGGCCAGCACCAGCACGCCGAGACCAACGCAGATGGCGACGGTGCGCCACCACTGGCCGTCAATGAGAGTCAGGCTTGTGACCATCCGCAATGCGGCGATGCTGCCCGCCGCGTAGGGCACAAGCATCGTAACGGCCATGACCCTCTCGCCCTGGGGTGTCGTGAAGATAGCCGACCCGATGCCGTTGGCGGACGTCAGCGCACGGCCATAGTCGGTGCCGTTTGTCAGGTCGCGGTTCATTGTGCCGCTGCTCGTCGCCAGGATGACCCCCTGTGCGTCCAGCAGCATAAATTCAAACTTGTCCTTCTCGTCGAACTGCTCGACAACGCGCCGCAGGACATTGGCGCGGCTTTCGGCGGTGGTTGCGGTGTCCCCCGCCGTGCCCGTGGCCTGCAGGCGGCCCACGACGGTGGAAAAACGATTTTCCACCGCGCGCTCGACACCGCCGTAGAGGTCGTTGTAGCTGTAGTACAGGAACAGTCCCTCCGCCAGCACGAGCACCAGCACCGTGATCAGCAGGCTGCCGCGTATCCAGCGGCGGATAATGCTGGTGGATTGCATGGCGGTGAACTCCTTTCCTGCGGGATTTTGGTAGGTGGTGAGAGGGCGGGGTGAGAGATGACGGAAGCGGCGCGGGAGGGATGAATTCCTCCCCTACGGTTGGTGGAAGGTTTGCGGCGAAGGATGCAGGTGGCGGCGTCCTCGACGCCCCGCGGAGGGGTCAAGACCCCTCCCTACGATGCAAAAAATAAAGGGGCTGCAATGGCAAGGCTGCGGGCCGGGCATGCCCGGCCCCTACAGAGCTGCCGTTACTCTTTCAATCTTCCTTCTTCAACCGATACCCGATCTTGTACACCGTCTCGATCTTGTCCATCCAGCCGAGCTTTTTGCGCAGACGGGCAATGTGGGTGTCAACGGTGCGCAGACTTTCGGTGTCGGGGATGCCGCCCCAGACGCGCTCATACATCACGTCGCGGTAGAGCGCTGCGCCGCGGTTGCGCATCAAAAGCTCCAATAAATCGTATTCCAGGCGGCGCAGCTCCACAGGCTCACCATTCTGACGGGCGGTGTGGTTGACCGTGTCCAGCACCACGTCGTAGGCGCACAGCTCCCGCCCGCCGCGCCCGGTGCGGCGCAAAACCGTCTCCATCCGGGCAACAAGCTCCTCCGCCGCGAACGGCTTGGTTATGTAATCGTCCGCGCCCAGACGCAGCCCCTGCACGCGGTCCTTCACCGCGCTTTTGGCCGTGATAAAGATGACCGGCACGCCCTGGGGCCGCAGACATTCCAACAGTGCATAACCGTCCAGGCCGGGCAGCATAATATCCAAAAGCGCCATATCAAAATTGGTGGTTTCGATGAGATCCGCCGCCGTCCGGCCATCCTCGGCCAGCGTGCAGCGGTACCCGGCGCGGGTCAGCGTCATCTCGATCAGCCGCGCGATCAGGTGCTCATCCTCCACGATCAGTATGTTGTTCATCCGTGTTTCCTCCCTGTTTGGGGGTATTGTAACCCCGTGTTGTTACAAGGTTGTGTCCTCACAGCTATAATTTTACACTTTTTTATTTTATTTTCCACCCGCGTCGTGGTATAATGTTGAAAACTGCTTTGTCAAAGGAGAATTTTCCCATGTACGCTACCGTTCAAGAGCTTGTGGACGCGCTGACGCTGGAAGAAAAGGCCGGTCTTTGCACCGGCGCGGCGGTCCCGCGGCTGGGCCTTCCGGCGCTGCGGGTCAACGGCCTGCACAGTCAGGAATCTGCCGGGGGCGTCTGCTTTCCGTCGGCGTGCGCGGCGGCAGCGTCGTTTGACCCGGAGGCGGCCCGCCGCATGGGCGCGGCACTCG
>ENA-ORLY01004237-ORLY01004237.1-human-gut-metagenome-genome-assembly--contig:-NODE-4237-length-10544-cov-3.236935_pt1 | contig 10544 bp, 9 predicted proteins | sample MGYA00243071_ERZ508832 | MGnify/ENA primary metagenome ERZ508832 (study PRJEB26277, sample SAMN04329777) | human gut metagenome | biome: human-associated habitat | host: Homo sapiens | place: USA...
TGGCATCGAACAGGAATCCTTCTATTTCTGTAGAAAAGCCATCCGATCCTTGAGCCTTGAAAGCTATATTCTGATGAGCAACGGTCAGGAGAGCACCTCCTTCCGGGAAGAACTTAACATCAAAGTCTTTTGTAAACGAAGGCAGATAGAAAGTCTTTTTATAAATATATTGGGGATCATCGAACTCTACTTCAATGTGGCGTGTGGCAATAGGCTTCAAATCCGGCAGGGAAATAGAAATCAACCCATTCTCGTCTGTCTTTCTTTTACCTTTATCTTTAATCTTTCCGTTTTCAATGTAGCGGTAGCGGATGGCAGTATTTCCGAAAGCCTCTTGGGTATTGCTGGTAAATCTTACCTTGGCTGTATAATGTGATTCGTCTTCTTGCTGATACTCAATATTTGAAACAATCGTATTATCAATCGAATTACCGATTTTCAGATTGCGTGAATAAAAGAATTCCGGTTCCTGATTAAGCATCCAGTTGCTATATCCCCGCAAATAATAATCACCTGCAGGGAGAGTGGGAGGGAGGGTGAAAGCATTATGAAAACCCAATGAATCTCTGCGGATCTTTTTCCGTTCTACAATAGAGTCGGAACGGTTGACAAGCTCTGTAATGATGAAGTTGCTTTGTGTATTATCTTGATGTGTAACAGAGTTTACCAGATATCCCTTGAACCATATTTTTTCTCCTGCCCCATAAAAGGGCTTGTCCAGATGTAAGTAGAGTTTCTCCTGTGGGACTTTTTCCAGTAGATTAAAATACGCAATAATTGTATCTTGTACGTTTTGCCCTGACAATGGGGCAAAACAGAACAGTATTCCGAAAAAGAAAGCTATTAAGCCTCTATGGATAGAAAATGTAGTTTTGTTTTTCATACGTTATGTGTTTGATTCTACATCTATGATTTGTGCATCCAGATCGAAAGCACTTTCTTTTTTACTGCCAGTATGTTAATCACCGATACAACGATAAATAATAGAATACCCATACTGATTGCTGCCCATAATGATCCGGTTTCCAGCTGTGGAAATAGGATGCGGATACTGTCTATGTAATAACTGCGCAACCAGGAGACTAATCCGATGGATAATACAAGCACAATAACGTTCAATCCTACCGTGAGCAACTGATAAGGCAATGCTACCTTGTTGGGACTGTATCCGATTAGTAATAGACTTTCCAGCTTGGTTGTATTCTTTTGTAAAAGCAGGAAGATGCTCAACATCAGTATATAGAATGAAAGGATACTGATAAATAAACCCACTCCCAATACAATACCTACGATAAGACGGAGGAAATAAGTTGTTTTTCCGGCATCCAGCTTACCATCTTCCGTTTCATATCCTTTCTTCTGAAAATAACTGGCGATGGCGGAATCTGCCGGATTGCTAACCTCGATAATCAATCGTGCCGGTTGGGCTTCTGCATTCGGTGCGAAATTCTCATTAGCCCATTTCATAAAGGACTGGGGAACAAGAATCGTATTCAGACGATTGGAAAAACCGACAATGTTTCCTTTGTACTGTTCCACCCGTCCGTTGCCACGCATCATAATATCCATTTGAATCAGACTCATTAACCCTTCCGATAGTTTGGGGAGGCTGCGGCTTTGCGCAAAACCGAAGTTATAAAGGTTCAGATAGTTGCGCGGAATGATAATGGGTATGGTATGTGTGTTTTCATCGAAATGCCATTTATCGAGTTTGATGTCGACAAACTCATCGGGAACAGACTCAAAAAACATATCTGTGGAAAGATGAATACCGGCTTCCTTCATTCCCAATCCTGCTGAAACTTTGAATTGAGAAGGAGTGAAAGCTCCTATTGTTTTGGTAAACGGTTGCTTTTTCAGATCCGCAATTTCTTCGGCAGAGAATGTATTACTCTTTCCTGCAAAAGAACCGAGAGCACTGATTTTCTTTGTAGCTATGATGAAATCCTTTTTCATAAAGCTGTCTCCTTCGGTGAATACCGGAATGACATCTTTATAAAACTGTACGCTAAGCAATACAATCATCATGCCGAATAGGTTGGCTAAAAAGAAACCGGCTAATTGACCGATACTGATATGTTGGCGGAGAAGCTTCCAGACAAGAGTTGGCATTTTATTTACGATTTTACAATTTACGATTTGAAATGATGCTGTGAAAAAGAGGTTGTTCATTACCTGCTACCTGTTATTAACCAGCTTACTACAGTTGAAGTGTATGGCTGTAAGGCAACTCGATATGTTTACCGATGGAAGTGGCGATCACTCCGGCTCCTTGTGCCTTTGCTTCAGCGATGATAAGTTCACCCATGATGCGGCTGTTATCATCGTCCAGGTGGCTGATCGGTTCATCCAGAAATAAAAAGTCGAACGGCTGGCAGAGCGCCCGGATAAAGGCGACGCGCTGTTGCTGTCCGAAAGATAGCTTGCCGGCTTTCACATTTATTTTATCTGCGATCCCCAGTTGTTCGAAGAACGATAAGATTTCTTTTTTCTTTTTGCATCCGGTGAGGTTATTCTTCAATTGCACATTTTCAAGAGCGCTAAGTTCGGTGAAGATGCGTAAATCTTGAAAAAGCATACTTAGTGAATGCTTTCGCAGGTCGACCCATTGCTTCACGGAGTATGCTTTGATATTGGTTTCATCGAAATTAATAATCCCCTGATAGTCGTTGCGGTAGCCATAGATATAGCTGCACAACGAAGATTTGCCGGTGCCGGAAGCAGCTTCAATCAGATACATTTCTCCTTTCCGGAAGAAAAGATCCTGATGCCATACGTCCGAAGTCACCGAATTACGGTCAGCAAACACTTGGGGAAGTGTTTGCTGTAAGTGAATACTATTCATACCGTTGGTTTATACATTTATTACATGCCGGCAAATTGCTTGGCAAAGTCTACAATTTGTTTGAGGGCATTTACATCTTTGTCTTTCAGGCAGAGGTCAATCTCGCTGACTTCCCCTTCTGAACTCATGGACAGGTAAGAAACCTTGTTGGCCAGTTCGATATATGTCTTAGCTTCCTGTCCTCCGAAACCTGCTACCATTTTAACAATAGGCAGATCGAGGATTGCTTCGGCATTGATTGCTATAAATAGGCTCTTTCCCTTCATATCCGATGCATAAGGAGCATCTTTGACTGATTTGTCGGCAGCTTTACCTACGTTTTTGTAGAGTAACTCATCATTGGTTGCATACATTTGTTTATCCTTGATGCCGAAGAATATATTCATGCCTCTTGTCTTGTAGACATATTCGTCTTTGCCAAGTTGCATGATATCTTCCCCTCTCTTCAATCCCAATGATTCCTTGTTCTTGTAAATCATTTCAAGAGCATTGCCGTTCTTCACGTCAGCGTACATCATGAAAGTGGGAGCACTGCTCATCGTTACGTTGATTAATCCTGCAGAAATATCACCATTGAACGAGCTGAACAACTCTTTTACTTCGTCTGCCTTAGCGATAGATACTGTGTTGCGGAATTCCTTGTTTTCGCTCAACAGGTTATACAGTTCGCCTCCTTTTACACCTACGTTGAAGAACATCAGGGTAGAAGCCGGGAAGTATTTAACGAAAGTATTGTTCGCTTTTCCAACAGATTCCATTTGTTTTTTTAGGAGAGCTTTCACTGCTTCGTTTTCAGTATAGTTTTCTGTTTTGAGGGCAATCTTTCCTTTTTCAAAGTTCAGTCCTCCTATCAGAGTGATGTCTTCCGCTTTCACTTCAGTAGGTAATCCCATGGTTATCTGATCGCGGTAGGTTGAAGGAATAGCTGTCATGGAAGCAAAGAAGTTAATATCACTTTTCTGTTTCTCCATTTTCTGGAAAGCTCCTGATTTCACGATACTATTGCTTGCTGTCTGTTTCAACAAATTAGTAATGGCTTCTTTGGCTTTATCAGTTTGAGTTGTTCCGCTGACATTGACTACCAATATAGTAGAACTATTGAAAACAAGCAAACCGCTGTTCATCGTTGTAAAACTGTAACCGTCAGCTTCGCCTACCGGTTGGCAGATCTGTTCTTTTGCCATCACGTCGAGTGAAGCATGCAACTTATCTTCATTGTTCACTTTACCTACAACAGTAGGATAAGGGAAAGAAGATGAAGAGAACACATAGAATGGAGATTCAACATCGATTCCCGATTCGCCCGGATTCTTCATAACCTTTTCCAGTTGTTGGAATGTGGCCGCATTCATTCCGCTTTTCAGTGCTTCCAGTACTTTTTGTTTAGCAGCTTCATTCTCTTTATCATCCAATCCCGCTTTGCTTGCGAGGGATTTAAGGTTGATAGAGGCAACTACCGAAGCGTCAGCCGGTATCACATTTGTATATTCCGATGTTTTGGAACATGCTGCCAGAAAAACAATCAGTACTGCCAGTACCGAGAGTCGTGAAATCGTTTTCTTTGCCATACTTATGTTATTTAAAAGTTGTATAATCATTGATTCAGACATTTACTGCTGTTATTGATTTTGCAGATTCAGCGTGTGGCAGGCCACCAATGCCGCTGTTTCTGTACGGAGCCGTGATTTGCCGAGACTAATCGGAACGAATCCCCGTTCGATGGCCTTCTTCACTTCTTCTTCACTGAAATCTCCCTCGGGACCTATCAGGACAAGGGCGTCTTCTCCTGGTTTCAGAACATTCTTCAATAGAGGTTTCTCCCCTTCATAACAGTGGGCGATAAACTTCTGTCCTTTAAACTCCTGCCTGATGAACTGATCGAACTCAATCATTTCGTTCAATTTTGGCAGTCGTGCCTTGAGAGATTGTTTGATGGCTGATACCAGAATCTTTTCAATCCGTTCGGTCTTGATGACTTTACGTTCCGAGAAACGGCAGTTGAGGAAAGTCAGTTCGTTAAAACCTATTTCGGTAGCTTTCTCTGCAAACCATTCGTTGCGGTCCATATTCTTCGTTGGTGCCATGGCAATGTGTAAATGGCACGGCCATAACGGTTCCTGAAAAATGGTTTCTTTGATGTTTACGAAACAACGTTTGTTGGTTGCAACAGTAATTTCAGCTTTGTAGAAGTTACCCTTACCGTCGGTAAGCGTGATTTCGTCTCCGATACTTAGCCGCAGAACACGGATGCAGTGTTGCGCTTCCTCTTCGGGAAGCTCGTTGCTTTTCTGTATATCTGGAGTATAAAATACGTGCATAATATTACTTACTGATTTTTATTTCTTGAATTGATTTGATCGCGTATCTGCGCGGCTAACTCGTAATTCTCATCTTTAATAGCCTGTTCCAGTGCTTCTTCAAGCGTTCTGGAAGTAGCACCGGGCAAATCATGTTCTTCTTCAGCCACTTCGTCGTTGTCCGTTTCTTCAGAACGGGTTCTTTCTTCTGACGACATGTGAAGACATTCCTGTTCAAGAATAGATTCATAAATAAGAATCGGGCAGTCGGCACGCACTGCCAGGGCAACTGCGTCTGAAGTCCGTGCGTCGATACGTATAATCTCTTCGTCTTTTTTGAGGTAAATATAGGAGTAGAAAATACCATCCTTTGCTTTGTAAATTAATACACGTATCAGGCTGGCTCCCAGTATAGTAAGACTTGTTATAAATAAATCATGTGTCAACGGACGGGGAGTTTTCACTCCTTTCAGATATAAAGCGGTAGCCTGGGCTTCCGCTGGACCGATGATGATAGGCAGTTGCCTTTCACCGTCCACTTCGCCCAATAGCATAGCAAACGCGCCTACTTGCGCCTGGCTGTTCGTGATATTTATAACTTGTAATTCTACCTTTTTGTCCATCGTTCTCTTTTACTTAATTTGTTTTACTCTCCTGCTGGTGTTTGTACTTGAATACCAAGGCAAACAGAATGCCGATTACCAGCGCATAAGCGGCAAAGATCAGCCAAATGTTCATCCATTCGCGACTCACCAGTCTGCCGTCGGCATATACAGAGAATGCATCAACTACCGCACCGCTGGCATATCCGCCCATGATGGCTCCCAATCCGTTAGTCATCATAAAGAACAAGCCCTGTGCACTGGCACGGATAGAAGATTTGGCTTCTTGTTCAACAAACAACGAACCGGAAATGTTGAAGAAATCAAAGGCCATACCATAAACAATCATGGAAAGGATCAGCATCCATAGTCCTGATCCCGGATCTCCAAAACCGAACAGGCCGAACCGGAACACCCAAGCGAACATACTGATTAGCATGACTTGTTTGATTCCGAAATGACGCAGGAAGAAAGGTATGGCAAGAATAAACAATGTTTCGGACATCTGTGAAATGGATAACAGGATGACTGAATGTTTCACTCCGAAAGAATCTGCATATTCAGGGATGCTGGCAAAACTGCCTAGGAAAAGGTCGCCGTAAGTATTCGTAATCTGCAATGCTGCACCTAGAAGCATGGAGAAAAGGAAGAAAATAGCCATTTTCTTTTTCTTGAATAACACCAGCGCATCCAGTCCGAAAGCGGAGAGCCATGATTTGTTTTCAGATTTAGCCGGTCGACAGGCCGGGAGCGTAAATGAATAAAGTCCGAGTAGCAATGCGGAAGCACCTCCTACATAAAGTTGTGCACTTGAATTCTTGAATCCGGTAAGGTCGACAGCCCACATGGCACAAATAAAACCGATTGTTCCCCATACGCGGATAGGAGGGAAGTCTTTAATCAGGTCACATTTGTATTGCTCCAGTGCATTGTACGATACCGTGTTGGCGAGGGATAAAGTGGGCATATATACCAACAGGTTGAGTAACATGGCCCTATACATCTGGTGGTATCCCGTTGCGGTGGATGCGTAGTAGAGAAATCCTGCTCCTGCAATATGTCAAAGTCCGTATAAACGTTCTGCATTAAACCATTTATCGGCAATAATACCGATAATACCCGGCATTACCAAAGAGGCAATCCCCATGGTGGCGAAAATGGCTCCGATTTGTCCTCCTTCAAAATGAAGTTCTCTTCCCATATAACCACCTAATGATATTAACCATGACCCCCATACAAAGAATTGCAGGAAGTTCATAATAATCAAACGAACTTTTATACTCATGACTTTTTTAATTTGTGTTTCTCTTCACATTCATAAACCTTGCAAATATAATATTTTCGTTGAATAGGTGGATAAGTAATTTGATAAAAAGGGGATAAAAATGGCATAAATGCGAAGAAAAGATGAGATTTGGGTGTGAAAAAACAAATGAAGGGGGTATAAAAAAAAGAAGGCTATCTATCCCAGACAGCCAATCTTTGTTAACCTTAAATCTAATACCATGAAAAACACAGTGCAAAGATATAGGGTTTATGTTATACAACATAATGTTTTCTCGAAAATCTTCTATTTGTTAACTCTAATTAACTTTGAATCTTCCGTTTTTCTGTTACTGCCCTCTCTAATCAGCCATACTTCCGGAGAAATGCCTGATATCCGAATGGAAACTTGGCTCCGGCACCTTGCCGGTTATTCTACGTAGAGTACCAATCCTTTCAGATATTCTCCTTCGGGATGATAGATGTTTACCGGATGGTCGGCCGGTTGAGTCAGCTGGTGTAGAATGCGTACGCTACGCCCTGACATGGCTGCTGCGGTAAACACAGCAGTACGGAAATTATCTTTGCTTACCACTTGCGAACAAGAGAAAGTAAACAGGATGCCGCCCGGTTTGATTTTCTCGAATGCTTTGGCATTCAGTTTACGGTAACCTTGCAAAGCATTCCGCAGTGCATCTTTATGTTTGGCGAATGCGGGCGGATCAAGGATGATTAAATCATACTGGTCGCCCATGCGGTCGAGATATTTGAAAGCATCCTCGGCAAACGCCTCGTGGCGGGAATCACCGGGGAAGTTTAATTCCACGTTTTTGTTAGTCAGATCAATCGCTTTGGCTGAACTGTCGACAGAGTGCACGAGTTTCGCACCTCCGCGCATGGCATAGAATGAGAATCCGCCGGTGTAGCAGAACATATTCAGTACCGAACGGTCTTTGGCGTAACGTTCCAGCAAAGAACGGTTTTCACGCTGATCTACAAAGAATCCGGTCTTCTGACCTTTCAGCCAGTCCACATGGAACTTCAAGCCATATTCTTGTGCGATATTGTCACTGCTTCCTCCTTTCAGAAAACCGTTTTCGGGGAAAAGGTCTGCCTTAAAAGGAAGAGTTGTTTCTGATTTATAATAGATATTTTCGATTTTGTCACCCATTACTTCGGATAAAGCTTCGGCAATTGTCATGCGGTCTACGTGCATTCCTGCAGAGTGTGCCTGCATAACAGCGGTTTTGGCATAAACGTCAATCACCAGTCCGGGGAGATTGTCTCCTTCACCGTGAACGAGACGGTAGGTGTTGTTGGTCGGATTAGTGGCGATGCCGATACTGCGACGCATATCGTATGCAATTTCCAGTTTGCTTTTCCAAAAATCGTGATCGATAGGTTCCTGGCGGAAAGACAGTACGCGTACAGCAATACTTCCGATCTGGAAATGTCCTTCGGCAATAAATTCTTTTTTTGAGGTGTACACTTCTACAACTTCACCTTCATCGGGCTCTCCGTCAAAACGAGCGATAGCACCGGAAAAAATCCAGGGGTGGAATCTCTTAAGAGAATCTTCTTTACCAGGTTTGAGATATACTTTATGCATAATGTAGTCTTTCCTCAACCCTCTCCCAAGGGGGAGGGCTTCAGATCGTTTTATTATTGGTTATTAATCACTTATTTTATTACTTATCACTTCTTCCGCGGGAGAGACAGTAGCTGTCAGCGGAGAAACCTCCCAATCTCCCGTCTGTTTCAGTTCTTGCAACAGATTGTAGATATTGAGGCATGCCCATGCATCGGTAGCAGCGTATTGTTTCTGTCCGTCACTTAATACATCAGCTTCCCAGTTGGACAAGCGTTGTGATTTGGATATTTTTTCTTTGAATAAGATGGCGTAAATCTTTTGCAGACTTTTGTCCTGTATTCCGAATTGACGCACATAGTCCTGTAATTCGATACAGCTTTGTTGGGTGAAAGGTGCACGTTTGTGCAGCATCATAAAGTCGTCTTTCAGTGAAAGTCCCACTTTGATTACAGCTGGATTTTCTAACAAGTCAACCAATGGCTGAGTCAATCCCGTCATATTGAGCCGGAATAAGAAACAGCATTCTTCGGAAGAAATCTGGAGAAGTGCTACTTTGTGCGATTGTCCTTTGGTAAAGGAAGGGCGAGTTTCGCTGTCGATACCTATCACTGGTCTGGATTGGAGGTAAGCTACAGCTTTTTCCGTTTCAGCTTCCGACTGGATAACATAAATACGTCCCGGAAAGACTGTTTTCGGGAGTTCTTTTAGTTCATCTTTATCTATGGTTCTTCTTACAATCATTTCTATTTTAATTCATCATCGTGGCAATGGCAACCGTCTTCGTGACAGTGGCAATCATCATCGTGGCAATGACAGCCATCTTCTTCACAACAATCGGTGTCGTCGCTTGGTTCGTAAAATCCTTCTTCATTGTCCTCTTCGTCCTGTTGGCTGTACTTTACGTCGTGCAATGCGCGTAACGTGTTGACCAGTTTCTGTCCCCATAACATTCCGAAGTTTTCCTGGCAGACAGCCAATGAATCGTTCATCGTTTCGTTCAACCCCAATTGGAAAACAAAGATAAAGTCTTTGATATCCTGATAGATATCCGCCAGATCTTCCGAAATGGACTTCTTGATCGGCTGGTCGCTATAAACCATGTCTTGTACGAACACATCCAGATAATCATCCTTGTCAGCCATCAATCCGGAAAGGTTGATACGCAGAATTTCGTAAATCTCTTCTGTGACATACGTTTCAAGTGCTTCGTCCCCGATAGTCTCACATTTGGGCAGCATAGATGCTTTGAGATAGAGTAGTGGAAGTATTTTTAATGATGTATCAACGAAAGTGCTACGCTTCATGCGTTCGGCACGTTCGAGAAATGCACAAAATTCGGCAGCTACCGTTACGAACTCAATTACGTTTTTATCAAATATCGTTTGGCTTTCTTTTTCCATGATCTATATTGATTTGAAACGCAAAGGTAAGAAAAAGGATTGAATGAGCGTAGTGCTCGTTATTTTTTTATTATTTTTGCTGCTTAGATTATGATCCCAGTTTTATAAAAAGAATAAAAAGACTCATGGCAAAGAAGAAATTAGATAAGGAGGCGGAACGTACTCCCTCTTCCCCTAGCAAAATTATTGCAATATTCAAGAATGAGACTGTCCATTTTGTGATTGGACTGATGTTGGTTATCTTTTCTGTTTATTTACTTTTTTATGTAAAGTATTTAAGAAATACGGTAATTACTTTCGTAGCGTATATGGCGGAAGGATTTAATTCGTAGTTTTATGGTCAGGAAGTTAATCATCTGGATCACTATCGTGCTTCGGAAAATAGGATTTTTTATCTGGTTGTATTTTTATCGGATGAAATAGAAAATTTAGTCTCTTGCTTCGAAAATGTGGCAGTAGATACACTTTCATTTTCCGTTTTTCCAAACTTATGGTAGGTTTATTTTTTCTTTCTATTCCGATTCCGGGTTTTGTGCCGTCCGACCG